>OIXA01000781.1_pt1 | contig 43556 bp, 41 predicted proteins | sample 1587721 | NCBI WGS metagenome assembly OIXA01 (sample SAMEA3888900, study PRJEB22519) | human gut metagenome | biome: human gut; feature: human-associated habitat; material: faeces | place: Denmark | collected 2013
CAGTTGGTAGAGCACAACCTTGCCAAGGTTGGGGTCGCGAGTTCAAGTCTCGTTTTCCGCTCCACGAAGCCACTCATTCGAGTGGCTTTTTTTTGTTTTTAACCATATGACGAATTAATGACAAAGATGAAGAAAATCTTGACAATTGCCATGCTGGCACTGCTGGCATGTACAGCCAAGGCAAAAGGTCCTGTAATCAATATCAGGACCGACAATGTTTCCATGATTATCCGGGTGGAGCAGGACGGGCGTCTGAAAACACTGCATTTCGGCGGTGTCATAGAAGATGCGTCTGCTTTTTCTGATTTCAAGAGCGGAATCCATGGCAATCATGGTGCTCCTTATGATACTTATCCTACACAGGGCTGGAGGGGCTTCAACGAACCTGCATTAGCAATCACCCATAAGAACGGGGATCTGAACACCGAACTCAGATATCTTTCTCATGAGACCATGACATTGACAGACAACAATATAACAGAGACGACCATACATCTGGCAGACAAGGCTGAAGGCGTGGAAGTCGATCTGGTCTATACTGCGTATAAGAAACAGAATGTGATCACGGCTCATTCTGTAATCAGAAACAATGAAAAAGGTGCCGTGACATTGCGCAACTACTATTCGTCAGCATTGCCGATAAGGGCAGACAAATATCTTCTTACACATCTGTATGGTTCCTGGGCTCATGAGGCACGTGTTGACAATACCTTGCTGACACACGGGATAAAGACCATAGAGAGCAAGAAGGGAACCCGTACCACACATACGGAAAATCCTGCGTTTATGATAAGCCTTGATACTGACACGTTCAGCGAGACCACAGGAGATGTGATTGCCGGAGCATTGGCCTGGAGCGGAAACTTCAGACTGAACTTTGAACTTACCGAGTTCAACATACTGAATATCCTTGCCGGAATCAATCCATACGCATCAGCATATACATTGGCCAAGGGCGAGTCTTTCTCTACTCCTGAGATGATCTGGACTTTCAGTGACAGGGGAGCGGGCCAGGCCAGCAGAAATCTCCACAGGTGGGCCCGCGATTATTGGATGCACAGTGGGTATGGAATGGTGCCGACTCTTCTGAACAGCTGGGAAGGCGCGTATTTCGATTTCAATGCCAAGACATTGACCGACATGATCGATGATGCGGCCGACATGGGGCTTGAGATGTTTGTCCTCGATGATGGCTGGTTTGCCAACAAATATCCACGCAACAATGACAAGGCCGGCCTGGGCGATTGGCAGGTCAATGTTGCCAAACTGCCTGAAGGCATTGACTTTATCGCATCCCATGCGCACGAGAAAGGCCTCAAGTTCGGCATCTGGATTGAGCCGGAGATGGTCAATCCTAAAAGCGAGCTTTATGAGAAGCATCCGGACTGGATTGTCAAGGACAATGTCCACGCTGCTACTGCGATGCGCAACCAGTACCTTCTGGACATGACAAATCCTAAGGTCCAGGACTTTGTCTATGGCGTTTTCGACGATGTGATGAAACTCTCGGACAAGATTGACTATATAAAGTGGGATGCCAACCGTCATGTGGAGAATGTGGGCTCGTCTTGGCTTCCGTCTGATGAACAGACGATGTTCTGGGTGAGGTATGCACAGGGATTGTACAATGTGATGGAGCGTGTGCGTGCAAAGTATCCTGATGTGATGATTCAGGCCTGTGCTTCAGGCGGCGGAAGGGTAGAGTATGGTGAACTGAAATATTTCGATGAATTCTGGACAAGTGACGATACGGAGGCATTGACAAGAACCGGCATCCAGTACGGTACAAGCCTGTTTTATCCTGCAAACCAGATGGGTTCCCACGTCTCGGCGGTTCCTAATCACCAGACCGGCAACATAACTCCGATAAAGTTCCGTTTCGATATCGCATGTGCCGGAAGACTCGGTATGGAACTTCAGCCTAAGTCAATGACAGACAGCGAGAAAGAGTTCGCCAAGAGGGCGATTGCCAGCTATAAGGAATATCGTGACATCATCATGACCGGAGATTTGTACAGAATAGGTTCTCCTTATGACAAGGCGGGTGCTTATGGGGTACTTTACGTTACTCCTGACAAGAAGCGCGCTGTATTCTTCGCTTATTGCATCAGTTATGATACTCGCAATTCGGCTCCGCAGTTCCGTCTGGACGGGCTTTCTGCCGACAAGAACTATCGTATTGCAGAGGTCAATGTCGACAAGTCTTCGAGCTGGTTTTCGGGAAAGGTCCTGTCTGGGTCAATGCTGATGAACAAAGGCGTGAATCCGCCTTTGAAAAAGGTGTATGACAGCGCTGTATTTGTGTTGGAATCAGAGGAATAGACGTTTCGTCGGTGATGAAATCTTGATAGTCTTCGAGGGAAAAGACGGTTGGTTGGATTTCAGCAAAAATGCTGATGATATGGTGTGCTATATCTTACTTACTTTTGGAAGCACGGATCTATATTATGAAATCACTCCAAAATGTATTTCTGACTTTTCCGGCAAAGCGTGGTTGCTTCCCGCTATTAATATTAATAAGGACGGAACTTTGAAACCAGAGTCCAAGTGGAAGCTTGGAAAACCTTGACGCATAAGCGTCTCCGCGGTCGCGGGGACGCGTATAATCTATTTCCCCTTAAGCACAGCAGAGACGCCGGAGGTGAGCATAGACCAGAAAGACCGGAAAGTGTTGTAATACGACACATCGAAATGCCTGGCCATCCAGCGGATATGTCCCACCAGAGACTTTGTCTTGCGATAAAGATATGGTTCCTTGTCGAAATCCCTGCCGGCATTGCGCTTCTTGCCGAAATTGCCGGATAACTTCATGGACTCCCAGACTTTCTCCACAACGCCCCCGCACTCAGCATCATAGAACGGCATCTCATCGGCAGGCAATCCCAGACGGTTCACCGCCAACCAGCCGAACACCTTCCACTCTTTCATCATGCCCAACTCGGTGAGACGATGCTCCAGCAGTTCCCTGTCTACATTATCAGCGAAGCGGTGAATATGCATGGTCCAGTCGCATATCTGCCTGAGACCCAGGCCTCCATGATAAAAATGCTGTATAAAATGCATGAAGATAAACAACGCATCGAAATCTATGGAAGGGAGCAGTACCTCAGTTCCGCCGCAATCCCATTTGCGGAAATCCTTCTTCCGGAACAAGTCAAACTGGATATTGTCCATGACTTCATTCACCCTCTTCCCGAAATCTACCCTCATAGTTCCGTGAAGTTCCACCTCGATATCACCGAAATGCATACCCAAGTGCTTCTTTGACGGATTTTCCTCATCCACTTTCGCGGCCTTAGGAGAAAGCAACGCTGACGCAGCCTGATAATTCTTGTCGTCCAGGAAAAAATCTATGTCTCCCGGCTGCCTGTGAGAAGGCTGGAGATAGTCCAATGCTACCCCTTGACCTTTCAGGACCAATGCACATATTCCATTTTCAGACAATACTTTGCAAAGATGAGATAACGTAGCGTTCATCTGTCTGTTTCGCATTTCGCTGCCCAATACAGTTTGCATAAAAGAGTTTTGGACTGCAGGAGAAACGGCCATGGCAGGATCCGCTTTCTTCATTACAGAAATACCATCTGCCACGAATCCGGCCACCGTCTGCTCTCTGGCAATACCATAAACAGATTCCCAGTCCACATCTCTTAGAGAAATATCTTCGGCTTTACCCCAAAGTCCTGCCCTAAGCAGAGCGAAGAAAACATCATCGGTCTTCATACTGATTTTATTTTTCTGTCTCTGCGCAACATATCTCCGCAGCCGCCTTGTCCGGCAGACATCCCATGCTGAGACATTTCACTGTCATAACTATTTGAGACATAATGGACATGACACCGTCCATCACTTTTTTGTCCCACTTCACATTGGAAGCCGAACTGATAACACCGGCGAACGCATCCAATCCCTTCACCTGTTTAACCTCATTCGCAGGAGCCTGATGCAGACGAACCAACGCTCTCACCGGAAGGTTTGCTTTTCTATAACAAGGAGTCTTGCCACTCCACGGCGTGCCATAGGCATTGACCTTACCCTCCTCTATGCGAAGTACAGGATTATCGTCGTTCAGGAGCTCCGCGCCTGGGATATTTTCGAGCCAGAGGCGGCTGTGGGTGCTCTTTCCGGTGCCGCTGGTGCCGAGGAACAGCACGGCCGAGCCGTTGTGCGCGATTACGGAAGAGTGCATGAGAACGGCCTTGTATTTCCACGAATTATAGGTGTACATTATTCGTAATGCGAAGCAAATCTGGAAGATAACAGAGTATGGGCGCATTTTTTCTCCCGCCCAGAAGAAGCCGGATTCTGCTCCATTTTCCACGAACAATGTGCTGTCGATTTTTCTATCTGCGCCTTCAAACTCGAAAACGGTGCCTTCTTTCCAGCGGTAGACGTAGTAGTATGGAAGGACCTCCGTTTCGCTCATCAGCTTAGTGACTTGACCCTCTTTCTGGGCCTGACGGAACTCATCAGGCTGACCGTTACAAACTGTAAGACAGAAATCTATCTTAGAAGATTCATCCGTCGCAAACGGCTCATATTGAGAGAAATCCAAGACATGCGGACCATAATCTTCAGGCAGTTCAACACGTTTCTGGACATAGGTCCTCGGCGGCTCACTGTCTCCTGCCCTCGTAGGCATGACGGGGATAATCCCGCCGGCAGAAGCGATCTTTATCCGCTCTGCAACCGGCTCAGTATAATGCATGAACGACCACGGCGCTTCCAGTTTTACCCCGAAAGTCACCCCGGCCACATCGTACAGGCGCTCACTTTCCGTCATTCGGCGATTCCATTTTTCACAAGTGTTTCACAAAGTTTCTCCGCATCTGTCAATGCCGTTTCGCGTGCGACTTCATATTGGCCGCAAAGCAGGTCTGCAAGACGCTCCGCCGTAAACTCAGAACTGCCCACAGATTCTATAAGGAAAGCCGCCGTATCATTCAGCTTTATTAATTTGCTCATATTCACATTCAACGAGCCTTCCTCAGAAAGCACTTTTTCTCCACAAATCTCGCGAAGGACAAATCCGTCTTTAATTTTCATTTTCAGTTATTCTTCTTAAAACCTTCTAATTTAACAAAATTTTTCCGTAAGTTTGTTTTCTGGAAGACAAAAAGAATTCCCATACAGACAAAATGGATAAGCTTACAGTAAACAACGATATATTTTTCGCCCAGACCATAGAGTTTCTTAAAGCCGGAAAGCAGGTCACGATACCGGTGCATGGTTACAGTATGATGCCTACTATCAGGAACTTACGGGACTCTGTCATACTGGAAGGCGTAGAGGGCGGCACCCCTGAAGGCGCGTCGCGCAGAAAAGTAAGAACCGGCGATATCGTCCTATTCCGCTTCCATGAACGTTATTTGCTGCACAGAATAATCCAGATTCGCGGCGATGTCGCTGAGATACAAGGAGATGGCGTCGCCGGCGGAAGAGAGCATTGCCACCTCGACGAAATTTATGCGAAGGCCACCACCATTCTGCGTAACGGTACCAGGCCCATAAATCCGTACTCCACCTGCTCTGCGCTTAAATTATCGCTCTGGAACATGTTCTCTCCAGTCAGACGTTACCTGCTCGCAATCCTCAGAAGATTACCATATTACAAAGATCCGGAGTAGGTCTACAGTCTCAGGACAGCATCACAATAGTCTAGCACGGCGTCGCGGTGAGTGATGAAGATAATCGTCTTGTTTCCATAGTTTTCCGACAGATTATTCAGCAACCGCCTCTCGGTTTCCTGATCGAGCGACGAACTGAACTCGTCCAGGAGCAGAATACTGCCAGGCCTGAGCAGTCCCCTCGCAATCGCAATCCGTTGAGCCTGACCCTCGCTGAGCCCCGCGCCGATTTCGCCGATCCTCGCATCCAGTCCTCCCGCAAGGCTTCGCACAAATCCCGCCTCCGCCACATCCAGAACCGCCCACATCTGCCGGTCGTCCGACTCCGGATCACCCATGAGAAGATTCTCGCGGACCGTCCCACTGAAGAGCGTATTCCCCTGAGGCACATAGACTAAGTTGTTTCGGGTCAATGCCGATGTAACTCTGGATTCGCTTTCGTTATAGATCCTGATTTCGCCCCCGTTCGGTTTCAGCAAGGAGAGTATGAGTCTTATCAATGTACTTTTACCGATTCCTGTTTCACCTACGATAGCAGTTCGCGAACCCGGTTTGAAATCATAACTGAAATCATTGAAAATCCATCCTTTTCCGTCAGGATATCTGAACGAAATATGGTCCACACTGATTCCGGCAGGCGCTTTAAGCATTATTTGCTCTCCGGATTCTTCTTTTTCGGAGTTCTCTATTTCCATAAGTCTGTCCATGGAAGCAGCCGCATAAATCAGGGATGGAATCTGACGTGTAAGCTGCATGGACGGGCCCTGGATTTGTCCTACGAGTTGCAGAAATGCTGTCATTACACCGAATGTAATGTCACCCTGCCATATTCCGAAAACTCCCCACAGCATGGCAGCGGAATATCCTAAACCGAAAGCGATACTTACGGCAGTACGTGAGAAAACATTGAACTTGGTTCTTTTTAGAACCTGATCATATTCAGTATCTTGCAACCCTCCAAGTTTCTCTTCCATGCTCAGTTCCTGTCCCATGGACTGCACTACAGTTTTATGTTGCAGGGTCTCCTGGATATGGCTCTGTACATTACTTTCTGATTCACGGATATCCTTGGTGAGTTTTCGCATGCGTCTGAAGAATATCTTTCCGAAGGCCGCGAAAGCTGGGGTTATAAGCAGCAGAATGATAGCGAGTTTCGCATCCATCGTACAAAGGAAGACGAACGCTGCAGCGAGTTGGATAATGGTTATTATCAATGCCGGCAAATCCTGGCAGATAACTTTGGAAACGACATCCACGTCTGTAAACAGTCTGCTGACTGCATCTCCGCTGTGGAATCGTTCTTTACCGCTCCATTGTTCACGGATAAGTCCTTCGAAGAGGTCTTTCCGGATGATGAACTGCATTTTGTAGACAGAATTACTCTCCAGGCGGGCTCTGGCAGCATTGACAAAAACCCTTACGAGCATCGTGGCGACCAGAATGGCGGCGAACAGCTTTAGGGTAGAGCCGGTGCGGGCTCCGGTGGCGATGTCGACGAGCGATTTGCTGAGCCAGATGAAAAACAGGTTCAGTCCGATGCTGATGCAAGCCAGCAATATATTCCAACTCACAGACCCTTTCGCGTCTCCGGCTCTATGCCATAACCATTTAATATACTTCATTTTACGCTAATCCGGTTTATCTTGTTCTATCCATATTCAGATTATTCAAATCGAATAATTTAGTTTGAATAATCAGTGAAGGTATAAGAGAGTTTTCAATATTGCTTTGGCGAGTCGGCCGTCGGGGTCGGAAAAGTGGTTTCCCGGATTCACTTCGAAGAAATGTGGTATTTCTTTGTCGGACAGGTAGTTAAGGACTTCATCTGTACAGTCGCCGACGCGGCTCATCACAGGATGCTTGGTGTTGCTTTCGTTGTCGCCCAATGACAGGTAGATATACTCAGGCACCGACAGCATCGGATGAGATTTCATGTAATCCGTAAAGCCCGGATACCAGAAAGAGGCTGATCCACAGGCGATTCGCTTGAACACGTCGGTATGCCATGCTGTCCAGAATGCGAATAGTCCGGCCAATGAATATCCAGCGATAATGCGATATGATGGCGGCGAGGTCAACATCGATTCTGCTTCAGGAATCACTTGATTTATAAGATATTCCAGGTGAGCATCGGCATTGCCCTTAAACAGGGGAAGTGATTTTCTCACTCCGGGAGCCGGCCACGGGGTCAGTTCGCCTTCGAAATCGAAATCGTAAACAGAGACGAGGTTAAACTGCGGCGCACCGTCCTGAGCCAGACAGCGTTTCCATACGTTTTCGCCGTTGCCGGCCACCGAATGAATATAGACCGTCGGAAGATTCTCGCCCAGGCCGGTCCAGACCTTGATTTTCGCCATTGTCAATGTTGTTTGAACCTCAAATTTAGTGATTTTATGTGAAAATAGGCGTTCGCCGTCACGATTATCGTGAGCAGGCGGACGCCTAAATTGTTGTCTGTCAGATTTGAGGCTGACTAGATATGTTCTCTTACCAGGTCGCCGAGTTCGTCCCAAGGAATGGTCACTTTAATGATTCCCAGGTAGTATGGACCGATCTCGTATTGACCGTAGATATAGGTGATACCTTCTTCAGAGAGTTTGAAATTTCCGTTCGGCTCGATGTCTTTTACGAAGAGGGCGTCATACGACTCCTGATCCGGAAGAGCATCGCGCAGATGAGATGAAAGGATGCCGGACAGTGCCTCGCGGTAGCCGGGAATGAAGAAATCTGCCTCATTCACGAGCTTGCCGGTATTCCTGTTCATATTCACTGCCACCTCAGTGGTAGTTCCGTGAGCCCCGCCACTATATATATAATTGTATACAGTGTAGGAAACGATATTCTCGTGGCGTCCGGAGAAATAACCGTTCAACTGATTTTCCCAGTTGAAAACACCCCCTGAAGGTTCACCTGATTCGAACTCTTTCGCGAATTCGAGATTTGTCTCCCTGTACTCTTTTACGTAGTCGGAAGACCATTTCTCGGCAGCTGCATGAATTTCCATGCCTGCGTAGTCCGAACCGAAGGCTGTCTCCACTATGGTTTCAGTTATCCTGGTCTTTACGCTGTCGGGCAGACCGGAAACCGGGAACTCCACCTCGGCATTGACAGAAACAGAATCTTTCTGCCCGTCCTGGAGCGCCTCCGTCAGGTCGACATTGACCTTATCGGTCACAACCTCGGAGTGGTCGCATGCGGCAGCAAAGGCGATGGCCAGTGCGCTTGCCGCAATAATTTTGATTGTTTTCTTCATCTTATATAAACTGTCAATCATTGTTCATTTCTTTGATATCCACCTCATTACGCTTGCTTGCGCCCATCAGCCACTCGCAATAGTAATCGGCCATGCGCCAGAAGAAATACTCATTCATGTCGCCGAAACCATGACGCTGTCCGGGGAGGATGAGCATATCGAACCGCTTGTTCGCACGAATGAGGGCATTGACTACTCGAATAGTGTTCGCAGGATGAACGTTATTGTCGATGTCGCCGTGCACGAGCATAAGGTGTCCTTTCAAGTTGGAAGCTATCTGCGGATTAGTCTCGATAGAGTAAACAAATGTGGTATCTCCTGCAGCTATCTTCTCCTGGATTCCGTGATGCTGCTCGCTCCACCATCTGTTATAAATGTTGTTGTCATGGTTTCCTGCGCATGAAACGGCAGCCTTGAAGAAGTCAGGATACTTGAGTATCGCAGCGGTAGACATGAATCCTCCACCTGAATGGCCATGTATTCCGACTCTGTCGAGGTCTATCCATGGATAGCGTGCGCCGAGCTGCTGGATAGCGTATTTCTGATCCTCGAGACCATAGTCACGAAGGTTTCCGTAGCCATAGTTATGATACCACTTGGATCTGTCCGGATGACCTCCTCTGTTACCTACGGTAATGACGATGAATCCGAGCTGGGCAAGTCTGTCGGTTCTGGTGAATCCTCTGCTCCAACTGATGTTGTTGGCCTCTACCTGAGGACCCGGATAAACGTAGTCGCAGATAGGGTAGACCTTTGTGGAATCGAAGTCAAATGGCTTATAGATAGCACCATACAAGTCGGTAACACCGTCTGCAGCCTTTACCTTGAAGCGCTCAGGGAATTTGTAACCGGCAGCGAAAAGCAGTGAGAAGTCAGCCTCGCCGAGATCGCATACTTTCTTTCCTGTAGCGTCGAAGAGAGCGGAAGCTGGTTTGTAATCCACACGTGAGTAGTTGGCTATGAAGTACTTGCCGTCTTCCAAAGCATAAGCGTCCACGTTCATGTCAGGCATATCGAGAAGCTTAGGCTCGCCGCCCTGGAGGCTGACTCTGTAGACGTGAAGCTGATATGGATTCTCGCCTTTCTCCTTACCGCAAGCACGGAAAAGAATGTAGCCTTCCTTCTCATTTACTGCCAATACATCATCTACATGATATGCGCCTTCAGTCAGATTTCTGATAACCTTTCCGTCTGCACTATACAAATATAGGTTAGCCCAGCCGTTTCTCTCTGACCAGTGGATAAGTTTCTTTCCGCCTTCGAGGATGCGAGTCTGCCTGCACTCTACATATGTGTTCATGCGGTCTGTAATCACAGTCCTTGTAGAATCGCTGTCTACACCTACATGGCAGATGTCCAGTCTCTTGAGGTCACGGCTCTGTCTGATTACGTAGAAGCCGTTGTTGTCTCCCAGCCATGTTCTTCCATAATAATCTGTAAACTCGTCATTTACAGTAGGTTCTGCTGTCTGGAATGAGAACTCCTGATCCTTGAAAGCGTTAATCTTCACTGTATGCGATGACCAGTCACCGGCATTGAAAATATACATATGTCCGTGAGGACCGGGCTCTCCCGGCATCTGGTACTTATAGGTCTCGAGAGTCGGGCGCGGGCTCGTCAGTGAATTGATAACCCAGAAATCCTTCAACGGTCTCATGTCCCAACGCATCACGGCGACGTGCTTCGAATCAGGTGACCATACGAGCTCTGAAGGGAACACTCTTTCGGTGGTATCTGTCACAGTGTTGCCGGCGTAATTGTCTGTGCCATAGCAGAATTCCTTGAATCCGTCAGAGGTAATTCTATGCTCGACGATGGTGCTGTCCTTCGGGTCCTTCGCCGCCTTGCGCATGTTCAGCGTATCCATATAGAAGAGGTTCGAGTTCTTCATATAAATACCTGTCAATCCGTCCGGCGAGACGTTCGCCCAACCAGGGTATTTGTCCTCGCGGTCGTTCGTGTCGTAGGTCAATGTCTTGTCGGCGATTTTGTATCTGAAGTGGTAAACCAGCTTTTCAGGTTTCGCATCTTTCGTGGTATCCACTTTCTCCTTTGTGCTGCGGATATCGAAAGTAAGATAATTGTCATCCTTCGGATCGATTCGCAACTCTTTGAATGGTATATGCTTAGCGTCGAACGGATCATTTACGATCTCCGTGATCTGCATGGCGAGTTTCTCCAAGTCGAACAATGGAGTAACCTTACCTGCCTTAGGGTCGGCGAGATAATACTGTATCCCGTCAGATGTCTTCCATGAATAGAAAAATCTGTAACCGTCTCTGAATCTGTGCGGCTGCACCGTAGTGCTGAATACCATCTGTCCGATACGCTTCTGCGAAAATCTTTCCGCCAGCGCGTAGTTCGGTGTACGCACATGATTGTCTGCCGGCTGCTGCGCCTTCGCGCTGAAGGTCGAGGTCAATGCCGCTGTGGCAGTTATAAGAAATAGTGTCTTAAGCGAGGCTCTCATCATAATATTTAGTTTGGTTTATTTATCCATAATATTTCCCATATCTTTCAAATTTAGCCAAATAAACCGAATAGTCAGCATTTTTTGTGACAAATGCATTAATTTATTGTCAATTAAAAAATTATGTGTAAATTTGTAGTCCCCAAATTTTGGGGAAAGTAACATAAATTAAAGATTTACAATCATTTATGCCAACAATTCAACAATTAGTTCGCAAAGGACGCGAGGTTCTTGCTGTGAAAAGCAAGTCTCGTGCGCTGGATGCTTGCCCTCAGAAGAGGGGTGTGTGCGTACGTGTGTATACAACTACACCTAAGAAACCTAACTCAGCAATGCGTAAGGTTGCCCGTGTACGTCTCACCAACACTAAAGAGGTCAACGCATACATTCCAGGCGAGGGTCACAACCTTCAGGAGCACTCAATCGTGCTCGTAAGAGGTGGTCGTGTCAAGGACCTCCCTGGTGTTCGTTACCACATCCTTAGAGGAGCTTTGGATACCGCTGGTGTAGAAGGCAGGACACAGTCCCGTTCTCTCTACGGAGCCAAGAGACCAAAGAAATCTAAGAAGTAATTTTTTACCAATTTTCACTTTAATTTTTCACAAAAATGAGAAAATCGAAGCCTAGAAAGAGGATTCTACTTCCTGATCCTAAGTTTCACGACGCTAACGTAACACGTTTCGTGAATAATCTTATGTTGCAGGGGAAGAAGAGTATCGCGTATTCTATTTTTTACGATGCCATCGATATGGTAGGCGAGAAGATGAAAGATTCTGACAAGGCTCCTCTAGATATCTGGAGGAAAGCTCTCGAGAACGTAACCCCGCAGATTGAGGTTAAGAGCCGCAGGGTTGGTGGAGCTAACTTCCAGGTGCCAACAGAGTTGAGACCGGAGAGAAAGATTTCACTTTCGATGAAGAACCTGATACTTTTTGCACGTAAGCGTTCCGGCCACTCAATGGCAGAAAAACTCTGTGCAGAGATTGTTGCTGCATATAACAACGAAGGTGGCGCATACAAGAGAAAAGAAGATATGCACAAAATGGCAGAGGCCAACAAGGCATTTGCTCACTTCCGTTTCTAATTCCCGTAGACAATGGCAAAAAGAGATCTTAGATTTACCAGAAACATCGGTATCATGGCTCACATCGATGCCGGTAAGACCACTACATCAGAGCGTATTCTTTTCTATACAGGAAAGACTCACAAAATCGGTGAGGTTCACGATGGTGGTGCTACAATGGACTGGATGGTTCAGGAGCAGGAGCGTGGTATCACCATCACTTCAGCTGCTACCACAGCCTTCTGGCATTATGACGGGAATGTTTATCAGCTGAACCTTATCGATACCCCGGGCCACGTGGACTTCACTGTAGAGGTGGAGCGTTCACTTCGTGTGCTCGACGGAACTATCGCTACATTCGATGCTGTAGGTAAAGTTCAGCCACAGTCAGAGACTGTATGGCGTCAGGCAGACAAATTCGGTGTTCCGAAGATTGCCTATGTAAACAAGATGGACCGTGTCGGAGCTGACTTCCTCGGTTGCGTAAAGGATATTAAGGATAAACTCGGAGCTACCGCAGTTCCTATTTCCCTTCCTATCGGTGCTGAGGATAAGTTCGTAGGTATCGTTGACCTTATCGACAGAAAAGCCATCGAGTACGAGGCAGACAACACTAAGCTCGTAAACTATCACGAGATTCCTATCCCTGAGGATATGAAGGGTGAAGTAGAGCTTTGGAGAGACAGGCTTATCGAGGCTGCTGCCGAGTGCGATGACGCTCTTATGGAGAAATACTTCGAAGACCCTGAGTCAGTTACAAAGGAGGAAATCATCGCTGCTATCCGTAAGGGTACCATCGCTATGAAGATCGTTCCTGCTACTTGCGGTTCTTCATATAAGGATAAAGGTGTTCAGTTCCTTTTGGACGCTGTTATCCGTTATCTGCCTTCACCTATCGATATCGGTGCTGTAAAGGGTACTGATCCTAAGACAGGTGAGAATGTAAAGGTAGAACCTGATGCAAGCAAACCATTTGCAGGTCTTGTCTTCAAGATTGCAACTGACCCATTTGTTGGTCGTCTTGCTTATATCAGAGCTTATCAGGGACATCTCGATGCTGGCTCTTACGTGCTTAACACACGTACCGGCAAGAAAGAGAGAGTTGCACGTCTCTATCAGATGCACTCAAATCACCAGAACCCTATCGAATTCGTAGAGGCAGGTGATATTTGCGCAGCTGTAGGTTTCAAGGACCTTCGTACAGGTGACTCTATCTGCGCTGAGGATCATCCTGTAACCCTCGAGGCTATGGAATTCCCTGATCCAGTTATCGGTATCGCAGTAGAGCCTAAGACTCAGGCTGACCTTGAGAAGCTCGGTGTCGCTCTCGGCAAACTTGCTGAGGAGGACCCTACCTTCGTAGTCAAGTCAGATCATGAGACTGGCCAGACCGTCATCAGCGGTATGGGTGAGCTCCACCTTGATATTATCGTAGACCGTCTCCGTCGTGAGTTCGGTGTAGAGATTAACCAGGGTGCACCTCAGGTTAACTACAAAGAGGCTATCACAGCTACAGTTCAGCATCGTGAGGTATTCAAGAAGCAGACTGGTGGTCGTGGTAAGTTCGCAGATATCATCGTCGAAATCGGCCCTGCAGACGAGGGCGTTACCGGACTTCAGTTCGAGAACGCTGTCAAGGGTGGTAACGTGCCTAAGGAATTCGTTCCTTGCGTACAGAAAGGATTCGAGTCCGCTATGGCAAATGGTGTTCTCGCCGGCTATGAGGTTCCTTCACTCAAGGTTACTCTCCTCGACGGTTCCTTCCATCCAGTCGATTCAGACCAGCTCTCATTCGAGATCTGCGCCCGCATGGCATTCCGTCACGCTTGCCCTAAAGCACATCCGGTTCTCCTCGAGCCTATCATGAGCCTAGAGGTTGTTACTCCGGAAGAGTACATGGGTGATATCGTGGGTGACCTTAACCGTCGTAGAGGTCAGATCAATGCTATGGATTCTACATCAAACGGTGCAAGAATCATCAAAGCATTCGTTCCGCTCTCTGAGCAGTTCGGTTATGTAACAGTTCTCCGTACACTTTCTTCAGGCCGTGCTGCCAGCACCATGACCTTTGACCATTACTCAGAGGTTCCTGCTAACTTGGCTAAGGAAGTTATCGAGAAGAGTGGTTACAAGTCATCTGAGGACGACGAATAATTATTAACGGTAAAGAAGAAAGTATTGATATGAGTCAGAAAATAAGAATAAAACTCAAATCATTCGATCATATGCTGCTTGACAAGTCAGCAAAGAAGATCGCTGAAACAGTGACTGCTACCGGTGCTAAAGTTTGCGGACCTATTCCTCTTCCTACAAGCACCAAGATTTTCACTGTGAACCGCTCGACCTTCGTCAACAAGAAGTCCCGCGAGCAGTTCGAACTCAACTCTTACTGCAGACTCTTGGACATCGAGGAATCTAATGCTAAGACTGTAGATTCACTCATGAAGCTCGAGTTGCCTTCAGGTGTTGAAGTTGAGATCAAAGTCTGATAGAAATCAGCATCCTGGGAACTTAATATTTTAGGAATTCAGGAAAAATACCTATATTTGCAAGACCGGTTCTTGCGACCGGTTTTGCAGTCTTGGTCCCATAGCTCAGTTGGTTAGTAGCATCTGACTCATAATCAGAGGGTCACAGGTTCAAGCCCTGTTGGGACCACCAAATAGATAAAGAGCCAGCGAATTTTCGCTGGCTCTTTATCTATTTGGTGGTCCCGGTGGGGACCTTTATTTCATTGGGACTCTGTCCCAAACCCTGTCGCTCCGCGCGGCCTTTCGTCCTTTCCGTATTTGCTATCGCAAATACCCGGACCCGGCCGGTCGTCTGACGACGACTTTCTCGCCCGCAGGGGAAATATTATTTCATCTAGAAACTTTATTGTAGTTACAACGTTTTTTATTACCTTTAAGGGATGTGCAATGCAGAACTTTCACTTTTTATTATTATTTTTGCATATCGTTGTATTTTGATAATATTTAACCTCGATTTATATGGCAAAAGTTGAAGAATTGAAAAAAATCGCATCTCAGGTCAGACGTGACATCGTAAGGATGGTCACAGATGCGAAGTCTGGACACCCGGGCGGATCACTGAGTAGTGCGGACGTGCTTACTGCATTGTATTTCAATGAAATGAAAATAGACCCTGCAAAATGGGAAAGAAACGGTAAGGGTGAAGACATGTTCATCCTTTCAGCAGGACACATCACACCTGTTTACTACTCTCTTCTCGCAAGACGCGGCTATTTCCCTGTAGCTGAACTCGCTACATTCAGAAAGTATGGTACACGCCTTCAGGGACACCCTTCAGTAGAAAAAGGACTTCCGGGAATTATACAGACGTCAGGATCACTTGGTCAGGGACTCTCTGCAGCAGCAGGATTGGCCCTCGGTAAGAAACTTGACGGTGAAGACAGATATGTTTATGTCCTCTGTGGTGACGGTGAAAGCGAGGAAGGTCAGATATGGGAAGCAGCCATGTTTGCAGCCCACCACGGACTCGATCACCTCATCGCCATGACCGACTGGAACCATCAGCAGATCGACGGAACAGTAGACGAAGTGGCAGGCGAGGGAGACCTCGAGGCTAAATGGAAAGCATTCGGCTGGAACGTCATCGTAGCAGACGGACACGACTTCGACTCTATCCTTTCTGCTTTCGCTGCGGCTCGTGAAAACAAGGGCAAACCTACCATGATCCTCTTCAAGACCGATATGGGACATGGCGTAGACTTTATGGCAGGCACATGCAAATGGCATGGAAAAGCACCTTCACAGGAACAGTGCCAGGCAGCTCTCGCTCAACTCGAAGAAACATTGGGGGACTATTAATATCTAAAGAATTATGACAAAGTATACAGATACAGGAAAGAAAGATACCCGTAGCGGCTTCGGTGCCGGTCTTTATGAGGCAGGAAAAGCAGATCCAAGGGTTGTTGCTCTTATTGCTGACCTGAAAGGCTCACTTAAGATGGAAGCCTTCGCTGACGAGTTCCCTGAAAGATTCATCCAGTGCGGAATCGCAGAGGCCAACATGATCGGTGTAGCTGCAGGTATGGCCATCACAGGAAAAGTTCCGTTCGCAGGATCATTCGCAGAGTTCGTTACAGGACGTGTTTACGACCAGATCCGTCAGGAAGTAGCTTATGGTGAGACTAATGTGAAAATCGCAGCTTCTCACGCCGGAATTACCCTCGGAGAAGACGGCGCTACCCACCAGACCATGGAAGACGTCGCTCTCATGCGTGCCCTCCCTGGCATGGTAGTCATCAACCCATGCGACTATAACCAGACAAAGGCTGCCACTATCGCTGCCGCTAAATATAACGGACCGGTATATCTCCGTTTCGGACGTCCTGCAGTCGCTAACTTCACTCCTGAAGACCAGGAGTTCGAAATCGGCAAAGCTTATGTGATGAATGAGGGTAAGGACGTTACCATCATCGCTACAGGCCACATGGTTTGGGAAGCGCTTAAGGCTGCTGAAGCACTCGAAGCAGAAGGAATATGCGCGGAAGTCATTGACATAGCCACTATTAAACCTCTCGACGAGGCTGCGGTGGTAGCGTCTGCTCTCAAAACTGGTGCAGTAGTTGTAGCTGAGGAGCACAACATGGCGGGCGGTCTTGGCGAACTTATCGCCGGCGTCTTGGCTGTAAAGGTTCCGACTCCGATGGAGTATATAAACGGTGGGGACAAGTTCGGCCAGTCCGGCACACCTGCTGAGTTGCTCGCTGCCTACGGTCTCGACGCCGCTCACATCGCAGAGGCTGCCAAAAAGGCTATCGCGCGCAAGTAACTAATGTTTCAGGTCAATGACAGATGACGATATCATCAGGCTTTATCGTGACGGTGAATGCGAAAAGGCGTTCACGGAAATCGTAAATGTCTACAGTGAACGGCTTTACTGGCATGTCCGCCGCTTTGTCTGTTCACATGAAGATGCCGACGACCTGGTACAAGAAATATTTATCAAAATATGGGCTGCACTTCCTTCCTTCCGGGAGGAAGCGCGGCTTTTTACGTGGTTATACAGAATCGCCACTAACGAAACGTTGAACTTCCTGCGAAAACAGAAAGTAAGGGCAGCATTGACCTTTAACAGCTTGGATAGCGAACTCGAGCGGAAGATAGATGACGACCCGTATTTCGACGGGGACGGAATTCAGCGCGCATTGATGAAAGAGATGCAGAAACTGCCTCAGAAGCAGCGTGTTGTATTCTCGTTGAGATATTTCGAGGATATGAAATACGAGGATATCGCTCAGATTACCGGGACTTCGGTGGGTGCGTTGAAGGCTTCATATCATATCGCTTACGAGAAAGTGAAAGAAGAGTTAAAAAATAAACTATAGGATTTTACTTTTTCTTGTCGGAGGTGTCTAATGTTTGAATGATAGCGAATTATTTGTGACTTATGAGCGTAGAAAAGAAACATAATATGCCGTATAAAGTTCCTGAGGGGTATTTCGGGAACCTGCAGGCCAGATTGTCGGAGATTCCATCCGGTAGTCGCGTGCCGTCGCGTATGGATGTTTTGAAACCATACCTCGCTATGGCTGCGGCATTTGCATTGATAATAACAGCCGGGACAGCCGTCCTCAGGCATACGTCAGGCGATTCCGGTCTGGAAGATATTTCCACGTTGGATGTGATTCGACTCGCGGATCTGGTTCCTGCGACTGACCCGTACCTGCTTTATACGACTGCTCAGACCGAGACGGAGATTTCCGATAGCGATATTTCCGAATATCTGATAGGCGCCGGGCTATCTCTCGACTATATAGAATATTGTGAAAAATAACTTGCTGAATATGAGTAATATAGGTAGAAAAATCATCGTTGTGGTCCTTATGCTGGCATCCATGATGTTAGTGTCTCCACAGAGTTCTTCTCAGACGCACGGTAAGGGAGGATGGCAAGATAAAATGAAAGCGGAGCGCGTGGCGTATCTTACTGACGTTATGGGAATTACGTCATCTGAAGCCGAGAAGTTCTGGCCTGTTTATAATGAAATGGCTGCTGAGCGCAAATCCTCTTTCGAGAAGGCGATGCGTTCGTTCAAGACGCTGAATGATGCGGTGAAAGCGGGAAAACCGGAGGCAGAAATATCCGTTCTTTTGAATAATTATTTGAAGGCCAATGCTGCTTCTCGGGCTGTCGAACTGAAGTATGTGCCTAGGTTTAACAAGATTCTGTCTGTGGAGAAGGTTGCCAAATTGTTTGTCGGTGAGGAGGAATTCCGCCGCCAGCAGATTCATCGTTGGAAAGAGAATTGCCCTAAGCCATAGGGAGTTAAGTAATTTTTTAACGCTTTCTAAGCGAAGAGGTAGAAATCTTTTACAAGGGAAATGTACTCGTCGGTATATTTCCCTTTATTCATTATCGTGAGTTGCTTTTCTGTTGGCGTAACAGTTTGGTTATCATGGATAAAGGTAATGATAATTCTGGAACTCGGCTTTCGCTCCACGGTCCGGATGCGTAATGTTTCCGCTAATTTCAGCCCGTTCATTCGTCCGTGTCTCAGGACCGAGGCCTCTTGGTCTGCCGGTAATACCATGGATACGATTCCTTCCTGCGCGAGATGTTTTCCCGCGAACTCCAGTACTTCCCGGAAGGAAAGTCCAGTCTCGGCGGTATGTCTCGCTGCGGTTTTCTTCGCGTCAGGATTTGTGAGTGAAGAATCGTAATATGGTGGGTTAGAGACGATTAAGTCGAAAACCCTGTCCACACTCAGTTCTGCCAATGCCTGCCGCCGCGCCTCGAGCGAACCCGCCCAAGCTGACGCCGCAAAATTCGCCCCAGCCTCTGCCGCCGCATCCTCGTCGATGTCTATCCCGATGATGTTCAGGTCAATGCTGCTGTCCGTCGTTTGGGTCAATGCCGATATTCTCTGTGCCAGCATCAGTGCGATGGTCCCCGTTCCTGTTCCGATATCGAGCACGTTTTTCATATCGGGTCTGACCGGACATGCTGCACCGAGGAGAACGCCATCAGTATTTACCTTCATGGCAGATTTCTCGTTGCGCACTTCGAACTTCTTGAAACGGAAGATGCTCATCTATACGGGGTTGTTTATGAAAACGCCGTCGCGCATAAACAGCGATCTGTCGCACATTTTGGCCAGGTCCGGGTCGTGTGTTACGATGACGATAGTCTGCCCGAATTCGTCCCGCAGCTGGAAGAAGAGTTTATGCAGTTCGCCCTTTGTGACGCTGTCCAGGTTTCCTGACGGCTCATCCGCGAATAATACGGAAGGGTGATTTATCAATGCCCTTGCTATGGCGACTCTCTGCTGTTCGCCTCCGGAAAGTTCAGATGGCTTATGAGTGATTCTTTCTGCAAGTCCAAGAGTCTCAAGCAGTTTCTTGGCTTCTGTCTTCGCTTCTTTTTCTTTCTTTCCTGCTATCAATGCCGGTATCATGACGTTTTCTATCGAGGTGAATTCCGGGAGGAGATGATGGAACTGGAAGACGAAGCCGATTTTCGTGTTGCGGAACTCGCTCATCTGCCTGCTGTTGAGATGCAAGACGTCTATACCGTCTATGACCAAAGAGCCGGCATCCGGGGTGGAAAGTGTTCCTAAAATCTGCAGCAGCGTAGACTTGCCGGCACCGGAAGCTCCCATAATGGAAACCACCTCCGACTTTTCTGCGCTGAAATCGACACCTTTCAGCACCTTCAATGTGCCGAATGACTTCTCGATACCTTTGGCTTCAATCATCATAATATCACCTGAATAGCTTGGTTTTATGCAAATTTAACAAGAATAAGATAGAAAACTGTAAAAAAGTTTGGAAATAAGAAAAAAGTACGTAACTTTGCAATCCCGTTTGAGGAATATTACTTAATGCGGGACCTGAGGGGAAAAACCAAAGGTTTGTTTTCGGGGTGTGGCGCAGTTGGCTAGCGCATCTGGTTTGGGACCAGAGGGTCCTGTGTTCGAGTCACAGTACCCCGACTTCTAAGGAGAGACTTTGTCGAGTCTCTCCTTTTTTTGTTGTACATAGTTCGATTCTCGGTGGCGCCTGGTGGTGCGGACCTGTCTGCGTCGACGGAAGCCCTGCCGGTTTCATTTGGGATGTTTTTTTATAGGAGACCGAGAAGTTGGCTACGTGAAAGCATACATGCTCCGATAGGGCCGCCTTTCTTTCCGAGTTTGGAGAATTTTAGGGCGGTATCCTTGCTTACTATGTTGAGGGAGTGACGGTTAATGGCACTCTTGATAGGAAGCATGAGGTAGTCTTTGGCGATGGAAAGTCTGCCTCCGATTACTACAAGTTCAGGGTTGAAGATGTTTATGAGGCCGGCTATTGCCTGTCCGAGAACTGAGCCGATTTCTTCTACACATTCAATGGCGAGCATATCCTCTTCCATCAGTGCTTCGAGAATGTCGTCCAGTCCGATGTCTTCAGGGTTCTTGAACTTGGCTGACAATGCGGACACTTTACCTTCCTTTAGTTTCTCTACGAAGATTCTGTGGAGGGCAGAACCGGATGCGCCGGTTTCGAGGCAGCCGATTTTTCCGCAATGACAAATCTTGCCATTGTCGAGCATCGGGAAATGTCCTATCTCTCCTGAGAATCCGGATTTTCCATAAGACAGTTTGCCTTCGATGATCATGCCCATTCCGAGTCCCCAGCTGAGGTTTATGAAGAGCATGTTTTTCTCGTTGTTCGCCTCACCGCAGATGTATTCTCCGTAGGCCATCGCTCTGGAATCATTTTCCAGGAATACGGGTGCATTCAGTTCTTTTTCAAGTACTTGCGAAAGAGGTTTATCTTCCCCTATGAAATATGAGAAACTGTAACCAGTCGTGTGATTTACACGGCCTGTGAGGTTTATTCCGTAAGCGAGCACTTTGTCCTGAGGGATTCCGAGTGCTGCCGTGTTTTCCTTTATGATATCGGAAAGCTTCTTGAGAGATTCTTCCGTGCCCTCAAGCGTGAACGGAATATCGTCTTTATAATCGACCAACTTTCCCTTAAAATTTGTTATGGCTATGCTGATATGACGTCTGCGTATGTCAGTCCCGACGAAGTATCCGGCTGCCTGATTAAGTCCATATATGCTTGGGCGTCTGCCTCCGGATGTCCCAGTTTTGCCCAAGTCTTCCAGGAATCCGTCTTCGATCAGTTCCCCGATAAGTCTTGTAACTGTAGGGATGCTGGCATTCAGTTCTTTACTGAATTCTGCAATGCTGAAATCTCCGTCGTTTATACAAAGACCGAGAATCTTCTGCTTCATAATAGCTCCCTTGCCCTCGATGTTGTCTAAAAATGAGTTCATAAGCCATAAGGTATTATTTGTCCAGTTTTGCTGCGAATCTGATGGCGCATATTGACGCAAGCATGACTGAGAATTCTGTCCTCATGTTGTGATTGTAATGATATCTATGTTAGTTGTAAATTACAAATATAATAAGATTAGTCCTCCAATTATGAGAAGATAACTAAAAATTTTTATTATTTCATGATATGAATCTAATAAAATACGAAAAAGAGGTGTCCCGATAAATTTCTATCCTTTCTTTTGAGTTCTAGTTTTGGCCCGGTAGTTTGCTGTTCAGCACTTTTGAAACAAAGATTTATTAGATGCTACAAATTACAAATTGCTATATAGATTATAAATAGTTTTAATAAATATGGTATTATTTAATAGAAATTTATAAATTTGTACTATTCTTATAAACAATAATAAAATTGACAATAAATGATTCATGTAGACTTTAAACAGATTTCTTCACGTTATAAGAGGGAACTTCTGGAAAACTGCCTTCCTTTCTGGCTTGAAAACTCTCAGGACAAAGAGTTCGGCGGATATTACTCATGTTTGAATCGTGACGGATCTGTTTATGACACTGACAAATTTATCTGGCTTCAGGGTAGAGAAGTGTGGATGTTCGCAATGCTTTACAATAATGTAGAGAAAAATCAGGAATGGCTCGACTGCGCTATCCAGGGCGCCGAGTTCTTGAAAAAATACGGACACGACGAAAACTGGGATTTCTATTTCTCTCTTAATCGCGAAGGACGCCCGCTCGTTCAGCCATACAATATATTCTCCAACACATTCGCCTGCATGGGTTTCGCCCAGCTCGCAAAGGCTACCGGCAACGAAGAGTACGCCCAGATCGCCCGTAAAACATTCACCAGGATTCTCGAAAGGCGTTCTAATCCTAAGGGGCAATGGTGCAAGGCATACCCGGGAACACGTCCGATGAAGGACTTCGCTCTTCCGATGATTATCTGCAACATGGCACTCGAAGTGGAAGATATTCTGGAAGACAAGTCCGTTTTGGAACAGACTATCGACACTTGCCTCCACGAGGTATTCGATGTCTTCTATCAGCCTGATCTTGGTTGCATGCTTGAGAACGTATCATCTGTGGATGGCAAACCTGTTGATTGCTTTGAGGGTCGTGAAATTAACCCTGGTCATGATCTGGAGGCCCTTTGGTTCATGATGAACCTCGGAATCCGCCGCGGTGACAAGGCATTGATCGAAAAATGCGTGGAAATAGCGCTCAAAGTCATTGACCTTGGCTGGGATAAGGAATATGGCGGGATTTTCTATTTTCTGGACGCGAAGGGTGCGCCTCAGCAGAAGCTGGAGTGGGACCAGAAGCTCTGGTGGGTACATATCGAATCGGCGATTGCGATGCTCAAGGGCTATCAGCTGACCGGCAACGAGAAATGCCTCGAGTGGTTCATGAAACTGGATGAGTATCTTTGGAATAACTTCAAGGATAAGGAGTATCCTGAGTGGTTCGGTTATCTGAACCGTCGCGGTGAGGTGCTTCTGCCGCTTAAAGGTGGTAAATGGAAGGGCTGTTTCCACGTGCCTAGAGGACTTTACCAGATATGGAAGTTGGCCGAAGAATGTGCTAAAAATGAATAATTGATAACGATATGACTGATAGAAGAGGTTTTTTGAAGACTATGGCGGCGGCTGCTTCTGCGGCGGCTGTCACGTCTGTGCTTCCGACAAGTTGCGGACGCGCTGAGAATAATGAAATTGCCGGAGGAAAGTTATCCGGATCAGGTCTCATAGTGCCGAAAGCTCAGGGCCTTCGTATCACGGGAACCTTCCTAGATGAAATCTCTCACGACATTCCTCACCAGAACTGGGGAGAAAAGGAGTGGGATGCGGATTTCCGTTATATGAAATCTATCGGTATCGATACGGTTATTTGTATACGTTCCGGCTATCGCAAGTTCATCACGTATCCTTCGCCATATCTTCTCAAGAAAGGCTGCTATATGCCGTCGATGGACCTCATCGACATGTTCCTGCGTCTGGCCGAGAAGTATGACATGAAGTTCTGGTTCGGTCTCTATGACTCCGGAAAGTATTGGGATACAGGCGATATGTCGTACGAAATCGAGGCCAACAAGTTCGTTATCGACGAGGTCTGGGAAATGTACGGACGTAAATACAAGAGTTTCGGAGGCTGGTACATAAGCGGTGAAATCAGCCGCAAGACCAAGGGCGCCATCGATGCTTTCCATGCTATGGGCAAGCAGTGCAAAGACGTTTCCGATGGACTTCCTACCTTCATCTCTCCGTGGATTGACGGCAAGAAAGCCGTTATGGGAACTACTCTCCTGAATCGTGACGATGCTGTTTCTGTCCAGGAGCATGAGAGAGAATGGAACGAAATTTTCGACGGAATCCATGACGTGGTAGACGCTTGTGCATTCCAGGACGGTCATATCGACTATGACGAACTGGACGCGTTCTTCTCTGTAAATAAGAAGCTTGCGGACAAATATGGAATGCAGTGCTGGACTAATGCGGAGACTTTCGACCGCGATATGCCTATCAGATTTTTTCCTATCAAGTTCGACAAACTTCGTCTGAAACTCGAAGCTGCAGCTCGTTGCGGTTACGATAAGGCGATTACCTTCGAGTTCTCACACTTTATGTCACCTCAGTCTGCATATCTGCAGGCAGGACATCTGTACGACCGCTACAGAGAATACTTTGATATATGAAAAAAGAAAACATCGGATATGTAGTATTCCTCTCGGTTGTAGCTGCAATCGGAGGAATACTTTTCGGATATGATACAGCGGTAATCTCCGGCACGACGTCGATCGTTTCGTCCCAATTCGGACTCGACACGATGCAGCTCGGCTGGTATGTCGGCTGTGCTCTAATCGGCTCCATCGCCGGAGTGGCTTCGGCAGGCGTCATCAGCGACCGTCTCGGCCGTAAGAAGGCTATGCTCTTCGCTGCATTCATGTTCAGCCTTTCGGCCATCGGTTGCGCCATCTGCAATTCTTTTACGGAACTTGTGATTTACCGTATCATAGGCGGCGTGGGTATCGGTGTGGTCTCTATCGTTTCTCCGATTTACATCTCGGAAATCGCTATGCCCGAAAGACGCGGAACGCTCGTATCTCTTTATCAATTAGCGATTACCGTAGGCTTTTTGTTCGCGTATTTCATTAACTGGTGGATACTTTCTGTCGCTGAAACTGCCGCGGCTGATTCGGCTGCACGCTTCGTTTCCGACTTTATGAACAGAACTATTGTAGACGAATATTGGAGAGGAATGCTCGGCTCTGAGACGATTCCTGCCCTGCTGTTCTTCTTCATCATTTTCCTGATTCCGGAAAGCCCGCGCTGGCTCATCGTCCGCGGTGAAGGCGCGAAGGCTTCAGCTGTCCTCCGGAGGATCTATCTCTCTGAGGATGAGGCTGCCCGCCAGAAATCGCTGACCGAGCAATCCATAAAGGGCGAGACCAAATCCGAGTGGCGCGCCCTGCTGTCGCCAGGAATCCTGAAAGCGGTTCTCATAGGCTCCGCCATCGCCATTTTAGGCCAGTTTATGGGGGTCAATGCCGTTTTGTATTATGGGCCTGAGATTTTCCAGAAGGCGGGTCTTGCATCCGGTGATGCTTTGTTCTCGCAAGTACTTGTGGGAGTGGTGAATATGTGCACGACTGTGATAGCGTTGCTGATTATCGACAAAGTCGGCAGAAAGAAGCTTGTCTATTGGGGTGTATCCGGAATGATCCTCTCGCTCCTCATGATAGGTTTCTATTTCATCTTCGCAGAACAGCTCGGAAGTATTTTTATGCTAGTGTTCTTCCTGTTCTACGTTTTCTGCTGTGCGATTTCCATCAGCGCAGTGGTCTTCGTTCTCCTCTCGGAGATGTATCCGAACAACGTAAGAGGTATAGCGATGTCTATAGCCGGTCTTGCTCTCTGGATAGGAACCTACCTCGTAGGTCAGCTCACTCCATGGCTCCTTGCGAACGTTCCTCCATTCGCCCCGGCCGGCACCTTCTTCCTCTTCGCCCTGATGTGTATTCCTTACCTTCTGATTATGTGGAAGTTAGTCCCGGAAACCACAGGCAAATCCCTCGAAGAAATAGAACGCTACTGGACGAAACAGTAATCCGCACGATTTTAGTACACACAATAAAAATCAAATCCCTCCTAATCAATCGATTAGAAGGGATTTTCTGTGCCCAAAGCCGGGCTCGAACCGGCACGTCTTTTAAAGGACATTGGATTTTGAGTCCAACGCGTCTACCAATTCCGCCATTCGGGCAATTCTGGAATCGGAATGGCAAAGTTAGGACTTTTTGGTGAATTACCAAATTTTTTCAGAAGAAGATGCTCCTCTTTTCGCTTCTGTGGACCCTTTTTTGCTGTTGACGAGAAAAATGACTATATTTACTCAAGTTTCGCAAGTGCGAAACACTGCTTATGGAGCCCGAGAGGGCGAAAGTAAGTCCCTTCCCCGAGGGGAGGGATTTAGGGTGAGGGTAACGTGCACGCAAAAAGTGCGTGGGGCTAAAGCCTTCGAACGAGTGATAACCCTCAAATAAGCGTTTGTGCTCAGCAAGTTTGACAACTTGCGAAACTTGACTAAATTTATGAGTTAATTATAACTTATCATGTACTACGTTAGCAAAAGATTCGAAGTTTCCGCCGCACACTATGTGACGACTGAACGGCGTACTAAATGTGAAGCCCTTCATGGACATAACTGGATAGTGATAGTCCACTGCAAATCAGAAACCCTGGATGAAGACGGAATGGTCACCGATTTTACCGTGATAAAACAGAACATCATGTCTAAAATAGACCACAAGAACCTGAACGAAGTTCTCCCGTTCAGCCCTACTGCTGAAAACCTTGCTAAATGGATGTGCGACGTGACCCCTAACTGTTATAAAGTCGAGATATGGGAATCGGAGAATAATAAAGCAGTATATGAGAAATAATTAGTAAATTTGTAGTTTACTGACGAGAAAAACCAAACTACTTGAGTAACATATAAAACACGCCATATATGAAACACTTTACATTGCCTAAGGAAGGCGGACTCATCGAGAAAGATATTCCTGCTGATATTCTCCACAGTTATGAGAAAATCAGAACAGAAATCTATGAGCAGTCTTCCGTAGCCAGCGACAAAATCGCTGATATTATTGTAAACGCAATAAACTCATGCAAAGATAGAAACTTCAAGCTCGGCCTTACGACCGGAAAGACACCGGCATCCCTCTATGCGCGCCTCACACAGCTGTATAAAGAAGGCAAGGTATCTTTCAAAAACGTGGAAGTATTCTCTATCGATGAATATTATCCATACGGCAGGAAAGCGCCTCAGAGCCGTAACCAGATTCTCCACACTTCTTTGCTGAACGCAGTAGACATCAAGGAAGAAAACATACACATTCCGGACGGCAGCATTGCCCCGGAAAAAGTATCTGAATATTGCGCGGAATTCGACAAACTCGCGCGCGGACTCGACCTTCTCGTGATCGGTATGGGCGAGCATGGTCAGGTGGGATTCAACGAGGCCGGCTCATCACCATCCAGCCGCACCCGCACCGTCCTCCTTTCATACCAGTCCCGCAAGCGCCAGGGCAAGAACTTCAACGGCGACTTCAAGCACACCCCTTCGGAGGCTATCACCCTCGGACTCGACACCATGCACAGCGCCAAGAAGATCATCCTTATGGCTTGGGGTGAGGATAAGGCCAATGCCGTTAAAAACGTGGTGGAGAACGCTGCCGACCTGAACTATCCGGCATCATTCCTCCAGACTCATCCGGATATCACATGCTATGTGGACGAGACAGCTGCATCACTTATGACAAGGGTTGTATCTCCTTGGCTCGTAGGACCTTGCGACTGGACTCGCAAATTCATCAGAAAAGCAGTTGTATGGCTCTGCCAGGAAGTGCACAAGCCTATTCTCAAGCTTACACTTAATGACTACTTGGAACATTCACTCGGTGAACTCATCGACAAGTTCGGTCCTTATGACAAGATTAACATCGAGGTATTCAACGACCTTCAGCATACCATTACCGGTTGGCCTGGCGGAAAACCTAATGCAGATGATAGCCAGAGACCTGTACCGGCATTGCCATTCCCTAAGACAGTCCTCATCTTCTCTCCACATCCTGACGATGATGTGATTTCCATGGGTGGAACCTTCATTCGTCTTGTGCATCAGGGACATAACGTTCATGTTGCTTACGAGACATCCGGAGACCTTGCCGTTCATGATGACGTGGTTCTTCAGCACATGGACGCTGCACACCAGCTCGGTTTTGCAGACGAATTCGACAGAATAAAAGCCATCATTGACTCGAAAAAACCTGGTGAGCCTGAGCCGAAAGAACTCCTGGCCATCAAGGGCGCGATCCGTCGAAGCGAGGCTCGCGGCGCGGACAGATCCTTCGGATTGAATGATAAGACCAATGTCCATTTCCTCAATTTGCCTTTCTATGAGTCAGGCGGCGTGAAGAAACTTCCTCGTACTCAGGCAGATCTGGACATCATCAAGGACTTGCTCAAGAAACTGCGTCCTGATCAGGTGTTCATGGCAGGAGACCTTGCTGACCCTCATGGAACACATAGAGTTTGTACTGAGGCAGCGCTTGAGGCTCTCGAACAGCTCAGAGAAGAGGGAGAGACATGGATCGAGAATACTCACGTATGGCTTTACCGTGGTGCTTGGATGGAGTGGGAACTTGGCCGCGTAGATATGGCAGTCCCTCTTAGCCCGGACGAGGTAGTAGAGAAACGTCACGCCATCTTCCGTCACTTGTCCCAGAAGGATATCGTGCCGTTCCCTGGTGACGACCCGAGAGAGTTCTGGCAGAGAGCTGAAGACAGAACCCAGAATACAGCACGTCTTTATGATGAGCTGGGAATGGCTGAGTATCAGGCTATTGAAGTATTCCTTAAATTGTACTAACAAAGTTGAGGCCCGGAAACGGGCTTCATCAAATAATACTAATTATTATGAAAGTCATTATCAGAGAAGATGTAAGCAAGAGCTCTATCTGGGCTGCACATTACATTGCCAAGAAGATCAACGAGAAGGCTGCCGTTACTGACAAGCCATTTGTAATCGGTCTTTGCACAGGTTCTACACCTATCGAGACTTACGCCGAACTTATCAGAATGGTAAAAGCCGGTGAAGTTTCTTTCAAGAATGTCATTTCTTTCAACATGGATGAGTATGTAGGACTTCCTGAGGAGCATCCTGAGAGCTACCACTCTTTCATGCACAAATATCTCTTCGACCATATCGATGAGCCGGCAGAAAACATCCATATTTTGAATGGCAATGCACCTGACCTCAAGGCAGAGTGCGAGAATTATGAGAAAGCCATTGTTGAGGCTGGCGGTATCGATTTGTTCCTGGGCGGAATCGGTGAGGACGGCCATATCGCATTCAACGAGCCATTCTCTTCTCTCGTATCCAGAACCAGAGTCATGACACTTACTTATGATACAAGAGTTGTGAACTCCCGTTTCTTCGAGAACGACGTGAACAAAGTTCCTAAGCAGGCTCTCTCAGTAGGAGTTGCTACTGTAATGGGTGCTAAAGAAGTAGTTATCCTCGCATTCGGCAGCAAGAAAGCTCGTGCAGTGAAAGATTCTGTAGAAGGACCTCTTACACACTATTGCACACTTTCATGCCTCCAGAATCACCCATGCGGTATCGTAGTTTGCGATGACCTCGCTGCAGGTGAGTTGAAGGTTAACTCTTACAGATATTTCAAAGCTGTAGAAGAGGCTGAGTCTATGTAATATTCTCGACTCTTTTCGATCAAATAAGGAGATGTCCGCCAGCCCCTGTGACTACGGACATCTCCTTATTTTTACATCATCATATTCATCCTGTCGAGAAATCTATACCCGACAGCTTCCATGATATGGCGAGGTTGGATATGTGGCCATGAGCAGTCATTTGCCAACTGCTCCTGGATATATTCTTCGTAGGAACCCTGCTTCTCACAAATCTCTCTGGCGACCTCCAAATCAGCAATAGTCCGTGAAAGTTTCAATATCCTGGTAAATGCCCTTGCCGATAATCCTAATCTGTTCGCCAGTTCCTCTATCAGAACCTTGCATTCGTCAGTCAGATTACAAAACCTATCCGTCATCTCCCCTGACATCTCGGCATTGACATGAATACTGCACCCCGCGAAGCGACAGGCCTGAATCTCTCTGGCGACACGGACCCTTGCGGCTATTGCGGAACTCGTTTCCGCGCGCTGCTTGTGGACAAGCTTAGATGGTGGTACTGGATTGACAGTCAGCTGAATATCTATTCTGTCCATTATAGGCCCCGATAGCCTGGAAATATAACTCTGCCGCTGAGCAGGAGTGCATGAACATCGTCCCCTAATGCCGAAATATCCGCATGGACAAGGGTTCGAAGCCGCTACGAGCATAAATGACGCAGGATAATCCACCTTCGACCTGAGCCGTGAAATAGTCACCTTCCTGTCTTCCAATGGACTTCTCAATGCCTCCATTACGCTTTTCGGAAGCAACGACATCTCATCCAGAAAAAGTATTCCATTTTCTGCGAGCGAAACCTCTCCCGGCAGTATATTGTCCCCATTTCCGCCGCCGATAATTGCTGCCAGAGATGCACTGTAATGCGGAGCCCTAAAAGGCCGTTCCCGGATAAGTCCTCGTGATGTATGATGCTGACCTGCAACTGAATATATCTTACTCGTCTCTATCGCTTCCTCCGTCGTCATCTGCGGCATTATGCCGATCATTGCCTTCGCCATGGACGTCTTTCCGGAGCCCGGGCTACCGATCATTATCGCATTATGCCCCCCAGCCGCAGCGATCTCCAGTCCGCGCTTCGCCTCTTCCTGTCCCACGATATCCGCGAAATCCATATAACTGTACTGGACCTTTTCGTCGTTAGTAACCGGCTTAGTCAGAAGGTCTTCCGCATTGTCAGGATCCTCGAGCACTCTCAGCACGTCTGTCAATGTGCTGACACCGAACACTTTAATTCCCTGCAGCTCCGACGCCTCCATCGCCGACTCTTTTGGCAGAATACACCCGTCCAGCCCCATCTTCGCCGAAAACTCCGCAATCGGAATCGCCCCAGCGACCGGTCTGACTGACGCATCCAACCCGAGTTCTCCCATAATAATGTATCGGGTCAATGCCGGCAGATTCCTTTGCCCTGACGCTGCGATGATACCCAATGCTATGGGCAGATCATATCCGCTGCCGTTTTTATGCATATCCGCAGGTGCCAGATTTATCACAATCTTTTTACCCGGGATATGAAATCCCAAACTCTGGAGAGCAGTCATTATCCTGAGCAGACTCTCCTTCACAGCTATATCAGCCAGCCCTACCAGATGAATTCCGATACCTGAGTTTATATCCACCTCTACATTTACAGGCACGGCCTGTATGCCTATGCATTTCGCACAATAAATATTAATCAGCATGTTCGTGATTTTTTCCGAAAGTTCGCTGAAATTACTGGTGGTCTATATTTGAAACATAAAAATGTGGCTTAAATTCCCTATATGTGGAAAAATTCTTAACTTCGCTGCTGTATGAGAGCGAATTTTTTCAAATCGATAGGCAACTATGCCATATTTCTCCGGCAAGTTTTCAGAAAACCGGAGAATAAACGTATGCTGAAAAAACAGTTTGTAATCGAAATCGACAGACTTATCATGTCATCCATAGTCATAACAGGCGTCATCTCACTCTTCATGGGAGGCGTCCTCGTGATACAAACAGCATCCAATATGTCTAACCCTCTGTTGGACAAGATGCTCATCGGCTATATGACCAGAGAGAGTATGATTCTGGAATTCAGTTCGACTATGGTAGCATTGATCCTGGCCGGAAAAATGGGGTCGAGCATCGCTTCGGAGATAGGCACCATGCGCATATCACAGCAGTTGGACGCCATCGATATGATGGGAATAAACAGCGCGTCGTTCGTTGCCAGACCTAAAATATTGGCAGCCACTGTAACAAGTCCGCTGCTTACTATATTGAGTATCGTCTTGGGACTTGTCGGAGGCGGTCTTATTACCTGGCTCACAGGAATGATACCTCTTGTCAAGTATTTGACCGGTCTCAGATTTGCGTTCAATGCATATTATGTCTTGTACAGTTGTGTGAAAACGGCAGTATTCTGCTTTATAATCACCTCAGTATCAGCATATCATGGATTCAATGCGAAAAATGGTTCTCTCGGAGTGGGACGTTCCAGCACAAAGGCCATCGTGACATCCAGTATCCTGATACTTGTGGCAGACCTGCTCCTGACCCAGCTCCTGTTATATTAAAAGCCGTTTGAGATGATTACAGTAAAGAACCTTACGAAAAGCTTTGAAGGCAAACAAGTTCTGAAAGATGTGTCCATGTCTTTCAGAGAAGGCGAGTGTAACATGCTCATCGGTGCCAGCGGTTCCGGAAAAACGGTACTGCTCAGTCTGTTGACGGGTCTCGCGGAACCTGATTCAGGAGAGATATGGTATGATAATGAGGAGTTTATACGCATGTCCCCTCTGGAAAAGAAACTTCTTCACCAGAAAATCGGCATTCTGTTCCAGGGAAGCGCGTTGTTTGATTTCCGTACTGTTCTCGGGAATATCATGTTCCCGATGGACTTCCTCACCGACTGGTCGGAGTCCGAAAAAAAGGAAAGAGCAAGATACCTTTTGGATAAGGTCAATGTAAAAGATTCTGAAGACAAGTATCCTGATGAATTGTCCGGAGGTATGCAGAAGCGTGTAGGTATCGCAAGAGCCATCGCCCTGAATCCGTCCTATCTGTTCTGTGACGAACCGAACTCGGGACTTGATCCTGAAACAGCCATTGTGATAGATAAGCTCATCAGCTCTATTACCAAGGAGTTCGGAATCACTACGGTGATGAATACACATGACCTTAATTCCATCTTGGAAATCGGTGACAATATAGGATATCTATATAAAGGTACCATCTTATGGGAAGGAGACAGGCATTCGATAATGAATTCCGGCTGTGAACAACTCGAAGAGTTCCTTTGTTCTAACATGTTGGCTCGTAGCATTATACAACAGAACAAGAAAAAAGTGGACATTTAAGAAACGTAAAAATGTGGTATAAATGCACCAGGCTTGGCGAAATTTTTTGCAGCCTGGTTTTTTCTTGCGTACTTGCCGAAAAAAGTCTATGCGTGTGTGTTTGTGTGTATTGTTTGCGATGATGATTACCGCATGCAATTTTTTCAGAACAGAAGTGGAGTTGGGGAGACCTCGCTTGGAAACAGGCGATTATTACACCGGAGGAAATCACTCCCACGGTAACGATGGACGGGACACTTCGTTATACGTTACCTGTGTGGAATTCCCGCCGGAATATCATTGGCAACAAGATTCGGCGGGGGAGGAGACTCCATTCAGAATCGTGGTGTACAAGGACGGGGAAGAGATTCTGGGCGTAGACGGCGGCCAGGGAGCCTTCGTCAGCCCGCATCCGGATATGCACAGATTCATTGACGGACATCTGTATACAGATTATTCCACAAATGCCGAGACGGTATTCATGAAAGACGGGGCGGAGATATTCCGCTATCAGGGTCGGGAAATGGTCTGCGGCTTTATTGTAAAAGACGGCGACGTGTATACCTTGGGCCAGAACAGATCAGGTAAGGGGCTGTCCATGAGAAAGAACGGCGTCCCATTGTTCTCCAATACCGCAGGGCAAGTCGTTGGAAACTATGCACATCCTTCCTGGCCTACAGGTGCCATTTCTGAAGATGGCAATAAGCTGGAATTCTTTTATAAGATCGTTACCGGAACATCGAAAAAAGAAACCATTTCATGTTATCAAGTGACAGATGGCGTGTCTTCCCAGATTAAGCTCGACAACAGGATCACTCAAGTCCATGATATCCGCACGATAAACGGAAAAAGATATATATTGGCCGATATGAGTGTGAAAGGAATGTCTCCTGTGCTGTTTTCCGGAGACGACGTGGTGTCTTATGCCATGTCTGCGTCGAATTGCCAACTGTTTTCCAGTCATCTGCTTTGGTCGGGTGACAATATCTACATCGCCTCCGAATATTCTTATGACAACTGGAAACGCATGATGTCCTCTTTATGGAAAGCTGGCGGAACCAGACCTTCTACTCTTGCAACAGCGGATACCGGTGACTATTATGTTGATGGTGAGGACTATGCGTATGCTTCCGTGTCAGGTGGTATAGTTACTGAGTTGGTGAAAGTCGACAAGGAATCAGGTAAAAATTCGTGCTGCATCGCCGGACGTTACACCATGATGTCGACAAACTGTGCCTCTCTTGTCGGGGAAAACTTTTATGCAGGACTCTCTTCCTTAGACAAGGGCGTACCTCCCGTTATCTTCAAGAATAACGTGATGACTAAACTGAAGATAAACGGCTATATATCCTCGATCAGCGTCGTGCCGTGAGATTAATCCTCCCAGGATATGGTCCTGGATTCGTCCGGATTTACAGAAATATAGACTTTCAATGTCTCTTCCGGCAGAATTTCCTCGATGTTCTCAGGCCACTCGATAAGACAGAGACATCCACTGTCCACATAGTCGAAGAAACCTATGTCGAAGGCCTCGGCGAGCTTGGAGATTCTGTAGAAATCGAAATGGAAAATAGAATCTCCTGAAGCGGTACGATACTCGTTTACAATAGAAAAGGTAGGTGAACTGACAGCATCTTCCTTTACTCCGAGTTTGTGGCAGATGGCTGTGGTAAAAGTCGTTTTTCCCGCGCCCATCGGTGCGAAAAAAGCTATTACATTATGACCTGCAGTCTCTTTAAGAAATTGCTCAGCAGCCTGCTGGATGGTACTGAGATCCTTTATGACGATTTCGTGCTTCATGATTCCGTTATATTTACTCTGCAAACTTACGTAAAGATTTTGCCTTTTGGAAATTATTGTCTTATTTTTGAAGATTGTAAAAGCTAACTTGAATATGATCACAAATCCTCCGGTAAAGATAAATCTCGGACTGAATGTCCTCCGAAAAAGAAGTGATGGTTACCACGACCTCGACACATTGTTCATCCCAAGTCATCAGATAACTGACACATTGGAAATCATTTCCGGGGACGATTACAGCAGGACATCTGCCAGACTGAACTCCATCTATGGAGGAAATTCCAGAATCGGAAACGACAGCCTGTCCGAAGATGAAGAAATACCGACATTGTCCCAGGCGATTTCGGAAGACGGCAAACTGATGATTACCGTCGCGAGGAAAGAAGGTGTGGACTGGCCCGTCCTGAAAGATCTTTGTGCTAAGGCGTATCTGCTTCTTAATGAGGATTATAACCTACCTTCGGCCAAAATCTTCTTGGAAAAGACATCTCCTGTAGGTGCAGGTCTCGGCGGCGGCTCTGCGGATGCTGCCTATACCCTCAAGATGCTTTCGGAAATGTTCGGTCTCGGCCTGGATAACGCTAAACTTGCAGAGTACGCATCCCGTCTCGGAAGCGATTGCGCCTTCTTCATCTGGGACCATCCAATGCGCGGAGAAGGTAGAGGTGAGATACTTACGCCGTTCGATTTGAACATAAACATTACAGATCCGGGCGAAAACCCGGAAAACGATGGGAAGCCGTCGTACGAACTCCAGATTCTGACCCCTGAAGGAGTGAGCGTCTCCACCGCAGAAGCCTATAGAGGAATCGTCCCTACCGTGCCTGAGCGAAGCCTCGCAGAGGTGCTCAGCCTTCCGGTATCTGAGTGGAAAGAGTTATTGGTCAATGATTTTGAGCAGACTGTGTTCAAGGCTCATCCTGAGTTGGCCGCCATCAAGAAATCCTTATATGACTCTGGGGCAGACTACGCCGCCATGTCAGGTAGCGGATCAGCTTTGTTTGCTTTATATAAACGTTAGTATCAGAGCTTTACTCTCATTCCCACTTCGAAGTTCATCATGAGTGGCTGCTGAGTGCGGATGCTGACTGGCTGATCGCAGTCGAAGTAGTAAGCTAAGCCGGGATTTATATATAATCCAAGCTGTTTTGCGACTGCGAACTCGATTCCGAATCCGGCATTTACAGATAATTGAACACCTTTCACATTCTCTCTGTAGATAACGTCTTTCGGCTGATTCTTTATGCGATAGACGTTTGCCAATGCCTTTTCTGCTTCACCGCCGGCGTATGCGTAGAGCTTAACCTTGGAACCGTCGATTATGTCGAAATAACCTTGCAGAGGAATTCCGATATAATGGATAGTGTGGCGGATATCGGAACTGATATTGGCGACAGTCTTTCCGTCAGTGATTTTGGTGTAAGTTCCTGCGAAGGTCCTCTGCAGCAGAGAGTACTTCAGTCCTGTGTTGAGTCCCCATCTTTTTCCGAGGGCTATTCTTGCTCCGACTCCAAAAGATACAGGGATGGAATAAGATGATTCCTTGCTGGTCTGCTCCACCCATTCAGCATTGACAAGCTGCTCAGGAGCTCTCAGACTATTGCTCCTCGACAGACCTGATGGATCACCGTTGCTGGAAACGTCACCGCCTACGGTCAATGATACGACTGAAGCCTGGCGAGTCTGGTCTTCCCATTCCATGAGAGCAAACGGATCGACCTGTGAATCATCTGAATCCTTCTTCTCTGATGCCTTCTCAGGAGTGTCTCCCGTTACCTCTTCTACTGTTGTAACTTCTTCTGTAATAGTTTTTTCTGTAAGTTTATCAGTGTCCTCTTCTATTCTGTTGTTATCCTCGGTACAGGCGTCGTTCTCTGTCTCCACAACAGCCTGTGGTCTGTACTTCACGGAAGTTTTTACAGACTCTTTGGCAGCCTCCTGAGAATTGTCTGCCAGAAGAATTTTCTCCGTTTCCGGCTTCGTCTCTTCGATGGTCATAGCTGTAATCTCTCCATCCTTCTCCACTACCGATATCTGCTCCGGCCACAATACAATAGCCAAAACCAGAGAAGCGGCAACAGCTAAACCTGCACCTATATATTTGAACCACAACGGAATGACTTTCTTTGTGGTCTTACCTTCCATAGCATCCAATCGGGCAAACACGTCATCAGCGAGGTGTTGAGGAACAGCCTCCTCAGCATCCGCCATCATAGACCTGATCTCCCGGTCGAATTCTTTATATTTTTTATCGTCCATGTCTTTTCATGTTTATCTTCTCCTGCAGCATCACCCTTGCGCGCTGTAACTGCGAACGCGATGTTACCGGACTGATTCCCAATGCCTCCGAGATTTCGTTATGTGAATATCCTTCGATCACATACATGTTGAACACCGTCCTGTATCCCGTGGGCAGCGAAGTAATCATCTTCAGGAGCTCCGCATATCCTATGTCTTCAAGTTGGGATGGAATGTCGCAATCCTCCATGTCTCTGATGGAATCCAAATCTTCGCTCATGGAAATCGCGTCTTTTTTTCTCAGTTCCATCAATGCCGTGTTCATGAAGACCCTTCTGGCCCATCCTTCGAAAGAACCTTGACCTGAGTAACTTTTAATTTTGGAAAACAGTGTCACGAATCCGTCTTGCAAAATATCTTCTGCAGCATCTCTATCTCCCATATATCGGATACATACAGCAAACATCTTGGCTGCCAAAGCGTTATAGAGTTCTCTCTGTGCTGCTCTGTCACCCTGTTTGCAATTTTTGATCACATTCTCCGATATTTCTTTACCCGTCATACAGGGTCCCTTCTTCCTTTTTCTAGTTAATAAGATGCAAATTGGACACGAAATGTTGCGTCATCATACGCAGAATCGTGTAGTTGATGCCAAAAATAATGATTTTTGTACTATTTTTGCATAGATCGGGTTTAGGAAAACATTGATATGAAATATAGATATATAATAATTTGTGCCTTGGCAGCATTGATCGCAGCCTTTTCCGGGGGAGATTCATCGGCTCAGGGTGTTAAACATGGCAGTCTCATCCAGTCCGCTCTGGTCGGGAATGGCGACGGTCTTCTCATCGATGCTGTTCAGAAATATGAAGACGGACAGTATCAGGAAGCCATAGCTTTGCTCGACCGCATCATAAAGAATTCTCCTGACAATGATGCCGCATGGTATTATAAAGGCTTGTGTGGTATTAAGTTAAAGAATGCATCCGTTGCAGAAGAGGGGCTTAAGAAAGCCGTTTCTCTCGATTCTGTCAACTACTGGTATCGCTATATGCTCGCAGGATTGTACGGAATGACAGGCCGCAACGACTTGACGATTTCCATGTACGAATCCCTGCTGAAAGATTTCCCGAAACGCGGTGAATTGTACTATAACCTTGCCAATCTGTACATTAACCAGAATCAGATGGACCAGGCGCTGAAGACCATCGACGATATCGAGACACAGTTCGGCAAGAGCGATGCCACCGTCATGACGAAATTTGACATTCTCCGTCATCAGAAACGTGACGAGGAGGCGTTCCGCGCGTTGGAAGAGTATAACAGCGAATATTCGTCACCTCAGGTGCTTACGCTTCTCGGTGATTATCAGATGAGTATGTACAACGACTCTACGGCATTGACCTACTACGAAGAGGCTCTCTCGATCGACAAGGACTACGCTCCGGCATTGCTCGGAACCGCCGAGGCATACAGGCTCACGAGGAAATATCCTCAGTATTTCGAGGTTATGTATGGTCTGATGCGCGACAGGAATGTGCGTGCTTCGGCGAAATCGGACTATTTGCAAGCGGTTGTCCGTCAGGCGGATCCGCGTTTCGTGCGCTCTTTTGGTCCGCAGTTCGACTCGACTATGAATATCGCGCTGGAAGTGCATCCTTCCGACACGGCGCTTCTGCAGACTGCCGGTCTGTATTACTTCGCTACAGGCCGCACCCAAAAAGCGGAGTCCATTTACAAGAATATGATGCTCCAGAATCCGAAAAGTGCTTCAGCAGCAGCTGGTTATATTCAGATGCTCCTTACTGCGCAGGATTGGAAACAAGCCGTGGAGGTGAGCGATTCCGTGTCTGCCAAGTTCCCGGCAATTCCAGATTTCATAGAGTATTCCAACATCGGAAAATATAATTTGAAAGACTATAACGGCATCATTTCCAACTGCGAAAAGATGTTGAAAGTGGCCCCCGGAGATAGCGCTGTGGCATTGTCCGCGTGGAGCACTATGGGCGACATGCATCATCAGCTAGGTGAGCAGGAGAAAGCTTACAAGGCGTATGACAATGCGTTGAAAGTAAATCCTGACTATGCGCCGGTTCTGAATAATTACGCGTATTTCCTCTCGGTTCAAGGCAAGAAACTGAAGAAGGCCTATCAGATGAGCAAGAAGACCGTCGAGGCAGAACCTGACAATGCGACGTATCTCGATACCTTCGGATGGATATTGTATCTGCAGGGTAAAGCGCTGGAAGCCAAGCCGTTCTTTAAACATGCCATGCTGTATGGAGGCAAGGAAAGCGCGACCATGCTCGAGCACTACGCCACCGTCCTCGATGCTCTCGGAGAGAAGGATCTCGCGAAGGTCTATCGCCAGCAGGCCAAAACTAAAGCCGCGGAGGGAAAGGAATGAAAAGGGTTCGGATCAATGCCGTTGTGTCGCGGATTTTCGCGTTGCTCCTGATGTTTCAGGTCAATGCCTTTGTTTCATTTGCTCAGGACACTCGTGCCCAGCAGAGTAAAAAATCACGTCTTGAAAAAGAGATCGCTGCTATTGATAAACAGTTGAAAGACAATGCTATGCAAAGCAAGAACGCCATGACGGCATTGACCCTGACAAGACAGAAAATCGAGGCCCGGAAAGCGTTGGTCGAAGACAGCGACAGGGAGATTGCGGTGCTGCGGGGAAAGATCGGCGAGAAACAGAAGGAGGTGGATCGGCTGCAGGGGAGACTCGACACGTTGTCGGTATATTACGGGAAACTGGTCAAGAGCGCGTACCGGAACAGGGATTCGAAGGTCTGGTATATGTACATTCTCGCTAGCGAAAATCTGGGGCAGGCGTTCCGGAGAGCCGGATATCTGAAGAATTTGTCTACGGAGATGAATCGGCAGGGTGAGAAGATTAAGGAGACCCGGGCCGCTCTTCAGGATGAGATGGATTCGTTGGCCGTGATGCGGAACCAGGCTCAGGCGTTGAGGGCTAAGAGGGCAGCTGACGTGGAGCTGCTACGTAAAGAGGAATTGCAGTCGCAAACGTATGTGGCTCAGCTGAAAAGGAATAGAAGCAAGTATCAGAAAGACCTTGCTGCCAAGAAGAAACAAGTGGAAGCATTGAACCGCGAAATAGAGAGAATTATCGCGGCGTCGATGCGCGGAAAGGGTACCGGGAAGATCAAGCAGCCGGTGGATATGAAGTTGGATTCCGAGTTTTCGAAGAATAAGGGACGTCTGCCTTGGCCGGCTGATGGACCTGTCGTGGACCATTTCGGACAGCATTATCATCCGGTGTTCAAGTCTGTGAAACTTCCGTTTAACAATGGCGTGAATATCGCTCTCCCGAAGGATGCACCTGTGAAGGCTGTGTTCGACGGGGTTGTGAAACAAATCGTGGTCATGCCGGGTTACAACAAGTGCGTCCTTGTCCAGCACGGAAATTACTTCTCCTTCTATTGTAAGCTCGGAAGCACAGCGGTCAAGCCTGGCGACAAGGTCAAGACGGGACAGATTGTCGGTACTGTGGATACTATCGACGGCATGAATCAGCTGCATTTCCAGATTTGGAAGGGAACTACTCCGCAGAACCCTGAATTGTGGCTTCGATAGCGTTTTTCCGGCTTGTATTTAAATTTTAATAATTCTAAAAGAGCGTTCTAGACGGCTCTGTTGCCGTTTTGTGAATAATCCCCGGATAATGTTGAAAACTTTAACATATATCCGGGGATAATTCTTCAGGTTTTCGCGTATATTTGTAATGTTTGTTACTGCTAAGTAACCGTTAAATAATAAATTTCGTATACAATAACACTAAGACAATACTATGGTCAAGCATGTAGTTAAACGCGACGGACGTCTCGTGGATTTTAACAATCAGAAAATTGTGGCAGCTATCCTGAAAGCTATGGATGTGACTGATGCTGGGGAAGATATAGTCCTCGCTGCCAAGATCGCAGATGCGATTTCCAAGATAGAGAAGGATCAGATGGGAGTGGAGGAAATCCAGGATTGCGTCGAGTTCGAGCTCATGAAGAGCCCGCGCAAAGAGGTCGCCAAAAAGTATATCGCTTACCGCAACCAGAGGAATCTCGCCAGAAAGGCCAAGACCCGCGAAATTTTCAAGGAGATTATCGATGCTCAGGCCAATGATATTACGCGTGAGAATGCGAACATGAATGCAGATACGCCTGCAGGTATGATGATGAAGTTCGCATCTGAGGCGACGAAGACTTATGTGGATGAGAGCCTGCTTTCGGATGATGTCCGCGAGGCTGTTTACAATGGATATATACATATTCATGACAAGGATTATTACCCTACGAAGAGTTTGACTTGTCTGCAGCATCCTCTCGACAAGATTCTTGATGAGGGATTCCATGCCGGTCATGGTGAGTCCCGTCCTGCCAAGAGAATCGAGACGGCAGCTGTGCTCGCATGTATTTCCATGGAAACCGTCCAGAATGAGATGCATGGAGGTCAGGCTATTCCTGCTTTCGATTTTTATCTTGCTCCTTATGTCAGGAAGACTTACAAAGAAGAAATCGGTAAACTCGAATTGCTGGAAGGCATTGACCTGACCGAACTTAAAGATGCTCCTATCGATGATTATATCAAGCGTGACCTTGTCGGGATAAAGGGCGAGGAGAGACTGAAACAGCACGCTGTCAATATGACGGTCAGTCGTGTACATCAGGCTATGGAGGCTTTTGTGCACAATATGAATACGATTCATTCTCGTGGCGGTAACCAGGTGGTGTTCAGTTCTATAAACTATGGTACTGATACTTCGGCTGAGGGAAGGTGTATTATCAGGGAGATTCTCAACACTACTTATGAGGGAGTGGGCAATGGTTCTACAGCTATTTTCCCTATCCAGATTTGGAAGAAGAAACGTGGTGTAAGTTATTTGCCGGAAGATCCTAACTATGATTTGTATAAATTCGCTTGTAAGGTCTCTGCCAGAAGGTTTTTCCCGAATTTCCTGAACTTGGATGCTACATTCAACAGAGATTCTGAGTGGCGTGAGGATGATCCTAAGCGTTATATCCATGAAGTTGCCACTATGGGATGTCGTACCAGGGTGTTTGAAAACAGGTTCGGTCCCAAGACTTCCATCGGTCGTGGCAATCTGAGCTTTACGACTGTGAATATCGTCCGTCTTGCTATCGAGTGCATGGACATTGACAATAAAAATGAGCGAATTACAGAATTTTTCCACAAGCTGGATCGGGTCTTGGATGTTACGGCTCAGCAGCTGTGCGAAAGGTATAATTTCCAGAAGACGGCGCTCGCGAAGCAGTTCCCTCTGCTGATGGGTAAGCTTTGGCTGGGCAGCGAGGATCTGAACCCGGATGATACGGTGGAGTCAGTGCTGAATCAGGGTACCCTCGGAATCGGTTTCATCGGTCTTGCGGAGTGTCTGATAGCATTGATAGGAAAACATCACGGAGAGTCGCAAGAGGCTCAGGATCTTGGACTTAGGATTGTGACATATTTCAGGGACAAGGCGAATGAGTATTCTGAGAAGTTTCAGCATAATTTCAGTGTGCTCGGAACTCCTGCAGAGGGATTGTCCGGAAGGTTTACCAAGATGGACAGGAAGAAGTATGGTGTTATAAAGGGTGTGACGGATAAGGATTACTATACGAATTCAAGTCATGTTCCGGTTTATTTCCATTGTACTCCGAAGCATAAGGCTGAAGTGGAGGCTCCTTATCATGATCTTGAGCGTGGCGGACATATTTTCTATGTGGAAATCGACGGGGATGCTACCCATAATCCTGAGGCTATCATGAATATTGTCGATCTTATGGATAAGTACAATATCGGTTACGGCAGTGTGAACCATAATCGCAACCGTTGTCTGGATTGTGGTTATGAGGATGCTACTGAGGGACTTACGGAATGTCCGCATTGTCATGGCCATAACATCGATACCCTTCAGAGAATTACGGGGTATCTTGTCGGAACGACTAACAGGTGGAATAGTGCCAAGTTGGCGGAGTTGAAGGACCGCGTGGTTCATAAGTAATTTTCAGGGTCTTGGTGGGAAGGACTTACATTCGTCATGACGGGCTCTATAAGTTGTGTTCTGCACTTGCGAAACTTGAGCTCTATTAATCTGAGAAGGTTTATTCAATAGTGGATAATCAAGAGTTATATATAATGGAGGTGATGGAGCAGACTATGGCTGACGGCCCTGGTCTGCGCACTTCCATTTATTGTGCCGGGTGTCGGCATCATTGTCCCGGATGTCATAATCCCCAATCCTGGGATTTCGGGAATGGCCACAAGATGAGTGTAGATGACCTTCTGCAGGTGATTAAGGATGATGATATCAGCAATGTGTCTTTCAGTGGGGGAGATCCGTTTTATCAGGTGGAAGGGTTCACTGAACTGGCCAGACGAATTAAGGCTGAGACGAACAAGACGATATGGTGCTGGACAGGATTTACCTATGAGGAGATTTTGGCTGACAGTAAGTTGTCTATGATGCTGCCTTATCTGGATGTCCTGGTAGACGGGCCTTATGTGGAATCTTTGCGTGATCCGCAATTGCATTTCAGAGGCAGCTCCAATCAAAGGATTATTCATCTGACTCCTGAAGTTGAGGATAAGACGCCTGGGGCGGTGGAGATTATTCCATTCAAGTGATATTATTACGAAATACCCCTGAAACATTCTTCCTGCATTCCCGACAATTACCTAACGAGTTAAATATAAATTGCTGATTTTTAAGA
>OIXA01000783.1_pt1 | contig 43513 bp, 34 predicted proteins | sample 1587721 | NCBI WGS metagenome assembly OIXA01 (sample SAMEA3888900, study PRJEB22519) | human gut metagenome | biome: human gut; feature: human-associated habitat; material: faeces | place: Denmark | collected 2013
TTGTATTTCCACATAACTATTGACTTTGCGAGTCAACTTTTTCTAGGGAAAGACAGGTGAGGACATGGCAAAGAAATTAGCCCATGCTAATTACCATGGCGATTTTATTTTTGCATTTGACAATTGGCATGATAGAAAGTTGATAGAGAAAGCCCTGAAAATTTGGAAATTTCATTGTCCCAAAAAAGAGACCAAGTTTTATCTCTTTTGTGGTTTTCAACAAAATACAAATGATGACAAGAAATTCCAATTGGATATTGCTCAAATATTCATGCGGATTTGTGTGCTGATGAGATACGGATGCTTAGGCTATATTATGCGGCATGAAGATTATAAGAAGGCTCCAATATCGAACATATATGTGCAAATTGCGAGATGGTGCAACCAACCAGGATTTTACAGGAATCTTTCCTTCTGGCAATTCTGTTATAAGAATCAAACATACTGGGAGGAACATACTCTTGGAATCAAACATGAGAGATTAAAGTCATACGATGAGTTCCTTGAAGATCTTGAAATGGGTTATTATGATGACAAAAAGATTTGCTTGCCGCTGAAGAGTGTGCACGATTTCCTATTAAAATTCCATCATCATAAGCGTCTATTTCTATCATTCTTCAATCTGTCATTTAAACAAATGATAGACTCTTCGTTGTGGGAAAGCGCTTCTATAAACACTCAAACATCCAAGCTATGACGACATTTACAATTCGTGATTTCTTCTCGAAAAAATTTGAGGATGAATCAACAAACATATTGCTTGATAACGCGCCGTATTTTTCTGAGGATGCAGTTATAGACTATGTAATGCAAATTCAGAAGTATGCGCTCAAAGAGTATATATCGTATTTAGCAGAACATCCCATTTTAGATGCTATATTATCTAAAGATATTACTCAGTTGAGCAGTATAGAAGACTGTACTAATAACATATGTAGAGTTTTAAGAGATAAGCAAAATCCTGGAATGTCTCTGATTGAAATAGCTACAGCTTTACATGCTGACAATAGCTACAAAGATAACACTGTCGCATTGACTAAATATGGTGAAAATCAGGTTAAAACAGCTGCCCAACTGGGACTTGCTGTCTATAGAAAAGAACTATGGTATTTATCTGCAATAGGATACGTATTTCCATGTGTTGAAGACGAATTACAAAGAAAATATCTTGCTTTGGCGCAACTAAGGGACCCGTTCTATTCAAAAGTGATCTTATCTTTAATGAAAAGAGATACGGATTTAAAGGATTATATGACAATCCTTTCAGAATCAACACAAAAAAGACGTACTTCAAGTTGTCTTAGAGTGCTATCGTATTTCTTTGAGCAATGTTCAATCGAAGGCGTGGCTCTTCATAACATCATTAGATAATATGCCTTACATAAATAAATCTCGCAGGGTTGGCACTTTGGACCAAGTGATAAGTCGCCATGAAGATGGTTCTATTCTTCAAGGTGAGGCTGATATGTATAAACGTATTCAAGCTGATTGTGAAAGAAGTCGTCTTCATTGGTATGTGTGGTACGATTTATCATTGCCTATTCAATTTGCAGGACAGTCTGAAATTCAGATTGATTTTCTATTGATTTGCGAGAAAGGCGCAATAGTCTTAGAGGTAAAAGGCGGCTCTATACAAGTCATTCAAGGCCGTTACTATTATTCCGGTAAAAACGGAACATTAACGCCGATGAAATCGTCCCCCTTTGATCAAGCCTCTCACTACAAATGGGCGCTGTTAAATCATAATGTACTTAATGGCGACCAAATGTTTGTTGATTATGCTGTAGCTTTCCCTCATCAAAAAATGGATTTCACAAGCCGAAATGAGCATGTTGATCAGAGCTTTTGGCTGTGGGATAAGGAATGTCAAGAAGATGAAAGTGTTTCCATCGCAGATTTCTTTGAGAATATCTTAGATGAGTCGCGTCAAAATTCTACTAAAGGTCAGTATGTAAATGTTTTGAGTGAAGATGAATTGTCTGAAATTGTGGATGTCTTATCTCCAACAATTGAAGATAAAAGCCGTTATGCCCAATCAACATTGGCGGAAGTCTTGAATTGGTTGCACATTGAAAATTTGGACATTTTGGAAGGACTGTCAAGGAATAAACGTATCATCATTGAAGGTGGTCCTGGCACAGGAAAAACCACAATGGCTAAAGCTTTTATCAAAAAGCATAATGGGTTAAAAGGGCTGTATTTGTGCCAGAATGTCCTATTGCATGCCAGAGTAAAAGAGGATTTGGTACAAGAAGATCTGTACAATTGCGAGGTTTACACTTTTGGAAGGTTCTTGTCTTCATTAAATAACCCATCGGAGACTATGCTTGAAGATTTTAATTCCGAAAACGTAACCCATATATTAACCACAGGGAAGATAAAAAAATATGATTACGTTATAGTGGATGAAGCACAAGACATTGCAGATAAAGGATTATTGCCAATGCTTAACTTCTTGAGCTCAAAAACTGGTTGTGGCATAGCAACAGGCAACTATCTGCTGTTTTATGATATTGAACAGGGATTCAATAGTTCATATAGACATATTGAAGATTTGGTTTCCGATTTGTTATCCAATGCCGTACATTATAAATTAAATGAGAATAAAAGAGTTATTACAAATAAAGAGATAGTAGCTATAGCTAACAGCATTTTGACTATAGATGATAACAAAGCGTACTCTGAATTTTTAGACAACTTGTGCCTATGTGATCATTCATACCTGAATGTTATCAAAGCAGATATAACAAAAGAGTTTTCTCGCGCATTTCGCAATGCTATAAAACAATCAACGGATATCGAAAACACTGTAGTTCTAGCTCATTCAACATTCAAGCACATCATGTCTAAAAATGACGAAAGTATGAATGTTTTCGACTCTCTACAATGCAAGTCTGGTATTCATTGTCTTGATGAAAATGATATATACAATCCTGATAAGTCGAGTGTTCCGTTCACCAGCATACTTAAATATAAGGGATTAGAAACGAATAAAGTTATTCTCATAATACCTGGGATGTGCACAATTGGCGATTTCCAGAATTTTATTTATGAAGTTTATGTTGGTTTCACTCGGGCAATGATGGAACTGCAGGTAATAATCTATAATGTTAAGTAGCCATATGGATTTCAATAAAGCATTAAGCACCCACGATTCTGATTTCGAGAGTATTCTTGAAATCATGAAACTCAGGAGAGTCCCTGAGGAGGTAGATGCTGTTCGCAATTTACTGCTTACAGTCAATCTTATAATAGATTATTTCATTAATCGCGAAGACGATGAGTTGAGAGTTCCTGTAGTATATTTTCCTATATGTAAGCCATATAGTCAGGAGCTCTGTGAGGATTTTGTATGTCTTAAACTGGGATGTTATAGTAGCGAGGAGTGGAAATCGTTCTTATACTCAAAACTGAAAAAGGACTCTCTTTATATACCTTCTGATGTAAAAACGAGAAAGCAGCACTTGCTTCTTAGGGAAAACCATAAGTTTGAGCAAGATTTTTGTTCCATAATAAAGAAATCGATTAAAGATTATAGTAGCAAATGCAGAGGAATCACTTTGTTATATTCAGATAATATCAAGAAGTGTTTTGATGAGTATAATGAGGCTAGAAGGTCTTGGAATCGGAAAACGGTTAACAAATATTGGTATCTATCAAATACTGTATCCGGGCTGAAAGATTCATCTAGTTCGTCGTGTCCATTAAAGTTGGTGGCATCAGATGCAGATGACTTCTATAATACTTTCATGGACAATGAAAATACAGTTAGGATTGAAAACCTTGTCGTATTTCCTTCCAAGACAGCTGATGGTCGTTATTCGAAATTCTGTGCCGATATATTACAGAAACCATATTTTGATGATTTTGTTGATGCTGGTACAGGATTGAGAAACGTATTCTTTTTCTCTTTTTCAAGAAAGCCATATAGGCTTAGGCGGCTACTGGATTTCAAGCAAAGAATGAAAGAGCGTGTCCAAATTAATGATGATACGTTTGAATTCATCTCCTTTACATATGAAGAATCTCTTCTTCTTCTTAATGGGGAAGGAAAGCAAAATCAACATATGCTTATGCTCGGAAAGGATATGGATGAACTTCAGATGGATTATGAAGCACTTTTGGACGATATGACATTAGGACTAGACCGTTATGTATTTCGTCGTAATGAGATGGCATTATGTATATCTGATGAGTCAATATCATATTATGAGGATAAACTTGCTGAAGAGACAGAAGCTGACAAGGACTCAATTGGCGAGATTTTTGATATAAATCGTAAACTGTGGAGTGAATCTATCGATTCTTTTCTGAGACACTTTGTGTACAACGAGGACGTCTTTGTCGTTTTTGGTTATGGTATCGCACTTGAATTGCAATATATGTTCAAGGATGTGCTTATCAATCAGTATCAAGCAAGAAATGTTTCTTTCGGAACATTTGGCCATTTGAGAGGATATCAAATTAATGGAGAATATGTGAACGAGATTCAACAACAAAAGATCTTAGTCTTGTCATTTAGGAATGACTATACTGAAAGCATATTTCATAAGTATCCCAACTCTTTTGATCCATTCTGTATTAATAAAGGACAGAAACTAGTTGAAATATCAAACTATTTTCTTCTACGGTCTTATTATGACTGGGGAAAATACAATTATGGTAAAGCAATTAGAAGGATTCTTAAATCTGAATTTCGCGATTTGGAGATGAAGCCTATCCTTATAGAATATAAAAGACCAACGAAAAAATTGCCAGAAGACACAAGAGAAGAGGAGCTCGACCGAAATGCCAATAGATCTGTTCCTCAGATTTGCGTCACAACTATTGATAATGTAAACCATTCATATGGGAAATCGGAATGGATGCTGTATGAGTATAATGGGTCACAAGGAATAGCTCCCTTGTCAGACTTATGTGATATATATGAGTCGTATGAAAATTTACGCATTCAACCGATAGCTCCATTAGTGAAGTTAATCGTAAAAAAACACATAGAAGCCGAGCGTGATAAAGATACAAAAAGCGAGAGACTGTTTAAGGAACAGCCCTCTTACGGGCTATCTCAAGAAGAAATCAATTCTAATATTCAGCTCTGGAAGATATTGTTAGCTAAAAGAGTAAAACAAAAGTCAGAAAGGGTTGTATATGATGAGATAATGAGTCACTTTAATGAGCGTTATATCATAAGTTTCCATTCTTTCAAAAGATGGCTAGACCCTGATTATGGCATTCCCAGAGCAAGGAAGATGCAGAAATATCTAATAGAAGATTATTTAGGCATTAGACCTCCGTACATAAATGTGATTCGCCGAATAAAAGAACGTACCAAAAGCGATACAGAATCGGTTACGATATCTATTCGCCATTTCTTAAATTTGACGTTACTATCATCCGACTATGTCAAGGTTTACTCTGCGTTAAGTGAAGAAACTAAAGACCTATTGGGAATCTCAGATGCCCAGGACATAGCGCAGATTTTATCGGATGTGAAACAAAAAATAAAGTTTGAATCAATAAAAAAGATTGAACTATGATTAAAGAAAAAAGAGCCACTCTTGAACAATTCATCAAGGAGCAACTTATTGGCCCTGGTGGATGTAACTATCGCTATTCTGTATTTCATACAGATGACGATGTCCTCAATCCAGAATGCGCTTATGGAGAAGTGTTAAATACAACTCCAGGTTCTATCTATAGCTCCGCAATTTTGTTCCCGCTGCAATCAAAAGAAGATATCCAATCTTCGTCGATTGAGTCAAATGAGACAGATACTGCAGGAAACGATTATGATGATGAAGATGGAATCAACACTAATGAAGACGAAATAGATGAGGAGAAAAACTTTGATCATGCTGAAGATATATATTCTCTTGGAAGACGATTTCCTAACAAATTGGGTATCTCATGCTGTCTTAAAGAGTCCTTTGCCAATGACTCTTTAAGAATCGTCGTGTCTGGTCGTTATTATAAGAAAATCAAATTAGCATCAACATTAAGAATCAAAGTCGATGATCCAGACGGCTTCAAGAGCTTTATCAATTCTGATGTTTTTATTAAAAATGTAGGAAAGCTCGTTTCCATAGAGCACGCGGAGCTCAAGATTACTAATGGGATTCCTGCAGCCCAACTCAAACAGGTAAGAGATGGGTTGCGAGAAGTAAATAAATATTATTGCAGTAAAATAGCAACAAATCAAGATGGTTCAATTTGTAGTATTTACAATGAACCTTCCTTTAAACCTGAGTATCGATTTCTTAGTGCATATAAAGAGAGACTGTTCGCGAAATTAAACAACTTTGACCTTCAGGGCAACTACACTTGTGCAGGTATGCAAGATGAAGTGCAACAAAGAATTTTAGAAGTTGAGAAAATTGAAACCTACATTTCCTATATTGAAGATGTAATTTCGGTTTTTGACGGAAAAGGATTTGGATATTGGGAAGCTATTGATTTCTCCAAAGAAATCGATTTGTCAGGAATAGATCTCACATCGAAAAGGGTCTTTAAAGCAGAAGAACACGAATCTCTGAAAGGAGTAATCAATGTAGATATCAATGAGGCGGTCCACTTGTCTCTCGATGTCTGGCTGCAATCAATTAGAAACAACGGAAAGCTGTATCTCAAAGTCCTTCTTGTAAATAGTTCAACAGAAATAACTTCTGGAGATGTAAGATACTTCTCTATAGTAAATGAAAGAATCAATGAAAGAAGTTTCTTCGGAGTTTCTATAGACATATCGAGTCCACATCTGATTGAATACCATAAAGAAAATAGATACGACGCTAACGATCAAGAAGCAAATCAGTTGAGATTCTTGTATAGAAGCATTAAAGACTATGGGGTCGGTCATCTATGTTCCGTAAATTGGGGACTAACAGATGGTGTTATGCACGTATGGTCAGAGTTCCTACCAAAGGTCGAAACACCAGACGTAGAACCTATACCCCGGAATAAATATGATGAACAGCTCGATGCCGATGGTAAAATCAGCGCTAAACCATATTTGAATAATCCTAGCTGCTTACAATTCAAGTGGTTGTCTGTTCTGTCAAATGTGTCAAATGAAGAAATTAAGACTGGTCTTCTTGATTTTATTGACTCATATGGTGAATGGATAAAATCTCTATGTGTTGAAGGAAACGAAATTGCCAAATCAAATAGAGATAATTGCCAAAAAGATTATCTGCGAATACGGAATAATATCGAGGGGTTCCTTTCTGATGACTTGCGAATGCAGTCCTTCAGACTTATGAACACGGCTATGTTTATGCAACTATGGCATAATTCTTCTGCCAATAAAGCGCAATTACAGCAAGACAAAGCCAAGCTATCTTTTGATTATTATAAAGACAAGGCAGATGATACAACTATTTTCCCAGGTGTACATGCAGCATGGCGTCCTTTTCAGTTAGCATTTATACTGCTAAATCTAGATGGAATATTCCGACGTGACGACAACCAGCCTTGGTATGAACGTAATGAGCTAGTTGATTTGGTTTGGTTTCCAACAGGTGGTGGTAAAACTGAGGCATATCTTGGTATCATTGCATTGACCATAATAAATAGAAGAAAAGTATATGGACAAAAGGGGTATGGTACTGCTGCTCTTATGAGGTACACTCTGAGATTGTTGACGACACAACAATTCCAGCGTGCTTTACGACTTATAATGGCACTTGAACAAATCCGACTATGGAATAAACCTGAGTATGGCCTAGGTAATGCAGAAATCTCTATAGGTCTTTACGTGGGTAGTGCTTCGCTGCCAAATACAAATAAAGACTTAATAGAAGAGACTCAAAATTGGGCTAAGACCCATGGAAAGGTTCCTCTCGATCTTTGCCCTTGGTGTGGCAGTCCGATTGATCCTATAACCAAAAATAATGAGCAACACTTTAGGTGTCACAATCCAAAATGTACTTTTGGAGGCAGAAACGCATACCCTGTAAGATTGTGCGATGAGCACATATACAATAATCCTCCAACTCTGCTCTTTGGAACTGTTGATAAATTTGCGCAACTAGCTCACAAAGTAGACAGTACAGCGTCAAAGGATTCTCGACGTCTATTTCATGCTGATGGTTGTTTGCCTCCAGATTTGATAATCCAAGATGAATTACATCTATTGTTGGGTCCGTTAGGTTCTGCAGTGAGTCTTTATGAATGCGCAATTGACGAGCTGTGCTCATATAAAGACAAAAATGGTAATATTGTGCGCCCTAAAATAATATCATCAACTGCTACAACAAGAAATACATCCTTGCAAATACGTGCACTCTATGATAGATCTGTCAGCATATTTCCCAAGAATGGAGTGGATTATGATGATTCTTTCTTTGCATTCTACAAGAGATATAAGAATATAGGAGACAATCATTGGACATATATTGCAAAACGTAAATATATAGGTGTATTGCCAACTGGAAGAACCCAAATGACAACGCAAATTCGTTTAGCCGCCATCTTGTTTGTACATCGTGCATTATTTGAACTGCATCATATAGAAAACTTATATGATACAGACTTCATTAAAGCTGCCGACTACTATTATACTGTTATTTCGTATTTTAACAGTCTAAAAGAGGTAGGTAAGACTGATGCGCAGTTCTACCAAGAGTTCACCAAATACACAAGACGTTTATTTAAACGTGTTCTAAGATTTTCAAACATGCAAGAGTGCCTATACGCATATAATGATCATTTTAAGAAATCAGAGCTGACGGGGCGTCTTACAGGTGAAGAAGCTGTAAAAGAACTGGCTAATGCACAAAACAGACAGTGGGATTCTAAAAAGAGAATTCCTTTCCAAGATGAACAAGGAAACTGGCATCACGCTCAGCTCCCTGCTGATATGGTATTGGCAACAAATATGATTTCTGTAGGTTTGGATGTGTCAAGATTTAACACGATAATCATGAATTCAATGCCTAGAAATATTGCTGAATACATTCAAGCAAGCTCCCGAGTTGCTCGTGAAAAAGAGGGGCTTGTAATCACTTTACATAACCCATTCAATCAAAGAGATGTGTCTCATTTCGAGAAATTTCGAGAGTTTCACGAAAAATTATACTTTTATGTTGAGCCAATCTCTATAACTCCTTTTTCACCGAAGTCTGTAGAGAGGTTTTTGCCATTATACCTTGCTGCTATCATACGCCAAAAATATGATGGCCTGGGAAATAGAAAAGATGCAGGTAATATAAATCAGACACTATCTGATAGGCTAAGAAAAGAATTGAAGGGCTATTTCAGCAAAAGAGAAGAGCGTTCTAGGATTTTGCCACAGCAAGAAGCTTCTCTCTTGACTCATGATATGCTTGTGATTATTCATAAGCAAATCGATAATTGCATAGATATTTGGTTAGATGCAGCAAACCAAAAAGGTCAAAATTTGGTATATTATATATCTAAATTTGGACGACGAAATCCTTCTGAAGTAGCGCTATTTGCATCTCCAGAAGATTTCGAGGGAGATGCACCTATTGATAAATGGTTAGTGCCTAATGCTCTAAGAGTAATTGAACCGGAATCTGTAATTCATGTAATTCGTTAAGAATATGGATATTAATACCGATAAACAGTACAACATTAGTTCTAGCAAATTCAAGATGTTATCATCAACATCTGGAGTTGGCTCCGTTGTTACTACAAAATGGGGCGGATTTATTATGCCTCTTAGTATAAACGAATGGGCTTTTATTAAATCTCTCACAGATAGCATTAATAATCCAGCTCATTCTCAGTACACAAACATACAGCACCAAGAAGAAACTGGAGCTGAAATCGTAGATGATGAACGTTTTGTAAGATTCTTGCAGTCAAAAAAAGGCTTCATTAATCTCAGGTGCTTCGCAGCGATACCACATGTTGGATTGTCTGGATCAAACTATATAGATTACAAAAACCATCCTTTGTACAAGGAGCAAGAACTTAAAAATAGAGATCTTCATGCAAGCATGTTCTATGTCCCTGCTATTGATTTTCCCAAATGGTTCATATCGTCTAAATCTGAATTAAAACCTATAAAGGAATGGTTTGATATTTGGAAACATGAAGAGTTTACATCAAACGGAAAAAAATGTAAGCACAATGATGGAAGGGATGAGTATTTCGCTCCTCCCAGAGATCCTCATGCTCCGACATTCAGAAAATTCAAGGCACAATTGAATGATCAAACAATTTACAGACCTTTAACTCCTGTCCCACTTGTGTTAATTTGTGAGAATGGACATATATCCGACATTGATTGGTACAAATTCTTTTGTGCTTATTTAGATGGCAAATTCAATGAAATGAAAGATGACAACGGATTTGACTTGTTTGGTTATCCTTGTGACAATCATTGTGAAGGCAAAAGGAATCACGCGCTAAAATGGATCCAAAACCGTAATCAATCGGAATCTTGGGGTACTTTAAAATGTGACCATTGCCAAAAGAGCGTTTCTTTAGCCGGTATTATGAACATCAAAGTATTTTGTCGTGGCGAAAAGCCATGGGAGCCTGTTCCTGGACTAAACTGGGTTCCGACTCATGAGCAATGTACTAACGGGCATGAGCGTTCTATAATGCGTGTCGCTATGGTTACCAGTAATAGCATCTACTATGCTTCAAGTCAAAGTAGTCTATATGTCCCATTGTCTTGGATAACCCAAGGCTCAGTAACGCTTCAAGGTGACGCTATAGAATGCCTAGATGAAATTAACCGGAAATACACTAGGAAGCTTCGCAATAATCCACAATTAACCAAAGAAGATTATATACAAGGCCTAGGCGACATCGTTCAGTATGCAGAAGATGAAGGATATGAGATTAATGAAAACGAGGCGGTTGCCATTAAAAATGAATTTCTAGGCATCTCAAATGAGGTTGATGTGGTAAAGACCTATAGGCTCGATGAATTCAAGGTATTTGTTGATAATGACAATACCCCAGAAGATGATCCTAAGTTTAAGTTCAATGACATAAATCTGCATGAATTTAAGCGACAAAATCTCATGAATAAGTTCTTAAAGATAAAGCAAGTTTCCACACTTGCTGTGACCAGCACACAACTTGGATTCGGAAGAGTTAAAATGCCTTCACCTAAGTTGGTGAATGGTCAAGTCGTTTATAACAACGAACAAATAAGACCTATTTATTCAGGCAACATTAACGATGTGAAAGTTTTGCCGGCCAATCAAATCTATGGAGAAGGATTGTTCTTTGCTTTCGATTCCCAGGCTATCAATCAATGGTCGAAACAACATGGATTGGAGGCGTATTATAAGGCGAAATTAGAAAGCGGCAGTATGGGAGAATTCCTTGAAAGTGAAATGGAAATGTATGGAAGAGCAAAATTCTACCTATTACATACATTCTCTCATATAATTATGAAAGAACTGGAGTTCTCTTGCGGGTACCCCACAGCAAGTATATGCGAGAGACTATACTATTCTGACGAAATGTGCGGAGTTCTCATATATACGGCCGATGGTGCCGAGGGGAGTATGGGAGGCTTAGTTTGGCAAGGACAGCCACAACTCATCGAGGGAATCATACTCTCTGCTTTACAACGCGCGACAGATTGTTCTGCAGATCCATTATGTTGGGAAAACTCTGATGGATTGAATAAGGCTGCATGCTTTTCTTGCGCTATGGTATCTGAGACTTCATGTGAACAGAGTAATATGGGATTAGATAGACGAGCTCTTGTTGATCCAGAGTTTGGGTATTTCAAAGATTTTGTATAATTATTTCCTTAGCGCCTAATAAAATTGGGCGCTAAGGAAATCAAATTAAAAAGCAATGTCAGAAATCAAAGATGTATATGTCATTGACTGGATGGGCCCTTATAACTCTCTTGACGAAATGTATGAGCGGGAGGGAATAGACACTTGTTGCATATACCTAATAACAGGCCGTTTGCCTTACGATCGCAGACCTAGTATTAAGTATGTGGGTATAACTAAGCGTTCTCCATCTAAACGTCTTAAAGACAAGGATCATCAAGAGAAGCAAAAGGATATAAAGGAAAAGCAGTTTTGGGCAGGGCGTTTTTCTGTGTCAAGATATAACAACCTCGACACACCTTTTGGACGTTGTCGCGCTGAAACTGTAGAGACGCTCTTAATTCGTTATTTGACAAATATGCCAAGTGCTAGAATGATTAACGAAAAGAAGCGTTATCAGAATCCGAGGAAACCAATCGCTGTCATCTCTAGATGGAAAAAGAAATTAGCGGATGATCAACGATATAATAAGCCGAGTATTCTTAGCAATCTTCCAGATACGTTAATGTATGTGGAGAATTTTACTCATGCGATAAAATGAGGCTTACATTATGTACGGACTGTTAAGTTACTGAACTGCCATGAATGAGGATGATTATAGCGACGACGATTACGATCAGGAGTATGCTGAAGGTTATTCGGCATACAAATATGATGACGAAGACTACGACTCGGGCTATGAGGATGGATATGCCGATGGCTATGAGGACGTGGAAGAGGAGTATGTCGATGAGTACATAGATGACTATGTCGGTGATGGCGACTATGATGCGGTCTATGAAGAACCGGCTCAAGGACACCACAAAAAGGTGGAGCACTCTTCAGGCATAAATCCTCACCATGTCATGCTCGGAGCTGCCGGTGCGGCTCTGGGACATGCGGCTATAAAGAAGGCTGCCAGCAAGCGCCGTCAGCAACAGGTACCACAAAAGGGCCAGCATGTAGCACCCCAAAGTGCTCCTGCCTCAGAATGGGACAAGAAGATGGATAGCTGCATACTGAATGGTTGTGCCCTTGTCGTTGTAGCGGCCATTGTCATGTTCTTCGTCTGGTGCTGCAGTTGAGAAGGCCTACATATATAAGAAGCAAGAAAGGTTAGGGAAACGTGGGTGTCTCTCAAACCTTTCTGAATTTTAGGGGCTATTAGCCGAATTGGGGTGCGCTTGGATCCTCCCAAATGGATTTGATGGAGAAATCGTATCTCATTATGGCTGTTTCATGACGAGCAGCATGACTGTTCTTCTCAATACTGACGACTAACATGTGTGTAAGGTCATTCCCTCGCTCATCTACTTTTATGCCTAAATCGTCAGGGCAATTTATTAGGATTATCACATCTGCTATTTCATAGACAGGATTGTTATCTGCCAAATCAAGCTTCGGGTAGGTACACCCCTCTTCGGGATATAATTCGTAGGTCTTGATGGTATGAGTTACTATGATGGGCACACCAAGACGAAGGGCCATCGCTTTCAGACTATGGAACACAGCTTCTTTTGTATAGTTGTTAGAATATACTCCCATGATATTGCAAAGTCCATCTATGACGATTGCTTTAATGCCATGTAGTCTGACATATTTTTCAGCCAGTGTGCAAAGGGCATCGCTATCGAGCTCTTCATGGCACATGTATATCGGGGCCTGAGTTACATCGTGTTTAATCTTCTCTACTAGACTGTTTTGTTCCTCACTTAACGAAGCGTCTCCAAGAAGTGATTGATATGGAATCTTCCCGATGGCGGAAACCATATTGCGCAGGATGTCGGCTTCTGAAGTTTGAAACGAGAAGAACAAAGATGGGTATCCGTTCTCTACACATATGTGCCTGATAAGGTTGTGAACGAAAGTGGTCTTGCCCGATGCAGAGAGTCCTGAAACTACAATGAGGTCCCCATTGTGCAGGCCACCAAGTTTCTGGTTAAATAATGGCCATTCAGTAAAGACGATGTCCTTACCTTTGGAAGCTTGTGTAGAAGAAAACCGATTGACAGGTTCCTTGCTGAACAAGCTGAACAAGTTTGTTTTGCTCATAATGATTTTGTGAAATTTTGAAGTGAATATTTGATTGAAAAACTGATGTTGCATTACTCGGCTTACTCGTATTACTGATGTTACCTTCCTCGCTTCCTCTTGCGTGCTGCAGGACGAACCATGGCGGCGGCCTGGGCGATGCAGCGTCGCCACCAATGTTCATCGTCTTCGTCCTTGTCTTTTCCCCAGCCAGAGGAGGGGTGGCTGCCACCGCCACCACATGACTCGGCGTAGTTGGTGGCCTCGTGAACGTAGCGGAGGGCGAGGAGCATGGCGACGTTGACTACATGGCCGCTGTTCTCAGCAAGATCGTTGAAGCCTGATTTCTCAAGGAGGTTTTGCTGTGACTGGGTGTGGGTGGACAGTACCGGTTCGAGGGCGGCTGCATACATACGATGGTATGTGGAGATGATGTTCTTCTGGAGTATGGTAGCCTCTTTCTCCATGTCATCGCCCAGTACGTTCTGCATTCGGTCGTGACGCTCCTGGAGTTCTGCCAGTCGGGCCTTGGCTGCCGCAATGGTATTGTTGGCATCTTCGAGCATCTTGTTGCGGAGTGCCAGCTTGTCATCAATGCCCTCCAGCTCCTTGCGCAATTCCTGCATCTGCTTGGCCAAATCGGCATTGTCGGCACCTTCCTGACCAAATTGTTTGGCTATAAGGTCTATCTGTTCCTGCACCTTTTCCTTGCGCTCCTGCAGGTTGGCAATCATGGTGGTGATGCCCTTGAGTTTGATCTCGGCCCGATGGATTTGACGGAGCAATCCTTCACGTGTGGTCTCAAGTTCTCTGATTTGCGATACAAGGTCACGCTTATACTCCTCGGTGGAGCGATGGCGAGCCTTGGTCTCGGCCATATTACTGCCACGTTCCAGTCCCCATTTGCTATTGACCTCTTGTACAAGAGAGTCATGCAAAGAATTGAATTTGGTCCTACATTCCTCAATGTCTTTGCCGAATATGCTATGCCATGAAATCTTATTCTGCTCATTTACCGGAACTACAGAACAATGAATATGTGGCGACTTCTCATCCAGATGAACATAGAAGCTGATGATGTTATCTTCACCGAAGTGTTTTGCAACGAAGCCATACACGTCCTTTGCCCATTCCTCAATGTCCTTCTGACGAGTCAGGTGAGAGTTGTCCGCACCCTTGGATAGGTCAACAACCTGATTGCCGAAGGCGAGTTCAAGCATTCTTTCTCTATTGCCGCTGAAAATGAATTGAGCCAAAGTCCTGCGTTTACGTTTGACGTTGGGACGGGCATTCGGGTCTTTGATACCCCGGGCAGCCAGGTTCTCTGCCAACTTTTGCGCTATGGTCTTTGACGTATCTATAGGTTGCACTATCCCTCCCTTTACCACCTCAAAGTTCAAATGGAAGCGAGTCTGGTCATAGTTGGCCAGCGGATCCTTCACCTTCTTTAAGGCGTGTTCTTGTGTCCAATTTCTCTGTTGTTCGTTGCTTTCTAATGTAGTGATGCCTTCGGCGTTTGAACGAAGATCCATCACCTGTTTCTGTCCTGCCATAATCTCTGATTTTACATTGTTGGTACCTTTATTCTGCCCGAGCTTGCTCCCCGTTAGGAACTCCTTTGGAGGGGCAGCCTAATTATTAACGAATGTTAATGGGAATTAGGCTTCCCGATTTGAAAAATCGTTCCGTTTTGGTCGTTGGCGCAAGCCTAATTGAAGAGGTGCGAGCAAGCTCGCTCGAAGCTGAAAAGAGGCGTAGCATATAGTCGATGAAATTTAAAGTGAGGGAAGAAAAGATTAAAGGATGAGCCGACTGGCGGAGTTGTCGCCGATGCGAAAAGTGAAGCTGTTGCCTTCGCGCTCAGTCGAGAGGACGGAGAGCGAAACGAGTTCTTCGATGAACTCCTGGACGACATGCCTGTCCCAGTTCCATTCCTCAGACAAACGCCTGTATGAAGAGGTGAACGGAGTCCGATCAACGACGACACCAAGATCGTTGGTTATGATGGTGCCATGCTGCACATGCTCGATCATCCAGACGAAAGCATCGTAGCGACTGAGCCGATGGTTGCCTTTCGAGCGAAGACACTCAATGAGGTCGTTGCCCATGGCCAGCCAGTTGATCTTGGTGCTATTCTTCTTCATGACTGTCGGAGTTAGTTTGTGAAGCTGCATCGGAAGTTGCACTCTCGGCTTTGGGCTCCTCTGTCTTCGGACTGAGTTGCTTCGTCTTCCGAGGGAAGAGGCAAGCAAAGATTAGCGTATAGGCCATCGTCATGCCGACGGTCAACATGCCGGGGATAGCAGCCACGATTATGGAGGCAAAGCCGAGGGCTATGAGCCGTTTCCGGTCAGCCCGAAGATAGAGCAGCAGCCTCTCGTGACGCTTCATAGAGATGAAGGTCAGCATATAGAAAAACGATAGGTAGAAGCCGTAGCTCACGGGCTGTGCCAAGGAGTAGAACACATGAAGATGGAGAGTGTATATCGCAAGGAGTGTAACCATCCCCAACCGAACACGTTGGTTGTAGGCCATACCTATGGCCAGCCGTTTGAGGTATCTTGTCTTGCGTGACAAGAGCAGTCCGAGCACGAATGGCAGGAGAACGTATGTGAGAAATATGATTTGTTGCGCCATGATGAAATTTGATTGAGTAATATGAGTAATTCCGTATGTTTGGATAATACGCTACTTGCCGTCCACGTAGAGGTAGAAGGCACTGTTGCCGATCTTCAACCTGAGGGAATTGAAGGAAGCCCGACGTATGAGCAGGTCAACGTCCTGGGCAGTTGGCTCACACTTGGAGATACGTTCTGCGAAACTGCTGTCTCGACGGCATATCTTCATGATGACCTTGTCGATGTCTTTCTCGTAGATGTTCCAGAACGAGCGGGTCACATGGTTCTTGACCTTACCCGAAAGCATGATGCGCAGCACCAGGCAAGAGGACTTGACGAGCTTGTTGCCCTCCTGCACCATGTAGTCGTGGCGCGAACAAGGCACCACGGCATGGTGAGTGCTGCTGTTGCTGTTGATGATGTCGGCAATCCTGTAAAGTAGTTCAGCCTTCATAGTCCATCTTGCAGAATATGGACAACAACTGTTCGGGAGTCATAGCCTTGACAAAGTCAAACGACTTGGCGTGCAGTTCGAGGTCTTTCTCCAGTTCGTCTTCCCAAACGTCGATAGAGTCATAGACTGTGACGGACAGGCCCTCCACGAAAGTGTTCTTGTTGGTGGTCATGTTGATGGAGAACATGCAATGCCCAAGTTTGGGACTGGCAAAGAAGCAGCAGTGATGGAAGTGGTCGTCAGTCTTGTTGGAGCCATGATAGAGCAGGTGCAGCTCCACGTTCTCGTCGAGCATGTCCATGATACACCCAATAGGGAATGGCTCGTCGAGTTTGAAATACAGGACTGCGGTGTCTTCCGTAATATCAGGGTCAACACAACGTTTGCTATCAATCAGTCGGGGCAGCATCAATGGCACTATGGCCATGAACTTTGTAACTTCATTGCTTATCATATCAGTTGCTTTGTTATAGGGATAAAACATAAATCTTCAGGAGTTGTTGGGGGAGGAGGTAGTTCAGTTCGCGTTGCTTGATGTCGAAGACCTGGGCAAAGCGCTTCGACTTGGGGAGGTTGGTGATGATATAGTTGAACTTGCTACGCTCCAGTGGTGTCATCGTAGCCAGCGAGAACTGGTCGATGCTGATGAAAGGCTGGATAATCATCCAGATATAGGCATTGCCCTGAGCCTTGGTTTTCATTTCAAGACTGTTGATGTTGTTCACGCACTCCACGGAGTTCTGCAAGAGACGGCGTACCGTACGCATGGACATATAGACCACCACGTCTTTGGCGGCAATATTGCCGTTTCGGGCAGAGATGAAGATGTCACGGCAGATAGTCTCCGTGTCTTTGGTGATGTCTGCCAAGGGCTCTTTGTCCATTTCATAGAGATGGGCAAGGAACGTGCGGAAGAGGAAGTCCTCCTGACGGATGAAGTCCAGCAGCTCGTCTTTGCTGTTGATGCCGTTGTTCTTCACCTCTGCCAGGAAATAGCGATAGCGTTTCAAGATGGATGTCTTGTCACAGATGCTGATGGCGACACTGTCCAGGGAAGTGAAGAATGGCTCGGCAGCCTTGACGGCCTCCAGAAGTTCCTTATCTTCTTTGTAGGTGCAGGTCTGCTCCTTCAAGAGCAGTACATCGCCATAGCCATATCGCCAGGTCTCTGCGAGGCGAAGCATCTCAGTGCGGATGGAGTCATGGCAGATAAAGTAGTCGCCGGCTTCGTTGTGGTATTTGGTGAAGACGGAGTCCTTGGCAAGATAGCGATACACCGTATCATTCAGCTCCTTCCACTCGCGAAGCATCGTACTGAATCCTGCAGTGTTGGTGCGGTCGGTCTTGCGGACTTTCACGAGGTAGTCTTTATAGACCTTCAAGGCATCTTCCCTGGACTGGAAGTCAAGGATGTCTTTTCCGCCACATGAGCTACAACCCATCAATATGGGTAATACAAGTAATAAGGATAATATGGGCAATACCGATAATACAGGTAATGCCGTCCATACGCCGCGCGAATGTCTCTGCTGGGAACATTCATGTTCCTCTGTTTTCCTGCGCATCCAGGATGCGAATTTGCTTTCTGCCATAGACTGAACTTGTTTTGATAAAAATCTTATGGCAAAGTTATATCGACTTTTCTTTAATACATCATGCTTTACCCAATTTATTGGGCTTTGGTTCTACTTATCCGGAAAATAGAACCAATATTGGACGCAAAGCCTAAAATATCTGAATAATTGGGCTTGCTTTGTCATATAATGCTGAAATAAGCATATTTTGGAGTACCTTTGCAGATAAGATTACTCAATAATATCATTCATATGAATAATATCGGATATATAAACACAGCCTATCTGATTGGGGATATATGGAGCCAAAGCGAGAGAATGAAGCAATGTGGCTGCAGCCATATCCATGTAGATAGCCCCAAAGGGAGGAGAAGGCCCGAATGGGACAAGTTCATTGACAGTTTGGAGAAAGGCGACAGTGCCGTTCTGGTGTCGTTTGACAATGCGTTCCGCAACTTCAACGACATGGTGTTTTTCATCAAGTACTGCTCAAAGATGGAAATCCGCATCATTTCGCTGCATGACGAACTGGACACTCACGACCTGCTCTTCCCTGAGAAGAAGACGGCGAGTACGCTCGACCTGATTTGTCAGGTCTTTGCCAAGCGTGACCGGAACTCGCATGATGACCTGGAGGCAGAGTTGTATTCCAACGAGTACAACGACAAGAAACTGAAGAGATACAAGCTGGTCATCAACATGTATAAGGCCGGGTACAGCGTGAAGGAGATAATGGAGCGTACCGGCTATCGGGGAAAGAGCAATATATACAGGGTACTGCACAAGTACGACGTGAACATGGAGTACCCATCCATGTCGAGGGCTGCCAACAAGCCGCAGGTGTCGTCCATATAGCCAATAGCAACTGTCTTCCCTTTCCTTATATATAATAGTAGGGAAAGGAAGGATATGAAAAGGGTGGGATGCAAAACCGGCAAGGGTTACAGTGACGGCATAGGAATAGTGCGTCAATGCAAAAAGCGAGGACTTAGATGGCGGCCAGCGTCGGCATCTGTTCCTCGCTCTGCAGCAGGAATGCTCTATTCGCCGGCACGTTCTGCGGAACCGGACGCCTCTCTTGGCTGTGCGCAGACAAGAATAGCGTTTGGTTCATCAAGCAGAATAACCCCTGCCTGTTTTGCGGTGTGGGCAGGGTGTAAGTTCTCCCTTATGTCGTGGAACGCCAAGACATCTTGCGGGTGGGGCTGTGAAGCGTATGCGAGATGGCCAGCCCAAACGTCAGACGTGTGCATTGACAGGGCGCAGCCACAAATGTCCGAAGTGCAGCCTCGGTCATTTGAGAGCAAGAACTGGCAATCCTCACGTGTTTGGACCTTGGCAGACTGTGGCGGTTGTCCAATAGCAACTCGTTGCCATAGGACAAATGCCTCAGTCTGACAACCATCTCTGTGACGCTTCGCAGCGGTGCGGGCTCGGTTTAAGAAGGAATTTGTAGCATAAAACAACGTGAGATACAAGGTTGTATCAAGAAAACATTGTTGACTCACAGTGTGTTGCATTTATGACTCCCTTCAAGATACAACGCTACACAGCGAAAAGTGCATTTATTTTAGGCTATATAGCCATAGATAAGAAAAGACATCCACCTATAAGGCGAATTAGCCCTATAAGTGGATGTCTTTTTCGTTATTGGCAAGATCAAGACTTATTCGTCCTTCTCATTGTCTCCATAGGAGAGGTTGCCTTCAAAGCCCAGTGTCACTTCCTGCACACCGTGCTTCTGGATGTATTTGTTGGTTGTGGTGATGTCGCTGTGGCGTGCCTGGTCACGGGCAACGACAACACCCGCAGCATTGGCAAGGTCGCGGATGCCGGTGTCCTTCAGGGAATAGAACTGGTAACAATCGCTCCAGCGAAGCGTAGCTCGCATCTTCTTCCAGCGTTTGTTGAACTGGTCGGATCCCATTTTCTCTCTGTTGGGCAGGAAACCTGTGCCGAAGAGGTAATGGGTGTCGGGCCATTTGAAGATGCCAAGGTCGAGCATGAGCTTGATGATGGACTTGTTCAGGCCCACTTCCGCATCGCGGTGGTTCTTGCTGAACTTCTTGGAAACAAAGACCGTCTGGTTCTTGAGAGAGATGTCGCCAATCTTCAGGTTGCTCAATTCACCTGGGCGTATCAAGGTGTAATACTGCATCATGCAGGCCAAAAGAAACGGCTTGTCGTTCTCCTCAAGATAGGTTTGCATGCATTTCAGCATTTCTGGAGTCAAGTCTTTGCGGAACTTCTCATGTTCCGGCATCACCTTGATGCGTTCAACAGGATTGGAACTGATGTACTTTCGTGCCATCATGAACTCGGCTAAGCCGAAGAGCCAACCACGATAGTTGTTGCGTGTTCTTGGACTACTTTCGCGGTCAAGGTAAATCCAGTCGATGAAATCGTTGCAGAACGACTGGTCGAACTGATAAGCAAACTTGATGGGACTGGCAAGTGAGGCGATGAACTCACGGAGGATGTTGACTCGCGAGTGATAACTTTGGCGGGTCTTCTTCCTGTCCATCCTGTCCACATAATCTTCATATCGCTGTAAGCAGTTTTCGAAGATTACATGGCCACGGGTGTCATCGTTGTTCACCCATGGGTTCCATCCCTGCGAAAGCTGGCGCGTGAGCACCTGCATGATTTCGTTGGCACGGGCCTTCTTCTGTGAGATTGTAAGACTGCCGCTAACGTAGTAGCGTTTGCGGCGCATAGCATTGATGGCCGGATCCCAAGCGGTGAAATCGACAAACCATCTCACACCTTTGTGTAACGTGGGTGGTGTGTAGCCCACTAGGCTTGAACTTTTGCCTGTACGGAAATTTGAACACATTTTTTTAACATCTTTTAATCTCATCTTTTCAGCGAGATAAAGATGTTTGTTGAACTTCCAGTTGAAAAGTGGCGCAGATTTTTATCAGCCACTCAATGAAAAAGCGACGTAACCCGTTGATTATCAACTTGTTACGTCGCTTCTTGGCGGAGAGAGAGGGATTCGAACCCCCGGTACCTCTCAGTACGCCGGTTTTCAAGACCGGTGCATTCGACCACTCTGCCATCTCTCCATAGGGTGCTATGGTTGGCTTGTAGCCGTTCTTGTCAAAACAAAAGTGTGTTACCTTTTTGCTTTTTGCGGGTGCAAAGGTAATGCTTTTTATTGAATATCCAAAATTTTTTGCAACTTTTTTGCTTATATCCTCGAAAAATGGGTAAAAATGTGTAGCTTTGCACTATGATTTATCCAAGCAACTTTGAAAACAAGATACAGTTTAGCGAGATACGCTCTCTGTTGAAAGGCTATTGTCTTTGTCAGCTCGGCAAGGATAAGGTCGATGAGATGGCGTTTAGCGGTGACGTGGCGGTCATAAATACCATGTTGAGGCAGACGCGCGAGTTTCGTCGATTGCAAGAGGAGAGCGATGATTTCCCATTGCAGTTTTTCTTTGACATGCGCGAATCTGTCAAGCGCATACGCCTTGAGGGAACGCATCTTGAGGAGAACGAGATATTCGACCTTCGCCGTTCGCTTGAGACCATAGCAGCCATTGTGCGGTTTCTTGACAGAGGAAGCGATGAAGGCGTGTACGATTATCCTACACTCCATGAGCTTACTGACGGTGTGCTCACGTTTCCGGAGATTTTGCGTCGCATAGACCAGATCCTTGACAAGTATGGTAAGGTGAAAGACTCGGCGTCGCCAGCCCTTGCCGATATCCGTATGCAGCTGCACAAGGCAGAGGGAAGCGTCTCGCGAACCTTATATAGTATATTAAGAGCGGCGCAGAGTGAGGGACTTGTTGACAAGGATGTAACACCAACCGTGCGCGACGGACGATTGGTTGTGCCTATTGCCCCTGGCTTGAAACGTAAGATTAAAGGTATCGTGCATGACGAATCGTCTACAGGAAAGACCGTTTTCGTGGAGCCTACAGAGGTGGTGGAGGCCAATAACCGCATTCGTGAGTTGGAGGCAGAGGAGCGTCGAGAGGTGGTGCGCATACTTGTCGACTTTACTAAGCTCGTGCGTCCTTATGTGAACGAGATAATTTATGCATACCTGTTGCTGGCAGAGATCGACTTTATACGAGCTCGTGCGGAGTTTGCAGTTCTTGTCGGCGGTATAGAGCCAGAGGTGCAGGCTGCGCCTGTCATTGACTGGATCTCTTCACGACACCCGCTGTTGTGGCTCGCTTTAAAGAAACAGGACAAGCCTGTGGTGCCGCTTGACATTACGTTGACACGCGACCGCCACATCCTTATCATCTCTGGCCCTAACGCCGGTGGTAAGTCGGTATGTCTGAAGACGGTCGGACTGCTTCAGTATATGCTTCAATGTGGTCTTTCTGTGCCTATGAGTGAGCGCTCAACTGTTGGCGTTTTCAAGAATCTGATGATTGATATTGGCGATGAGCAGAGCATAGAGAACGATCTCTCGACCTATTCGTCACACCTGCTCAACATGAAGAACATGATGCGCCAAGCCAATGACGGTACGCTTTTGCTTATCGACGAGTTTGGTACGGGTACAGAGCCGCAGATCGGTGGAGCTATGGCTGAGGCTGTGCTTAACCAGTTTGTGAAGAAACAGGCGTGGGGTGTGATCACCACTCACTATCAGAACCTTAAACACTATGCCGACTCGCACGATGGCATAGCCAACGGTGCCATGCTCTATGACCGTCATGAGATGCGTCCTCTCTTTCAGCTTGCTATCGGGCAGCCTGGTAGCTCGTTTGCCATTGAGATTGCCCGCAAGACGGGCATTCCTGAGGAGGTAATAAAGGAGGCAAGCGAGATGGTGGGCTCCGATTATATACAGAGCGACAAGTATCTGCAAGACATCGTGCGCGACAAACGCTATTGGGAGAACAAGCGACAGAATGTGCATCAGCGTGAGAAAGAGCTTGAGCGCACAGTGGCGCGTTACGAAAAAGAGATCGCAGACCTTGAGCAGAGCCGTAAGGACATTCTGCGTAAGGCTAAAGAACAGGCAGAGGAGCTGCTTAAGGAGAGCAACAAGAAGATTGAGAACGCCATTCGCGAGATTCGTGAGAGTCAGGCTGAGAAGGAAGAGACTAAGCGAATTCGTGAGGAGCTTAACGAGTTTAAGGCTGGGGTGTCGGAGATTGATGCCAAGGCCAATGATGATCTTATTGCCAAGAAGATTCGTCAGATTCAGGAACGCAAGGAACGTCATAAGAAACACAAGGATGAGAAAGCTGAACGTGAGCGTCAGGCTGCAGCAAAGCTGCGTGAGGCGGCAAGCAAGGCTGCCAAGAAAGAAGGCCGTAACCTTGAGGTCGGAGACAGCGTGAAGATCAGGGGTCTCTCCACCGTTGGCAAGATTGAGAGCATGGACGGCAAGAACGCTACCGTGATATTTGGTGGCATGCGTACGAAGATGCCTGCTTCGCGTCTTGAGTATGTCGACATGGCAGAGGCGAAGAAAGAAGATGTTGCTCCTGTGTTTAATGTCAGTCGTGAGACACGAGAGACCATTGACAACCGTAAGCTCAACTTCCATCAAGACCTTGATGTGCGAGGCATGCGTGGTGACGAGGCTCTCAACGCTGTAATGTATTTTATTGACGATGCTTGTCTTGTGGGCATGTCGCGTGTGCGCATTCTGCATGGTAAGGGAAACGGTATCTTGCGTCAGCTCATACGCCAGTATTTGGCTACTGTGCCAAGCGTAACATCGTTCCGTGATGAGCATGTGCAGTTTGGTGGAGCAGGAATAACTGTTGTGGACATAGGATAAAAACAACAGATAAGCGGGTGTAAAACTAAAAATAAGTTAAATGGAACAAGAAAGTAGGCACGTTATGTTGCTAATAAAATTTTATTTCTTACCTTTGCACCCGCTTACAAAACATGGGTAAGTCTTACACGGTCAGCTCCCTTCGAATCCTCCAGGACGGGAACGTAGCAAAGGTAGTTGGTTGTAGCGGCGCGATGTAAGTAGCTTGCCCACCCGCCTCTTTAGCTCAGTTGGCCAGAGCACGTGATTTGTAATCTCGGGGTCGTTGGTTCGAATCCGACAAGAGGCTCAAAAAATAATAAGGCACTTACGATTAACGTCGTTAAGTGCCTTTTTTGTTGTTGTTAATCATGCGTAAAAATGCCAGGTATATGGACGGAAAAGGCGGTTCTATGGAAATAAAAGGAAAGCTTGATGTTGAACGGGTGATGGTAGGGAGCAAGAGTTGCATCTTACATTCAAACTGTGATGGGGTGCAACCTAAAGTGGTGTTCCTACAGCTCACGGCACGCCATGAAGCCAAGAGCTTGCCTGACGAACTTACAATGCTTGACGAAAGCATTACAAGGCCTTATCTGTTTGTTGGCATAGAGCTTGACTGCTGGGCGCGTTGTCTCATGCCTTGGTTCGATGATGCTGTGTCGAGAGACGAGGAGGTGGGCAAACACGCTTCTGACACATTGCGTTATATTGAGAACACACTGGTGCCTTGGCTTCATTCGAGGTATGGTGATGTGCCATGTGTTGTTGGCGGCTATTCGCTTGGTGGCTTGTTCGCATTGTGGGCATCGTGCAAAACAGACCTCTTCGTTGGCGTTGCGGCTGTTTCGCCGTCTGTCTGGATTAAGAACTGGACCGTGTTTGCAGAAAATAATCATACACATGCCAAAAGGGTCTATCTCAGTCTTGGGGATCGAGAGGAGCATGTCCGCAATCAGCGAATGGCTGCTGTGGGTCCGTGCATACGTCGTCAACACGAGTTGCTTCTTCAACAACTGTCAGCGGAACATACTGTGCTTGAATGGAACAAAGGAGGCCACTTTGATGATGAGGCAGGACGTATGGCGCGAGGATTTGTTTGGAATGTTGATTATTGATTGTTGAATGTTGAATGGTTGCGCTTTGCGCAATGATGAATTATAAAGCGGTGAATTTTATCAATGATATAATTTAACGAGAAACGAGAAACGAGAAACGAGAAACGGAAAACGAGAAGCAAGAAGCAAGAGACGAGAAGCAAGAAACGAGAAACGAGAAACAAGAAGCAAGAAACGAGAAATATAAAGCAAGAAAAACAAAGCGGGACATATATAACCTCTATCTGGTTTGGAGGGATATATGTCTCGCTTTTGTTATTTATAGAAATTGGGCTTTCTATTTTTTGTCGTTGTTGGATAACGGGTTCCAGCCCTGAGCCTTAAGTTCAAATTCGTTGCCGTCGCGTGCGATAAGGGCTAATCCCAATTCGGGACGGGTAATATGTCCAATGAGCTTCACGTCTTGCATGGCTTCCACCTGGGCATGATCACCTATGGGCACCGTGAACAGGAGCTCGTAGTCTTCGCCGCCGTTAAGGGCGCATGTCGTTACGTTCATGTTCATCTCCTCTGCCATGACAGCTGTTTGGTAGTCGATGGGCAGGTTCTTTTCGTATATGCGGCAGCCGCAATTGCTTTGTGTGCAGATGTGGTGCAGTTCCGAACTCAGTCCGTCGCTAATATCCATCATGGACGTCGGGTGAACGTTGGCCTCGCGCAGACGCTGTAAGATGTCGCCGCGTGCCTCGGGCTGTAGCTGACGTTGCAGGAGGTATTCGCGTCCGGCAAAGTCGGGTTGGAAGTATTTCAGGCCGTCGAGAGCTTTTTGGTCGCCCTTTTTGCGTGCTTCGTCCACTTGTTGATAGTAGACCGTCTTCTCACGCTCCAATAGTTGCAGACCCATGTATGCTGCTCCTAAATCTCCCGACACGCATATAAGGTCTGTGTCCTTTGCTCCGTTTCTGTATACAATATCTTCTGGTTTAGCCTCACCTATGCATGTTATTGATATGGCCAGGCCTGTGTATGACGATGTTGTGTCGCCTCCTACAATGTCAACCCCCCACTTGTCGCATGCCAATTGCAGACCGCGGTAAAAGTCGTCCATGTCTTCGACATTGAACCTTTTGCTCAGAGCGATACTCACAACGAGTTGTCGCGGTGTGCCATTCATGGCAAAAATGTCACTTATATTGACCATTGCCGACTTGTAGCCGAGGTGTTGCAGGTCTATGTATGTGAGGTCAAAATGAATGCCCTCCATCAACATGTCGGTGGTTACGAGTACCTGGCTGTCAGGGTAGGAGAGCACGGCGCAATCGTCGCCCACACCTTTCAGAGAAGACGCGTTTTTAAGTTTCACGTCTTTCGTGAGATGCTTGATTAATCCGAATTCTCCCAGTTTTGCAATATCTGTCATTTCTTGATTGTTGTTATGATGTTTATTGTTAATCAGCATCTTGTGTGACAAGCCAATTCATTTCTTGTCATCCTTTCTTTTCGCCAAGATGCTGTTTCTTGAGTTTTTTCTTACATAGCTGATAATCTTCTTGTTGAAAGACTTTTCGCCGTCAAGCAAAAACTTGACCTCGATGGGTAGAGCGTAAATGTTGTTCTTTATCTCTTCCGAAAGACCTTCTGCTGTGATGAGTCGTGAGCGATCCTTCTCTGTGGTGATGACAATTCGTGGAGAAGGTAGGCTTGCAAAGCGGCTGTTTATCTGTTCAATGTCGGCGTGGCTGAAGTTGTGATGGTCGCCAAACGACATCGGTACCAGACTCTTGCCATAAGGTTGCAGATCCAGCATCATCTGTTGTGGTGAGGCAATGCCCGTCAGCACCATGATGGTGGTGTCTTTGGCGATGTCTGTCAAAGGCAATTCTTTATTGTTGAAAATGCCTTTGGGCTGTTTGTAGTTAAGAGTTGTGAAGAACAAATCCTGATAAGGAAAGAGGTCCATAGCTCGTGTGAGCACTCTAAACTCCATTGGCTTCAAGTCTTTCGGACACTTTGTTATGATGACCATGTCTGCCCTGCGCTTGCCTTCTTTCGGCTCGCGCAGATGGCCGGCAGGCAACAGCTCGTCATAGATGATGAGACGGTGATAGTCTACAAGCAGAATGTTTATGCCAGGCTTAACATAACGATGCTGGAAGGCATCGTCAAGCAGTATGACATCTGTATCGGAAGTGGCCTCGTCATTAGTGAGCCGTTCTATGCCCTCGCGACGATTTTTGTCAACAGCAACATATATGTCGTTATATTTGCTCTTCATCTGGAACGGTTCGTCACCGATCATGGGCATTGTCGTGTCTTTATCTGCCAACACATAGCCACGGCTCTTGCGCTTGTAGCCTCTGCTTAGCACAGCCACCTTGAGCTTGTCGTGCAGCAGATTGACGAGATACTCAACATGCGGTGTCTTGCCAGAGCCGCCCACCGTGATGTTGCCCACGGCGATGACAGGTATGTCGTAGGCGCGACTTTTAAGCACGCCAATCTCAAAAAGCATGTTTCTGAAGCCGACCCCAAGGCCATAAAGCCAACTCAAGGGGCGCAGCCACTCGTTAATCTTTATGAAATCACCTTCTATACGCATTGTTGTTGTTTTGTTGACAGTTTTTTTTGTTATAACAAGCGACAAAACCAAACTGACAAGGCTGGTGTTTGTCTGCTTGTTATTTTCTTACTTTATGTTAATGACAAATGGCAGTTGTGCCTGCAACATCTGTCGTTGGTTGAGAGTGCGCATCTGCATGAATGGCTCATACATTGAGCCAAGGGTTAGACGGAGCTGCTCGTCAAGATAGTTTGAGCTGCTCATAGAGTTGAACAGCTGGTCCGTGATGCTTCCCGGGGCAGGATACTCGCTTGTGTAGTAACTGTCAAGCTTAGCCAGTTTAGCCGCCTTGGCCACAGCATCGTCAAGTCCGCCGAGTTGGTCGACAAGGTGTATCTTTAGTGCGTCGGCACCTATCCACACACGTCCCTGTGCAATTTTCTCTATATCCTGTGCGCTCTGCTTACGTCCGTCTGCCACACGTTGGCGGAACAGTTGGTATCCGCGATTGATGTATCCTTGCAACATCTGTTGCTCTTCAGCGTTGAGCGGACGGGCCATGGTGTTGCCGAACGTGCTGTTGCGGTTTGTCTTTACCTCGTCAAACTTAACACTGAGCTTCTGTGTCACAAGATTGCTGTAGTCGGGGAACACGCCAAATATACCGATGCTGCCTGTCAGAGTGTTAGGCTGTGCCACGATCCATGAAGCAGGACAACTCATATAGTAGGCTCCCGATGCAGCATAATCGCCCATCGATACCACAACAGGCTTCTTTTTCTTAAGTTCTACAATCTGGTGCCACATCTGTTCTGAGGCATAGGCATCGCCACCTCCCGAGTTGATGCGCAACACAACGGCCTTTACGTCATCGTCGTTCATAAGAGCTTCCAGGTCGGTGCACACATCTTTAGCAACAATTTGCGAACCCTGTGACATGAAACCGCTGATGCCTTCCTGCACAATGCTGCCGCTGGCATAGTAGACAGCAATCTGGTCGTCGCCTTTGTTGTAGTTGCTCTTCACGTTAGCCATGTCGCTGACGCTAAGCTGAATGATGCTCTTGTCGTCTTTTACGCCGAGCATCTTCTTGATTTTACCTTTCACGTTGTCTGCATAGACCAGCTCGTCAACGAGCTTGTAGCGTGTGAGGTTCTCTGTTGGTTCAAAAACGATCATGCGGTCAGCATAGGCGTTGAGCGTGTCGGCACTGACCTTACGACTTTTAGCCACGGCAGCAACGATGTTGTTCCATGTGCCTTGCACATAGGCCGTCATCTGTTTGCGGTTTGCTTCAGACATGTGGTCTTCGGTGTAGATCTCGGTGGCGCTCTTGTATGTGCCAACCTTTACAACCTGATAACGAATGCCGAATTTGGCAAACACATCGCGCAAGTAGAGCTGTTGAGATCCCAGTCCATGCCAGTCGAGCATGCCTTTCGGGTTTATCCATATTTTGTCGGCAACAGAAGCCACATAGTAGTCGCCTTGTGCATAGCTGTCAGCATAAGCCACAATCCATTTGCCCGACTTTTTGAAATCTTCGAGCGCGTTGCGAATCTCCTGTAGCGTGGCATAGCCTGTGCTTATGCCGTTAGCTTCAATATATATGCCCTTTATTTTCGGCTCCTCCTTTGCTTTCTTGATAGCCGAAAGGATGTCATTCATTCCGATGTTGTCAGGATTCTTGCCTGTAAGCTGTCCTATGATATCTTCCTCACCCTGCTCATTAATTGTGCCAGAGAGGTTGAGAACCAGTACAGAGTTGTCGGCCACACTCTTTGTTGCTTCCGATGAGGCTACCATGCCGATGATGCTCATCATTCCGAACACGCCCATTACAATGAGAAAGGCGATGATTCCGACCACCGTGGCGGCCACATACTTAAGAAAATCTTTCATAATAATTGCTTTTTTGCGTTGTGGCGTCGATTTATGATCTTCGCCGAGATATGAATTTATCAGTTTGCAAAGATAGTGTTTTTAATTGAAAGACCGAAATATAAGGTGCAAAACTTATAATTATTGTGTCAGGCAACACAAATATATAGAAAACAGATGTCATATATCGTGGATTTTTTGTAATTTTGCAGCCGAAAAAATCTGACTTACAAAATTATAAACAGGATAAAATTTTTAAGAAAAACTCATGGAACAAAAGTGTAACTGTAACGTGGATTTTGAGAAAGACATTAGAAGGCGTCTCGACTTGCTGCTACGCACGGGTCAGCTGCTGGTTGAAAGTTCGGCAGACACCAGCCGCATAATGCGTAACATGAAGCGCACGGCGGCCTATTTAGGTCTGAGCGAGGAGAATCTGCATATCCATATCACCTACAACATGCTTATGGTGAACTTTAGCGATGAGACCCACTCGTTCTCCAAATTCCAACGTTGCGTGCATCACGGCATCAATATGACAGCAATATCTGCTATCAGTAAGCTCTCATGGCGTGCCATAAAGGAAGATTATTCGCTTGACAAGTATGAGGAGGAGTTTGAGAAGATAAAGAACCGCAAGCGCAACTACACTCCTTGGCAGGTGGCCATTGGTGCAGGCTTTGCATGTGGTGGCTTCTGTGTGCAGTTTGGCTGCGACTGGCCTGCATTCTTCTATGCTTCCATAGCAGCCATTTTGGGCTTCCGCCTGCGTATGTATCTCAACACGCTTGGCTCAAACGGTTATGCCAATATCGCTATCGCTGCTTTTGTGTCGACATTGCTGGCTTGGCTCTCGGCTTACATCTCAACCCCGATGATTGAAGGTTCGTTGCCGACATGGCTTGTGGCGTTGCTTCACACCGACACACCGTGGCATCCGCTTCTGGCTTGTGCCTTGTTCATTGTGCCAGGTGTGCCGTTGATAAACTTTGTTAGCGACATGCTTGACAGCCACTTTACGATGGGCCTGAACCGTGCGCTTAACACCTTGCTTATGGTTGCTGCCATGTCGTTCGGTATTGTCATGGCCATTAAGGTGTGCGGCATTGACAACTTTGTGAAAGATCTCAGCATGGTGCCTCACAACAACTATTTGGCTTATGCCACGGCTGCAGCTATCTCGGCAATGGGCTTCTCCATGATTTTCAATATCCCTTATCGTCTGTTGCCTGTTGTGGCTATTGGTGGCATCATCGCTGTTTGTGCGCGCAACTATGCCAACCTTGGCCCGAGCAATAACAATATTGGTCTAGACCTCGGTCTTATTGCCGGTTCGCTTATTGGCTCATCTCTTATTAGTGTTGTCTGCATAAAGGCTGTCCACTGGTTCCATGTACCTCATCATGTGTTAAGCATTCCGAGTGTTATCCCGATGGTTCCCGGTGTTCTTATGTATCGCGCTCTCTTCGGCCTTATCGAGATGCAGGGTGTTGTCGGTGAGCTTACAGACGCATTCTCTAATGGTATTAAGGCTTCGCTCACAATCTTGTGCATAGCCATTGGCGTAGCTATCCCGAACATCTTTGCCCGTCAGTGGATTGCTCCAGGACGTCGTCGCAAGCTTGAACGTTTGATAGAAGAGCGTAAGGCAAAGGGTAAGTTTGTGGAGCCTGCCATCGTTGAGGCTAACGCTTGATAAAGCTCGTATGGCGGACATTAAATGTGTGGAAACTTGATTTGATGTTCGCCGTAGTTATAGAAAAAATACACATACAATAGAATTAAGAAAATGAAAGTTCTGTTATTAGGAAGTGGTGGCCGTGAGCACGCCCTGGCTTGGAAGATAGCCCAAAGTGCGAAAGTGGAGAAACTGTTTGTTGCCCCTGGCAATGCAGGAACGGCAACATGCGGCGAGAATGTCGACATCAAGGCCGATGATTTCGAGACCTTGAAGCAGTTTGTGGCCGACAATGCCGTCGATATGGTTGTGGTTGGTCCTGAAGATCCGCTGGTGAAAGGCATCTATGACGACTTCAAGAACGATCCGCGCACAGCCTCTGTGCCCGTTATCGGTCCGTCAAAGGCAGGTGCTGTGCTTGAAGGCTCTAAAGATTTTGCCAAGGCGTTCATGATGCGTCACAACATTCCTACAGCACAATACAAGACTTTCAATGGCACGACCCTTAATGAGGGCCTTGCTTTCCTGGAAACCCTTAAGGCTCCTTATGTGTTGAAGGCTGACGGTCTGTGTGCAGGAAAGGGCGTACTTATTTTGCCCACTCTTGAGGAAGCAAAGAAGGAGCTTAAGGATATGCTTGGCGGCATGTTCGGCAACGCTTCTGCAAGTGTTGTTATAGAGGAGTTCCTAAGCGGCATAGAGTGCTCTGTGTTTGTGCTTACTGATGGTAAGCACTATCAGATCTTGCCCGAAGCTAAGGATTATAAGCGCATTGGCGAGGGCGACACAGGCTTGAACACAGGTGGTATGGGTAGCGTCTCACCTGTTCCTTTCGCCGATAAGGCATGGATGGAGAAGGTTGAGAACCGCATTATTCGCCCGACAGTAGACGGCCTTGCTCAGGAAGGTATCGACTATAAAGGCTTCATCTTCTTCGGTCTTATAAATGTAGAAGGTGAACCCATGGTCATTGAATACAACTGCCGTATGGGAGATCCCGAGACAGAGACTGTTATGCTGCGCCTTAAGAGCGACATCGTGGATCTGTTTGAGGGTGTTGCCGAAGGCAATCTTGACGAGAAAACCGTCGAGTTTGACGAGCGTGCTGCCGTGTGTGTGATGCTTGTGAGCGGTGGCTATCCGCAGGCCTACAAGAAAGGTTATGTCATCAATGGCATAGATAAGGTTGAAGGCTCTATTGTGTTCCATGCAGGAACCAAGCTCAATGCCGAGGGACAGGTCGTTACCAACGGTGGACGTGTGATAGCTGTCAGCTCTTATGGAAAGGACAAGGCAGAGGCTCTTGCCAAGTCGTTTGCCGAGGCTCAGAAGATTGAGTTTACGGATAAATATTTCCGTCACGATATAGGTCAGGATCTTTAATGATTTTGAAGAAAACTAAATTTTGCTACATAATTAGCAGTTAGCGGTTGAGCGGATAATCTGAATGCCTTTTATTCATTTAATAAATGATGAAAGACAACAGTTTATCCGCTCGTCCACTTGTCAGCTTTCAACTAAAAAATAAACACCATTGTTAGTAAAGAGATTTCAGAATAAGGTTGCTGAGAGCCGCATATCTCTGCCAATCACGGCGGTCTATGCTTTGCTCGTGTGTCTTGGCTGCGGTTTTTGGGAACAGCAGTTGTGGTGGCAGTTTGCTGTGTTGGCGGTGTCGTCATTCTTGATGATGGAGCTGAACAATGCCAATGCGCTCATACGCATATACAGTCGCATGGTGTCGTGTTCTTTCATTGCGTTTGTGATGATGGCAAAGTTCTTGCTCGTGTCGTTGCCATGTGGCATAGTGCAACTGTTCTTTATAGCATTTTTCCTGTTCTTCTTCAAGGCTTATCAAGACAAACGAGCTACAGGAACCGTGTTTTATGCTTTTGCAATGTTGGGAATAGCCAGCACACAGTTTGTTCAGATACTTTATTTTCTTCCCATTGCTCTTGTGCTTCTTTTTACAAACATTTTGGCTGGCACAGCACGCACCTTGTGTGCAGCATTGATGGGCGTGCTTACGCCTTATTGGTTTGTGGGAGGCTATTGTGTATATGCAGACAAGTTGGATGCTCTTGTTGGTCATGTGCAAGGTCTTTGGACCTTTGCTCCTATAGCAGACATAAACGGGCTTGACCTTCACCAGATTGTAACTTTTGTGCTTTTGGCCTTTGTTTCAGTCGTCGGCATGGTTCATTTTCACCGTAATAGTTACAAAGACAAGATACGCACGCGCATGCTCTTTGAGACGTTCACCACGTTCAACCTTATTATAATGGTGTTTATGGTGTTGCAGCCGCAACATTTCAATTCTCTGTTAGGCATGCTCATTGTTAGTACAGCCCCCCTGACGGGACATTTTATATCACTCACCAATACCAAATTAACGAATGCCACGTTTGTGGTGCTTCTGTTCGTGGTCATGGCCATAACGGTCTTTAATATATGGATTCAGTAATACCTTTCCTCATCCAATGGGGCTATTGGGGTATGCTTGTTGCCGCCTTCCTTGCCGGCAGCTTTTTTCCCTTTAGTAGCGAAGCTGTTATGCTTGCCTTGCTTGCTGCCGGTCTCGATCCGTGGCAACTCGTGGTGTATGGCACTATAGGCAATGTCCTTGGCTCAATGTTCAATTATGGTGTTGGCCACCTTGGTCGTCTTGACTGGATTGAACGCTATTTCCATGTGAAGAAAGAAAGTCTTGACAAGGCAGAACGTTTCATGAACGGTCGTGGCGCATGGATGGGTTTTTTCGCGTTCTTGCCATTGCTTGGTAGCGCAATAACAATAATGTTAGGTCTCATGCGAGCCAACAAGTTTATCTCTATTGTCAGTATAACCATAGGCAAGTTTTTGCGTTACATTGTTTTGGTGTATGGGGTGAAACTTATCTTCTGATGTGGATGCATATCGGTTTTTTCACACACAGATGAGCAAACGTAATATAGATGAGCAAACGTAACGGTTTCTGTATTAATAATTTTGAAAAATGAAAACAACAACTTTTCTATCTCTTCTTGTATCTGTTGTGCTTATGTCATGTGTCGGTAAACCGGTGCAAGACGAGCGTGTGGTAACTGTCACCATAGAGCCTCTTCGCTATTTCACAGAACAGATTGCAGGTGACAAGTTTAAGGTCGTGACGATGGTTCCAAAGGGCGGTAATCCTGAAACATATGAGCCGTCTACCAAACAGATGATGGATCTTTCGGTTAGCGACTTATATATAAAGGTAGGAAATATCGGTTTTGAGCGTACATGGATGCAGAAATTGGAGGCCAATGCCCCGCACTCTATTATCGTCGACTCGTCAGAAGGCGTCACACCGTTACGCACACCCCATGACGACATCGATCCACATACATGGATGAGTGTTGTCAACGCACGCATAATAGCAAGAAATATCTGTCAGGCTCTTGTGCAGATCGACTCAAAGGACAGTATCTATTTTCAAGATAACCTTAAGCTGCTTCTTCAACAGATAGACGATGTTGATGCGTCTATACGCAAAACGCTCACGGAGAGCAAGACACGCTCGTTTCTTATCTATCACCCCGTGCTCACTTATTTCGCACACGATTACAATCTCAATCAGATAGCTATGGAGGAGGAGGGACGTGAACCGAGCGCATCGCAACTGAAAAATGTTATTATGGATGCACGCAGTAAAGGTGTGAAAACCTTTTTCGTGCAAAGCGAGTTTGCAAACCGTAACATAGACATTGTGGCAGAAGAAACTCAAACGACCAAAACGGCAATCAATCCATTGGGATACAATTGGACTAAAGAGATGTTGAAGGTGGCGCAAAGCCTGCGTTAAAGTGTGTTTGGAATATTTTTAAAACTGTTGTGTAATATGTAAATGGTTAATATGGATAAAACAATTCTTTTACGCCTCTCAGATATCAGCGCCTCTTATGATGGCAAGACCGTGTTTAGCGGTGTTACGCTTGACGTTCACGCTCACGATTTTATTGGTATCGTCGGTCCCAATGGTGGTGGCAAAACAACGTTGGTAAAGGTCATGCTGGGTTTGAAGGAGGTTGATAACGGCATGGTGGAACGCTATCGTAACGGAGTTGTTGACCCCTCTGTCACAATAGGTTATCTGCCACAATATAACCATATTGACCGCATGTTCCCCATCTCTGTTCGTGATGTGGTGCTAACAGGGCTTGGCGCACAGAAGCGGTTGTTCGCCCATTTCTCTTCTCAACACGAGACACAGGTCGATGATGCTTTGCAACGTCTTGATCTTATGTCGCTTGCTGACCGTCACATAGCAGCTCTGAGTGGTGGCCAGCTACAGCGTGTGTTGTTGGCTCGTGCCATTGTTTCGAAGCCAGACATCCTTATCCTTGATGAGCCCAACACCTACATGGACCGCCATTTTCAGAACGACATGTACCAGTTGTTGCATGACCTTAACAACGATTGCGCTATCGCCATTGTCAGTCATGATCTTGATGCTGTAACGAAGCATGCCAAGAGGGTGCTGAAGGTTGATCATAGCGTTGTGGAGATGTAGATGTGTATAGGTTGACAACGCTTTTTGGGGTTGTCTTTAGGACCGTAGCCAGATCTCTTGATTGTGACAGCATTATTGTGCCTAACATCTCGCTTGCCGATTCAATTGTTGATGGCATTTGTAAAGAACAGAAGAAAGGTAAATAGTAAATATAACCATGCCACTTTATAACCGTAAGTGTGGTAGTTATGAACCGTAAGTGTGGTAGTTATAATTGTGCTGATTGTTTGGACGCATATTCTTGACATTTTCTTTACCCTTTATATTATTGCGCAAGGTTCTTGCCTAAAAATGATTAATTTTTTTTGCATTGTCTTCTAAAAGGGTTAACTTTGCGGATTGTTACGAATACAAACACATTTATTATTATATTTTTTTAGTTAAATGAAACAGTTCAAGTTAGTGGACAATGTCCTCGGATGGATCTCCTTCCTTGTGGCAGCCTTCGTTTATTGCTCTACCATAGAGCCGACGGCGAGCTTTTGGGACTGTCCAGAATTTATCACTACTGGTTATAAACTTGAGGTAGGTCACCCGCCAGGCGCACCTTTCTTCATGCTCACCGCCAATCTGTTCTCACATTTTGCAAGTGATCCCTCGCAGGTGGCAAAGATGGTGAACATGATGAGTGCGTTGCTCAGCGCAACGACAATCTTGTTCCTCTTCTGGAGTATCACACACCTCACCCGCAGGTTGATAATGAAAGATTGGTCGTGCCTCACCACCCCTAAGCTTATCGCTATCGAGGCATCGGGTCTTGTGGGCGCTCTCATCTATACGTTTAGCGACACGTTCTGGTTCTCTGCCGTAGAGGGAGAGGTATATGCTTATTCGTCTGCTTTTACAGCTATCGTGTTTTGGCTTATCCTCAAGTGGGAAGACAAAGCCGATGAAGCACATTCTGACCGCTGGCTGGTCCTCATTGCTTATATGACCGGACTGTCTATCGGCGTTCACCTGCTTAACCTGTTGTGCATTCCAGCCATTGTGCTTGTCTACTGCTACCGCCGCTTCCCGAACATAGAACTTAAGGGCTCGCTTATAGCTCTTATTGTTTCCTTCGTTATCGTGGCAGCTGTGCTTTACGGTGTGGTTCCAGGCATCATAACCGTTGGCGGTTGGTTCGAGCTGTTCTTTGTCAACATCTTGGGCTGTCCGTTCAACACAGGCGAGGTCGTTTACATCTTCCTCCTTGTGGCAACAGTTATCTGGGCTATCTATGAGACCTATACCGACCGTAGCCTAAAGCGCCAGAACCTTGCTTTCGTCCTGTCTGTAGGCATGCTTGGCATCCCGTTCTATGGCTTCGGCTGGTCAGCTGTTGTCATTGGCGTCGTGGTGTTGGTGGCCCTATGGTTCGTCTTGGGTTACCGCAAGCGTGTGGAGAAGAAGCTTGTGCCTGTTATCACAGCACGCGTCAAGAACACAGCCCTGCTTTGCATGCTGATGCTCATGATCGGCTATTCAAGCTACGCTGTCATCGTCATTCGTTCTACAGCCAACCCTCCAATGGACCAAAACTCGCCAGAGGACATCTTCACGCTCGGCTCTTATCTCAGCCGTGACCAATATGGTGACCGTCCTCTCGCTTATGGACAGGCCTATACCTCACAGGTGGCTTTCGATGTGCAAGGCAACATGTGCATACCAAAGCGCACAAAGGGTGCTCCTGTGTATCAGCGCAAGGAGAAGGCTTCTAAAGAAGAAAAAGACTCCTACTTTGTTGTTACCACAAAGGACAAGATGGTATATGCCCAGAACATGGTGTTTCCACGCATGTACAGTTCTGACCACGCACAGGCTTATGAGAGCTGGTTGGGTGGCGTGACAGGTACTGAGGTGCCTTATGACCGTTGCGGAGAGTCTGTAATGGTCAAGATGCCATCACAATTGGACAACATACGCTTCTTCCTCTCTTACCAATGCAACTTTATGTATTGGCGCTACTTTATGTGGAATTTCTGTGGCCGACAGAACGACATTCAAGGTAATGGAGAGGCTGAGCACGGCAACTGGATTACAGGCATCTCGTTCATTGATAACCTTATGTATGGTGACCAGAGCAAGTTGCCCGATGACCTTAAGAACAACAAGGGACACAACGTGTTCTATGGCTTGCCTCTGCTTCTCGGACTTATAGGCCTGTTCTGGCAGGCATGGCGAGGCCGTCGTGGCATACGTCAGTTCTGGGTTGTGTTCTTCCTGTTCTTTATGACAGGTCTGGCCATCGTTATCTACCTTAACCAGACACCTATGCAGCCTCGTGAGCGCGACTATGCTTATGCCGGTTCGTTCTACGCTTTCGCAATATGGTGTGGTATGGGTGTGGCAGCACTTTACGACATGATTGCCCGTAAGATGAAGGGCGTTAACCCAACAGCCATTGCTGCTGTTGTTGCTCTGCTCTGTGTGCTTGTGCCTATACAGATGGCTTCGCAGACATGGGATGACCATGACCGTAGCGGTCGTTACACCTGTCGCGATTTCGGTCAGAACTATCTCATGACGCTGCAGGACAAGGGTAACCCGATTATCTTTACCAATGGTGACAACGATACCTTCCCCCTTTGGTATAACCAGGAGACCGAGGGCGTGCGCACAGACGCACGCGTGTGCAACCTTAGCTACGTCAACACCGATTGGTATATTGACCAGATGAAGCGTCCTGCATACAACTCTCCTTCGCTGCCTATCACATGGCCGCGTCTCGACTTCTGTTCAGGCACAAACGAATATGTTCGTGTGCAGCCAGAACTTAAGGAGCAGGTTCTTCAGTTCTATAAAGAGAACCCGGAGGAAGCCAAGCAGCAGTTTGGTGATGATCCGTTTGAGGTGCGCAACGTCATGAAATATTGGGTGCGCTCAAAGAATGCCGACATGCACGTCATTCCTACCGACACTCTCTATCTTGACATCGACAAGGAGGCTGTGAAGCGTAGCGGCATGATGATGGCCAGCGACACCATTCCTGACCGCATGGTTATCTCTCTGAAGGGCAAGTCGGCTCTCTACAAGGGCGAACTTATGATGCTTGAGATTGTATCGCAGGCCAACTGGACACGTCCTGTTTATGTGGCAACGACCGTTGGTTCTGACAACTATCTCAACCTTGGCGACAACTTCGTTCGTGAGGGATTGGCCAACCGCATAACGCCGTTCACCACAAATGCTCCTGGTGCAAAGAACTTTGACACCGAGAAGACATATAACAATGTGATGAACCGTTACAAGTGGGGCGGTCTGGAACAAAAGGGTCTTTACATTGACGAGACCGTGATGCGCATGTGCTACACTCACCGTCACCTTATGGCTGATCTCGCCTTGCAACTTATTGCAGAGGGCAAGACAGACAAGGCGTTGAATGTGTTGCGCAAGTCGGAGAAAGTGTTGCCAAGCTACAATGTGCCCAACACTTATCTGTCTGGAGCTGCCGATCTGGCAAAGGCTTATGCCCTGCTTGGCAAGAAGAACGATGCCCAGCGCATTATTGATCAGGTATGGAAAGACAGTAAGCAGTATGCACAATGGTATGTCGGTCTTGAAGGCAACCTTTTCACCATGTCGCAGAATGATGTCCTGAAATATATCTATATCATGCAGGCAACTGCTGATGTGGAGGGTCTCATCAGTTCTACGAAGGCAGAGAAGATGCTGAGCGATATAAACGCCATTTATGTTTATTATCAGAAAAAAGGCGGTCAACCGTTTGAGCAGTAGTTCTTGACAGGAATAGTAACTGTAAGCAAGAAATAACTTTTAGAAGTAAAAGTAAAGATAATGATTATAGAACAACCAGCCAAATGGCTGAGATGGCTATTCCCCAAGGCGGCTTGGAGGATGGACCCGAAGGAGAAGGCGGTATATCTGACCTTTGATGACGGGCCCATCCCCGAGGCCACGCCGTTCATTCTCAAAACTCTTGAAGAATATGGAGTTAAGGCTACTTTCTTTATGGTGGGAGACAATGTGCGGAAATATCCTGATCTCTACAGACAGATCGTTGAGGCGGGACATCAAGTGGGTAACCACACGTTCCATCATCTTGGAGCGTTCAAGCACACAATAAAAACGTATCTTGATGATACTGAGCGTGCAAACGAACTTATTCATGCCCGCTATTTTAGACCACCGCATGGTTGCATGAGAATGAGCGAATATTGGCAACTCAGACGCAAGTACACAATCGTGATGTGGGACCTTGTAACCCGCGACTATTCAAAATGGATGACGGCAGAGGATGTGCTTAACAACGTTAAACGCTATGCCCGTAATGGTTCTATTATAACCTTCCACGATTCGCTTAAGAGCGTTACGAAACTCCATTTCGCTCTTCCACAGTCGTTGCAATGGCTTAAGGAACAGGGATATGAGTTTAAAATATTCCCATAACAAGACTGTCTGATTTTTTATGATAGAGGCAATAGAGACATATCTTCATAAAACCATAAAGTGTGGTGATGACGTTGTTTCCATTGTCTCTATTTTTTTGCTCACTATAAAAAAAAACAGAAAACGGCCTAATGACCGATTGGGGTTTAATAATATAAAACAAAGTTTGATATGACAGATAAAAACACAAAAGCCAATTTGTATAGTGCCCTTGCCGCATGTATGCGTGGCTTCTTCGAGGCTTTTGCCATGGGTGTCATCGATGATGCTTATGGTGATGATGCCAAGACAAAAGCATCAAAAATGGAGCCTAAGAATGTTAAACAAGCCTTGCTCAACTATTATGGTGAAGTGGGTAAGATGTTCTTTGACCAGATGTTTTATACCATTGCACAGCTTACATACGACAATGTAGACGAGGCCGTAGAGCGTGTTAAAGCTGAGTGTGGCGAAGGAGCTACCGTTCCCGACTATATGCGTGTGGCTTGTCGTGAGCAGGCAGTTTATGAGGCTATGGTTGGAGAATATAAACGTAATTTCTCTGCCTTGCTCGCTGGTGGCATGCCATCGCCAAAGAGTCATATAGCCGATCGTGTGAAGGGCGACATGCTTGCAGCCTCTGATAGCGGTCAATGTCTGCGCCTTCTTGTAAGAGTGGTCATAAGGTCTTATGTCATGGGCTTACGTCTCTCTACAGACGGACGGCACCAACTTAACCAAGCATCGCTTTTGCGTATACTTGCGGAGAATATAAATCTGCTGACCCATGACGATGTTATAACAGGCGATTTTGAAACCGTTGATCAGTTGCTTGCTCATGTGTGTGGTGGGGAAGAACCGTTTGCAATAATGTCGGAAGAGATGAACAACGTGATGAACGATGTCATTGGTGGCGACGCTATATAGTGTGTCGGGCCTTCATTTCCAGATATCTGTTTACCACATCTGCTGACAGATTTTGAGGTGTGGTAAGCAGACTCTGTATGCCGTGGCGACGCAGTTGGGAAATGATGAGATGCTGTTCATTCATCATTTTCTCTACTATAACATGTTGATAATATTCTTCTGTTGTGTGTGCTTTTGTTTTTAGAAAATGCTGTTTCTCGTTGTCAATAAAGAAAACGAGGAGCACCCTATGACGCTTGTTTAGCATTTGCAGATAAGGCAGTTGGCGTTCCATGGCATGCAGACTGTCAAAACTGGTGTAGACAACAAGCAGAGACCGTTTTGACAATTGGTGGTTTATGGTAGCTGACATGTCGGCGAAATCGCTTTCATACCATTGTGACTGCTGCGAGTAGAGGGCATCGAGCAACTTTTCCATCTGTCCTTGTCGGCGTGATGGCGCAACAAACGTGTCGGTGTGGTCGTTGAAACACACCAGTCCGGCCTTGTCTGCTTTACGCACAGCTATATAGGAAAGCATCAATGCGGCGTTTATGGCATAGTCGAGAAGCGTCATGCCCTTAAACGACTGTTGCATGGCACGCCCCTTGTCTATTACGGACACTATCTGTTGTGATCGTTCTTCTTCATATACGTTCACCATCAGTTGGTTCCGACGCGCAGATGCTTTCCAGTTCATAGACCTATAGTTGTCGCCAGTAACATATTCTTTAATGTGCTCAAACTCGGTGTTGTTTCCTGCACGACGAACACGCTTGACCCCCATCTCTGTAAGACGGTTGCTAATGGCCAGTAGCTCATATTTATGCAGCATAAGATATGAGGGGTAAACCTTTACATCTTGCGGCTTGCCACATGTGTAGCGACGCTCGACAAGTTGTAACGGCGATATGGCAAACACCCTTATGTGTCCGAACCCATAGACCCCTCGTTGTGTGGGACGCAGTTTATAAATCACGTTTTTACCTTCAAGCGGCGCAAGGCGAAGACGGAACACGATGTCACGGCGCTGAAAGACAAACGGTGTCTCGTCTATTATCTTTATTTTTAATGCCCATACACTTGTGCTTTCCACGCGTATCCTTATCTCGTTGTCGTCGCCGTTTGACAGGCGTTCTGCCACTTGTCTTGTTGCGTGTATGGCGTGACGCGAATACATCATGATAAGGTCTGTAATTGTCATGATGAGCAGAAGCCACATGACGACACATCCCACCGTGTAGAGTGGTGGGTAGTAATTGCCTACAGCCATCATTACGATGGCTGTAATCATTATTGTGTAGAAACGGTTTGTAAGATACATTTTTCTATTTTGGTACTTCAACCATGTCGATTAATTTCTGCGCCACAACAACAGGGCTATAACCTTCCATCTCTGTCTCAGCCGTAAGCATCAGTCGGTGTTGCATGACGGGAGGTGCCACGGTCTTGATGTCGTCAGGTATGACAAAATCGCGGCCTTGCAACAACGCATAAGCCTTGGCACAACGGAGCATGTCTACCGATGCGCGTGGTGAACAACCCATATAAACCATTTTCGACTCTCGGCTCTGGGCAACAATTTGGGCAATGTAGCGCAACAACGAGTGGTCCACCACCACATTGTCCATCATGCCTCGCAACTCTAACAGCTGATCTTTGGTAATGGCAGGTTTGACATCGTCTAAACGTGCGAACGACGTATGGGCATTGTGTCGGCTTAATATGTCCACCTCCTCGTCAACAGAAGGATAGCCCATCGTTATTTTCATGATGAAGCGGTCGAGCTGTGCCTCAGGCAGACGATAGGTGCCTTCCTGTTCAACGGGGTTTTGGGTTGCTATTATTGAGTAGATGCCGCCCATCTTGTAAGAAGTGCCGTCAATGGTAGCTTGACGTTCTTCCATGACCTCAAACAGGGCTGCTTGTGTTTTTGCAGGAGCGCGATTGATCTCGTCTGCAAGAATGATGTCTGCAAACACAGGGCCTGCATGGAAATCAAACTCTTGGGTTTTCATGTTGAAAACGGATGTGCCAAGAACATCGCTTGGCATGAGGTCGGGGGTAAACTGTATGCGTGAAAACCGTGCGTCGATGAGTCGTGACACCAGTCGTGCAAGCAAGGTCTTTGCTACTCCTGGCACACCCTCCAACAGCACATGTCCGTCGGCGATGATTGATGTTAGAACCATGTCTACAGCTTTGGTCTGTCCAACAATTATGTCGGCTATATGTTGTTTTATTTCATCCATCTTGTGGGTGAACTCTGTCAAATCGGTTCTTGTTTCCATTGTATCTTTAATTTAGGGAGTGTCGTTAAATATTAAGATTATTTACAACTATCTAATCCTCAATGTG
>OIXA01000786.1_pt1 | contig 43372 bp, 38 predicted proteins | sample 1587721 | NCBI WGS metagenome assembly OIXA01 (sample SAMEA3888900, study PRJEB22519) | human gut metagenome | biome: human gut; feature: human-associated habitat; material: faeces | place: Denmark | collected 2013
TATTCTCTTCGGTTTGCACTACCTTTGGATAAGGTAGGCTGCGTCTCAACAATGCCAAATGAAAAAACTTTTGTTTTTTCTTTGCATTGTCTTCGACTTGCACTACCTTTGCAATACATAATTATATATAATGGATAATAAGAAAGCTACGTTAGAATTGGGAACGAAGCCAGTAGGGCGGCTGCTGTGGCAGTTTGCCTTGCCAGCTATCATTGCCATGACCGCCTCGTCGCTCTACAATATCGCCGACCGCGTGTTCTTGGGACAGGTAGTAGGTCCGCTCGCCATATCGGGACTGGCCATCACGCTGCCCTTCATGAACCTCTCGGGAGCCTTCGGTGCTGCCATCGGCGTGGGAGCCTCGACCTCTATCTCCGTGAAATTGGGGCAGCGCGACTATGGTGTCGCCGAGAACCTGCTGGGCAATACCATTACGCTCAACCTACTGGTGGGTATCGGACTTGGTGCCCTGTGTCTTATATTCCTCGACCCCATACTCTACTTCTTCGGCGCCAGCGAGGCCACTATCCCCTACGCCCGCGACTATATGCAGATAATACTCGTGGGCAATGCCGTGACCCACATGTATCTGGGTATGAACGCCGTGCTGCGGTCGGCAAGCAAGCCACGACAGGCTATGAACGCCACCATCTTCACGGTGGTGATGAACATACTGCTCGACGCGCTCTTCATCTGGGTCTTCGGTTGGGGCATACGCGGTGCGGCGTGGGCCACGATAATCTCGCAGACGATAGCACTATGCTACCAGATGCGCATCTTTGCCAACAAGAACGAGCTGCTCCACCTGGAGCGTGGCATATACAGACTCAAAGCCAATCTGGTAAAGAATATCATCGCGATAGGCATCTCGCCCTTCCTCATGCAGAGCTGCGCCTGCGTGGTGGTGATATTCCTCAACAACCAGCTGGTGCGCTACGGTGGCGACCTGAGTGTGGGTGCCTACGGCATAGCCAACAGCATAGCCTTCATCTTCGTTATGTTTATCATAGGCCTCAACCAGGGCATGCAACCCATAGCAGGATATAACTACGGCAGCCGACAGATAGACCGTCTGGTGCGAGTATACCACCTATCGGTAATGGCGGCTACGGCAATCATGGCGGTGGGATGGCTGATAGCCATGTTTGTGCCCCATCTCTGTGCCCGCATGTTTACCACCGACCCCACGCTCATCGACATGTCGGCACGCGCCATACGCATCATGATGCTGGTGTTCCCCTTTGTGGGCTACCAGATAGTGACGACCAACCTCTTCCAGTGTATCGGCATGGTGAAGATAAGCATCTTCCTCTCGCTGTCGCGACAGATGCTCTTCCTGTTGCCGCTCATCGGCGTGCTGCCCCTGTTCTGGGGCATCGGCGGAGTGTGGTATGCCATGCCCATCTCTGACTTCATGGCAACTATCGCCACCTTTGTCATCATGAAGATATATATCAGCAAACTAAAGAATAGCAACCCCGTAGCCACTAACAATCATGGACAATAACAACATCATCATCACCATAGGGCGGCAGATAGGCAGTGGTGGAAGCGCCATCGCCAAGATGCTCGCCGAGGAGTTCGGCGCACGCCTCTACGACAAGGAGATACTCAACCTGGCAGCACGCGAAAGCGGCTTCTGCGAAGAGTTCTTTGAAGAGAACGACGAGAAGAAGGGGTTCTTCAAAACTGCACTGCAGTTTCACTTCCCTCTCTTCACGCGCAACAGCTACTACAACACCGACTTCAACCAGGAGAACCTGTACCTCTTCCAGTGTGACGCCATACGCAAGGCTGCCTCGGAGGGCAGTTGCGTGTTCGTGGGCCGCACCGCCGACTATGTGCTGCGCGATATGGACAATGTGGTCAACGTGTTTGTAAGTGCCGACCTCGACACCCGCATCGCCGAGATAGCCCGCCGCCGCAACATCAGCGACGACGAAGCCCGCAAGTATATCAGCGAGGGTGAAAGCCGACGGGCGTCGTACTACAACTACTACACGGGCAAGCAGTGGGGACACTGTGAGAGCTACGACCTCTGCATCAACGCCGGACGGTTGGGCAACGAGGCTGCCACCAAGCTGATAGCCGACTACGCAAGACAGGTGATGGGACAGGCAAACGACAAGAGCCATGAGTAAGCGGATAGGCATCATCAGCGATACCCACGGATGCTGGGACGACAAGTACGAGACCTATCTCGGCGACTGCGACGAGATATGGCACGCCGGCGACATAGGCACCACCGAGCTGGCAGACCAGTTTGAGGCCATGCGCCCCGTCTTCCGCGCCGTCTGCGGCAACTGCGACGGCGGCGACCTGCGTCGGCGCTATCCCGAGAGGCTACGGTTCAAGTGTGAAGATGTGAACGTGCTCATCAAGCATATCGGCGGCTATCCGGGCCACTATGACCGCTCGGTCTTCAGTTCGCTCGTGGCTATGCCTCCCAAACTCTTCGTAGCCGGACACTCCCATATCCTCAAGGTGCAGTATGACCGCACGTTGGGAATGCTCCACATCAATCCCGGAGCAGCCGGTATGCAGGGCTGGCACGTAGACCGCACGCTGGTAAGGCTCACTATCGACGGCGACAAGATGAGCGACTGCGAAGTGATAACCCTCAATGATAGAAAACAACGATAAACCAACTAAAAAACATACCGATATGAAGACTTACCTTGTCACGGGAGCCGCCGGGTTCATCGGCGCCAATTTCATCAAGTATCTACTCTATAAGAGGTATGCCAACGACGACATACGCGTGGTGGTGCTCGATGCCCTCACCTATGCCGGCAACCTCGGCACCATCAAAGACGACATCGACAACCATCGTTGCTTCTTCGTCAAGGGCGACATACGCGACCGGGAGCTTGCCGACAGACTCTTCAGCGAATACGATATAGACTATGTGGTAAACTTTGCCGCCGAGAGCCATGTGGACCGCTCTATCGAAGACCCGCAGCTCTTCCTGAGTGTGAACATCCTGGGCACGCAGAACCTGCTCGACGCCGCCCGCCGTGCGTGGGTTACCGGACGCGACAGCCAGGGTTATCCAGCATGGAAGCCGGGCAAGCGCTTCCATCAGGTTGCCACCGACGAGGTGTATGGCTCGCTGGGCGCAGAAGGCTACTTCACCGAGGAGACCCCACTCTGCCCCCACAGTCCCTACTCGGCGTCCAAGACCTCGGCCGACCTCTTTGTGATGGCTTACCGCGACACCTACCACATGCCCGTGTCAATCACCCGCTGTTCCAACAACTACGGCCCCTATCACTTCCCCGAGAAGCTGATACCCCTCATCATCAACAACATCCTCGAAGGCAAGCCGCTGCCCGTCTATGGCGAGGGCCTCAACGTGCGCGACTGGCTCTACGTGGAAGACCACTGCAAGGCGATAGACCTGGTGGTGCGCCAGGGTCGTGAGGGCGAGATATACAATGTGGGCGGTCACAACGAGATGCGCAACATCGACATCGTGAAGCTCATCATCAGCACCATCCATGACATGATGGCCGAAGACAAGCAGCTGCGCAAGGTGCTGCGCAAGCAGGTAATCGGCGACGACGGCGAGATAAGCATAGACTGGATTAACGACAGCCTCATCACCCACGTGGCCGACCGACTGGGCCACGACCAGCGCTACGCCATCGACCCCACCAAAATCAAGAATGAACTGGGATGGTACCCAGAAACCCGCTTTGCCGACGGCATCGTCAAGACCATCCGCTGGAACCTCGAGAACCAGGACTGGATTAAAGACGTCACATCGGGAGACTACCAGAAATACTACGAACAAATGTATGGCAACCGTGGATAATTCCACCTTATTATATATATGACAATGAAAAAGATAATGCTGCTCGGCTCGGGCGAGTTGGGCAAAGAATTGGTAATAGCTGCCAAGAGAGCCGGTCTCTACGTGGTGGCGTGTGACAGATACGACAACGCTCCCGCCATGCAGGTGGCCGACGAGAGAGAGATATTCAGCATGCTCGACGGCGATGCCCTCGCTGCCGCCGTGGCGCGTCACAACCCCGACATCATCGTGCCCGAAATAGAAGCCATACGCACCGAGCGACTCTTCGACTTCGAGGCGCAGGGCATACAGGTGGTTCCCAGCGCCAAGGCAGTAAACTACACGATGAACCGACGCGCCATACGCGACCTGGCATCAAGAGAGCTGGGGCTGCGCACCGCCAAATACTTCTACGCCAAGACCTTTGAAGAGTTCAAGAGCGCTGCCGACGCCATAGGGTTCCCCTGCGTGGTCAAGCCGTTGATGAGCTCGTCGGGGCACGGCCAGAGCTACGTGCACAATGACGACGAACTGCAGCAGGCGTTTACCGAAGCGATGGAGGGAAGCCGTGGCGACGTGCGCGAGGTAATCATCGAAGAGTTTATCGACTTCGACAGCGAGTTTACCCTGCTCACCGTCACACAGAAAAACGGCAAGACGCTCTTCTGCCCGCCCATCGGACACGTGCAGAAGGGCGGCGACTACCGCGAGAGTTGGCAACCCTACCAGATAGCACCACAGGCACTGGAGCAGGCACAGCACATGGCTGCCGAGGTGACACGCGCGCTGACAGGCTATGGCCTCTGGGGCGTGGAGTTCTTCCTGACCAAGCAGGGCGAGGTAATCTTCTCTGAGCTGTCGCCCCGTCCCCACGACACCGGCATGGTCACCCTCGCCCACACCACCAATCTGAGCGAGTTTGAACTGCATCTGCGCGCCTTTATGGGTTGGAATATCCCCGCCATCCACCTCGAACACGCCGGCTGTTCGGCCGTGATACTCTCGCCGACGGAGTCTTCCCAACCGCTCGACTACCACTTCGACGAGGCTATGGAGGAAGACCGCACCCGTCTGCGTATCTTCTGCAAGCCCGAAGCCCACGTAGGCCGCCGTATGGGTGTCGCCCTCTGCTATGGAGAGTTGGGCGACGACATCGACTGTCTGCGCGAGAAAGCCAAGCGTGTGGCCAAGACCGTGCTGGGCACCGACCCTTATATGAAAAAGTAAGATGATAGGAAAGATAATCAGCCTGAGCAAGATAGCCGACCCTCGGGGCAACCTCTCCGTGGCCGAGCAGATGAAGGACATCCCCTTCGAGGTAAGCCGTGTCTACTGGACCTACGACATCCCTGCCAGCAGCCATCGTGGAGGTCATGCCCACCGCCACTGCCGTGAGTTCATCATCGCTGTGAGCGGCGCGTTCAGCGTAAGCCTGGACAATGGCACCGAGCGCGAGACCTATCAGCTCAACCGTCCTTACCAGGGGCTACTGGTAGATACCGGCATCTGGCGCACTCTCGACGATTTCTCGTCGGGAGCCGTATGCCTGGTGCTTGCCGAAGACCCCTACGACGAGGCCGATTATATCTATGACTACGAAGAATACCTGCAGAGCAGACGAAGAGATGTTTGAGATAAGAAGATATACCGCCAACGACCGCAAGAGCTGGGACGGTTACGTGCGCCGTGCACGCAACGCCACCTTCCTCTTTGAGCGCAACTATATGGAGTATCACGCCGACCGCTTTGATGACTGGTCGCTGATGTTCTATCGCCAAGGCAGGCTCTACGCCCTGCTCCCCGCCCACCGTCGCGACACCACGCTTATCTCTCATTATGGCCTCACTTATGGCGGACTCATTATGGACATCCATGTCACCATAAGCGACACCTGCCAGCTCTTCGCCTGCCTCAACGACTATCTGCGCCACGAAGGCTTTACCCGTGTGCTCTACCGCCCCATCCCCTGGATTTATCATGTTCATCCCTCCGAGGAAGACCTCTATGCCATCTTCTGGCAATGTCATGCCCGGCTCGCTCTCCGCAACATCGGCACCGCCATCAGCATGCCCCAGCATCTGCGCTGGCGCAAAGACCATCTGCGGCGGTTGCGAAAAGCCCACGAGAACGGCGTGACCGTGAGGGCCAATGCGTCTATAGCCGAGTTCTGGCCCATCCTCACCGACAACCTGCACAAGCGCTTTGACGCCAAACCTGTGCATACGCTCGACGAGATGCTCCTGCTGCAGAGCCGGTTTCCCGACAATATCATCCAGTACAGCGCCTACCGCGAGGGGCACATCATCGGCGGCATCACCTTCTACATCTCGCAACAGGTGGTGCACGGCCAGTACAGCGGAACCAACGACGAGGGCAAGGAGTATGGAGCCATGGAGGCTATCTACGAACAGGTCATGTACCAGGACTACAAGGACTGGCCCTACCTCGACTTCGGCAGTTCTACCGAGGAGCAAGGCAGCGTCATCAACGCCGGACTCATCGCCCACAAGGAGGGCTATGGCGGCCGGGGGGTGGTCTACGACACTTATGAATGGGAGTTATGATAGAATACTTGAACCTGAAACGGATGACGGCGATGCATGCCGACGAAATCGCGCAGGCGGTGACCGATGTGGTCAATGGCGGACGCTATCTGCAGGGCGATGCCACGCGGGAGTTTGAACACGACTATGCCCGGTATATCGGCACGCGCCACTGCATAGGCTGCGGCAACGGGCTGGATGCGCTCACGCTGATACTGCGCGCCTATATCGAGCTGGGGCGACTGGCCGAAGGCGACGAGGTAATCGTGCCTGCCAACACCTATATCGCCTCGATACTCGCCGTGACAGAAAACAGGCTCAAGCCTATCCTGGTAGAGCCCGACATAACCACCTACAACATCGACGCCAACCTGATAGAGCAGGCCATCACTCCCCGCACCCGCGCAGTGCTCATCGTGCACCTCTATGGCCGATGTGCCTACTCCCCGCAGATAGCAGCAATATGCCGCCGACACGGGTTGCTGCTGATAGAAGACAACGCCCAAGCCCACGGATGCCGCTTCGGCGACGCGCACACCGGTGCCCTGGGCGACGCAGCCGGACACTCGTTCTATCCAGGCAAGAACCTTGGCGCCCTGGGCGATGCCGGAGCCGTGACCACTGATGACGACCGTCTGGCAGCGACCGTCAGAGCCATTGCCAACTATGGCAGCCATAAGAAATATGTATTTGATTACTGCGGACGCAACAGCCGTATCGACGAGATACAGGCGGCGGTGCTCCGCGTGAAGCTCCGCTATCTGGACCGTGACAACCAGCGTCGCAAAGATATAGCCCGCTATTATCTGGACCATATCCACAACCCGCTTGTCGCTCTCCCTGCGGATAGAAACAATGACAGCGTATGGCATATATTCCCCATACGCTGCAATGACCGTGATGCGTTGGCGCGGCACCTCCTCCAACGGGGGATCCAGACGCTTATCCACTACCCCATCGCTCCACACCGCCAACGCTGTTATCTTGCGTGGAGCCATCTCTCACTGCCCATCACCGAGCAGATACATGCCCAGGAACTGAGTCTGCCGCTGGCACCCTATCTCTCAGACGAGGAGTGCCGGCAGGTAGCCGAGGCTGTCAGCGACTACTCGCCATCAAACGGGAACAGACCGTAGAGTTCGGCGTCGATATTGTCGGTGATGGTCTTGAAGTCTTCCACGCTGTTCTCAAACTGCAGAGTGTCGCCATCCACAATCATGAGCTTGCCCTTATAACCGGCAATCCATTCCTCGTATCTCTTGTTGAGACCCTCGAGATAGTCGATGCGGATGGAGCGCTCGAAGTCGCGCCCGCGCTTCTGGATATGCGACACCAGGGTAGGTATGGACGAGCGGATGTAGATCATCAGGTCGGGCAACTTGACAAGCGACATCATCAGGTCGAAGAGGTCGGTGTAGTTGTCAAAGTCGCGGTCGCTCATCATCCCCATATCGTGGAGGTTGGGCGCAAAGATGCGCGCGTCTTCAAAGATGGTGCGGTCCTGGATGATGGTGTCCTGGCTCTTGGCTATCTCCACCACGTCGCGGAAACGCTTGTTGAGGAAATAGATTTGCAGGTTGAACGACCAGCGGTCCATATCGGCGTAGTAATCGGCCAGATAGGGATTGTTGTCGACGGGCTCGAAATGGGGAATCCACCCATATCGCTTGGCGAGCTTCTTGGTAAGCGTGGTCTTACCGCTGCCTATGTTTCCGGCTATTGCTATATGCATAGTTGTATAGAGTTTTTATTCGTTGTCTTTGAATGGAAGTGTACCCAGTTCCAGCGCGCTGTCCACGCGCTCGATGATGCGGGCAAACTTGTCGGGGTCGTGCTGGAAGTCGTTGTCGTCGGCCTCTACCACCAGCACCTTGCCCTTATACTTGTTGAAGATAAAGTCCTCGTAACGCTGGTTGAGGTTCTTGAGATACTCCAGCTGCATCGTCTGCTCATAGGCACGGCCGCGCTTTTGGATGTTCTTCACCAGATGGGGCACCGAGGCGCGCAGATAAATCATCAGGTCGGGCAGCTGGGCCACGTCGGTCATAATCTCAAACAGTTCCATGTAGGTCTCATAGTCCCTGTCTGAGAGGTTGCCCATATCCCGGTTGTTGGCGGTAAACACATAGACGCCCTCATAGATGGAGCGGTCTTGCACGACGGTTCTGTCGCTCTTGCGTATCTCCAACAGGTCGCGGAAACGCTGTTTGAGGAAATACACTTCAAGACAGAACGACCATCGGGCTATGTCCTTATAATAGTCCTCAAGGTAAGGATTGATATCCACCGGCTCGAAGCGTGGTATCCATCCATAATGTTTTGCCAACATTGTGGTAAGCGTCGTCTTGCCGCTACCTATATTGCCTGCTATCGCTATATGCACGTTAGTGTAGGTTTTTATCGTGGTTATTGATAAATCTGTACTGCCCGGCGCCATCTCTATTGGCGCAAACGCGGTGCAAAGATAACCATTTATATATAAAAAAAGGTAGCGGAATAGAAAAAAAATTAAAAACAGTCTACCAATCGGGATATTATATTTATCTTTGTAATCGTAACAGAGTACATTATTCACCATTAAACCTTATAGATATGAAGAAAATCAATGTCACCGTCGTAGCATGGTTGCTTCTGGGCAGCCTCACCATGAGTTCGTGTATCGGCTCGTTCACCCTCTTCAACAAGTTTGCCAAGTGGGAAACGCAGATGACCAGCAACAAGTATGTCAACGCCATCGTGGGCTTCATCATCACTCCCTTTGTGGGCTCGGTATGCCTCTTGGGCGACGCGCTGCTGTTCAATACCATTGAGTTCTGGAGTGGCAGCAACCCCATCGCCGACATCGGAAAGACACGCACCATCATGGGTCAGGACGGACGCTACTATGCCGTGACCACCCTCAAGGACGGATATGAAATCAAGGCACCTACAGGCGAGGTGACCAATCTGAAATACAACAAGAAGAACAACTCATGGACCATGGAGCAGAACGGTGACGTGAAGGAAATCTTCCGCTTCAACGACGACGGCACCATCATGGCTACCGTCAACGGCGAGCCTCGCACCTACACCCTCGACGAAGCCGGAGTATACCAGGCACGCATGGATGCCAACGAGGGCATGTATTTTGCCGTGAGATAGAGTCACACCCTCTACATACAGACCATCTGGAGCAGCCCACCGCCACTGGCAGAGGCTGCTCCTTTTGGTTTCAGGCACATAGAGCCTAAACAAATGTCCCACTCTCTGTCATGGAGAGTGGGACATTCGGATATGGAGGCACTGCCGTCCATACGGGGTTACCCTTCGGCGGTGAAGGATTTAATCGGTGGTGTCGGCGACATCGACATCGTCGAAGTCTGCATCGTCTTCGTCATCTTCGATGATGTCCTCGGGCACGGGCAGCTGACGGTCTATCACCGCATTGAAGGAGACAATGGTCTCGCTACGCGACAGGCCCAACGGCTGCAGACGGTCATGGATAATGTTAAGCAGGTCATGGTTGGTACGGGCATAGAGCTTGATAAACATGTCATAGCCACCCGTGGTGTAGTGACACTCGGTCACCTCGGGTATCATTCTCAACTTCTCGACCACATCATCAAAGGTGGCGGGGTCCTTCAAGTAAAGGCCCACATAAGCACAGGTCTCATAACCCAGCTTTTCGGGGTCGATTACGTACTTGGAGCCCTTGATTAAGCCCATCTTTGTCATCTTTGCAATGCGCTGATGGATGGCAGCGCCACTCACATTACAGATACGGGCGACCTCAAGGAAAGGCATGCGTGCGTTATCGGCCACCAAGTTCAGGATCTTCTTGTCCAGTAAGTCTAAATTACGATATGCCATAGCAAGTTATATTTTACTTGCAAAGGTACTAATTTTTACCGCAATTTACTCTGTTTTCACGCAAAAAAGTTACAAAATAACAGCGTTAACGTTTTTTGTCATTGGCAGTATAGATAACTCTCGTGGCATGGGCGCGACGAAGAGCGTCCTTGACCTGGCGCAGCAGGCTCATAGGGATATGGCGGTCGGCTTTGATGACGACCAGATGGCGCTGCTGTTCGGCTGGCGTCATGCGGCTGCGCTCGGTAGCCACGAGGGCCGACAGCTGACTGACATCGACCATCCTGTCGCCCAACTGTATCTGGGGCTGGGCGCCAGGCCGCTCTATGGGTGTTCCCACGTAGATATAGGTCACACACTGGCGACTCTGCTGGCGGGAGAGGTGGGTGCCCTGGGGCACATCGTAGCGCACACGCACGGCATTGGTCTGCATGTGGGTCACTATCATAAAGAAGAAGAGCACGGTGAATATCAGGTCGGGCAGAGACGAGGTGTTCAGCTCGGGCACTTCACGGCGACGGCGACGGATGATGCTCATGGGCGACTACCTCCTTTCTCCATATAGTTTTCGACGATGCGCTGCGGACAAGCCTGTCTCACCTGGTCGCGCTCGGCGGCGGTGCAGCCCTTCATGGGGCGCCCATAGCGTCGGCGGGCTTCGGCGTCGCGCAGCTGGCGGTAGGCTTCGACGATGCTGTTCTGCAGGTGGAAGTAAGACTGATACTCGGCATCGGGGTCTATGTCGATGGCGATGATATGGCGCAGCCCCCGGCTCGTCACGTGCTGCTCCACGCGCGCTGCGACATCCTTGTCGGCCATAGGCTTGCCATCTACCGTCACCGTGCCATTGGCAGCCAGCGCGAAGATGAGCACGTCGCGGCGGTCCACCTCTGTCGGGGTCTGCTCGGCAGGCTCCATAGGCGGCAGCTGGCGCACCAGGCCCTTGCTCTGGTCCATCGATGTGGTGACCAGAAAGAAAATGAGCAGCACAAACGAGATGTCGGCTGTCGAGGTGGTATTGAGGCCGAACGAGCGGCGGTGACGACGGGCAAACATGATGGTTTTCTATCTTTTTTCTTTGACTCTCCTGTTCTTGACTACTGCCACGGCGACCACGGCAGCCACGATGAGCGCCGTGCCGGCGTAGATGAACATATCGGCGACTCTCAGCCACAGTCTGTCGGCAAAGCGGGCACCGTTGGCCATGATGGGGGCGCTGCTGCCCAGGGCAAAGCCTATCGCCAGCAGAGCCACCGTGCCGAGAACCACCGCCATCATGATGCGGCGTGCAGGGATGCCGTTGGTCAGAGGCTGCGACTTCACGCCACGACGGCGCACCACCATCAGCCACAGGGCGGCGACGACGGCAGCCACCACCGTCAGCTCTACAAAGGCGATGAGCAGCGGGGTGAGCAGCGGCGCGCTGAAGGTGGGGTCGGTAGCCAGCGGCAGGTCATAGCCGATGAGCATAAAGAGGGCATAGACCACCACAGCCAGACCTATCACTGCATAGAGCGCCTGGCGTGAGAGGGCTTCGGTAGGTTTGCTTCCGGTCTTCATGCTTGACCTCCTTTGTGTCGGGCTATGATGTCGAGCAGAGAGATGACGCTCTCCTCCATCTGGCAGGTGAGATGGTCTATCTTGGAGAGGATGAGGTTGTAGAACACCTGCAGCACCAGCGCCACGATGATACCGAAGATGGTGGTGATGAGGGCCACGCGCATACCCGATGCCACGATGGCGGGACTGATGTCGCCGGCGGCCTGGATTTGGTCAAACGCCATCACCATGCCGATGACGGTGCCGAGAAATCCCAGCGAGGGCGCCATGGCGATAAACAGTACTATCCACGAGCAGCCGCGCTCGAGCTTGGCGGCCTGCACGCTGCCATAAGCCACGAGTGTGCGCTCGATGTTCTCCATAGGCTCTGCCATGCGCGAGAGTCCCTGTGCGCAGAGGGCTGCTACGGGGCCACGGGTGGTGGTGCAGAGCTCACGGGCGCCGTCGAGGTCGCCGCCTTCCACCTTGTCGTTGATGTCGGTCATGAGTCGCTTGGCGTCCACCTCGGAGAGTCCGAGGTAGATGATGCGCTCGATGCAGAACGCCAGGCCCAGCACCAGGGCGAGGGCGACGAGCGACATAAACCCGGCATTGCCCTCGATAAACTTGGTCTTGAGCATCTGGTGGAAGCTGGGTGCCTCGTCGTCGGCAATGGCCTGCAGGTCGTCGGCGCCGGCTGTCAGCGAGTCGGTGGCGGCGAGGGTGGTATCGGCTGCTGCCGCCTCGGCGGCAGCAAGGCTATCGGCGGTCTGCGCCGTCGTGGGCACAGCCATCATGAGCATCAGGGCCATGCAGAGCCCCAGTATCTTTGTCATTGTCTTCATCATATATATATATTAATAAGGTGCAAAAGTAGCGGTTTTGCCACGACAGACCAAGATTTTTTGTATAATCTTTGTAAACGTGCCCGTTTTTTTATTTCGCCGCCAGACTGTCCACGCGTTGCGGGGGCACGAGGCAAAGGTAGCGCAGCAGCCCTCTATCTTCATTTCCAACTGCGAATTACTGATTGCAGGCCGCGCCACAATCATATCAAACCACGCTTTCACCATTTCACGCCTCGAAGTTAGGTTGGGGATGGTTGCGACAAAGATGAGATAGATACAAAAAGCCGTAGCATCTTCTGAAGGCTTCGCCTTTGTGGCTATGGCGCCGCCGACAGTCGGGAAACAAGTTTTCCTTCGTGTCGCCACCGCCACAACCACAGTCATGCGGGGCATGACTTCAGAAGACACCACGGAGCAAAAAACGGCCGACGGCCGTAAAAAAAAGTCCGGCTGTCGCCGGTAAAAAAACAGACGCTTACTGTCCTTACCAAAGGAAAGAAGAAGATAGGTAATGGCCTGCCAATGCAGCCTTCCAGACATGTTTCTTTCCCTTACGCTGGCAAGCATGAACCCAGACAGGCTGTGACGGTTATCACTATCGTCGACACCTCACGCTGCGGCTTGTCAGAAAGCTGTTATCGTCAAGTCGGTCTTATCGTAATAGAACTTATAGATTGTCGCATGGGGATAACTATGAAAGTTGACGATAATACCTATAGGATATTGAGTGCCAAGCATGTAAGAAAACAACTGTTGATACTCTTTGGACGTCAAGTTCTCAAGGGCTTTACATTCGATGATGACATTGCCGCGCTTGTTGGGAACCACATAATCCATCTTCAGAAACGAAGAGAGGCTGTGGCCTTTGTAGAGAGGATGATGGCGGTGCTCCTTCCATGCCGGGATACCTGCCTCGGAAAAGGCAACACCCAACGCTTCCTGATAGATATACTCAGGCATACCTATTGGCAACTCTTTATACACATCCTGTATGACGCCAACGATGTCATACACATACTTCTGCAACTGAGCCTTGAGCTCTGGGTCTAAAGTGGTTTTTGCCTTGACTATCATGATTGTATTATTGTCAGCTGCAAAGATAATGGATAGTTTGCAGACTAAAGAACATGTAACAGATTATTTGTTTTCTATGGCAGCAAACTAAATGAGGATGGGGATGGCCGCGATAAGGATGAGATAGACACAAAAAGCCGTAGAGTCTTCTGAAGGCTTCGCCTTTGTGGCTATGGCGCCGCCGACAGTCGGAAAACAAGTTTTCCTTCGTGTCACCACCGCCACAACCACAGTCATGCGGAGCATGACTTCAGAAGACACCACGGGGCAAAAAGCGGCCGACGGCCGTAAAAAAAGTCCGGCTACGCCGGTAAAAAAACAGACGCTTACTGTCCTTGCAAAAGGAAAGAAGAAGATAGACAAGGGCCTGCCAATGCAGCCTTCCAGGCAGGACGGCGCAACATGGGGAAGACGGGAGAGGACATACACGAAAGCAGCTGTTTTTGTACCGGCGACTGCCGGACTTTTTTTACCGCCAAAGGCGGACTTTTTGTATTTGCGGCTTTGCAGCCTGCCGACAGGCAGGCGCGGATGGGGATGGCGGCGAATGGCCGAGAGCGTGCTCTCGACGACATTGCCGACACCCACAAACGCAAAGGGCGCAGCCCTGAAAAACCGCAAATCTTTTTGTATCTATATCAAGCTGATTATGCATACTACAACCGCCAGCAACACTTTTTTCTTGTCATTTAGACTGACTATGTCTATAATTATACGTACCCTTACGGCCGTATATGCAAAAAGATATAACAAAACGGAGTGAAATGATAGTTTGATGACCAAAGAACATGTAACAGATCATTTGTTTTCTATGGCAGCAAACGAAATGAGGATGGGGATGGTTGCCATAAGGATGAGATAGATACAAAAAGCCGTAGAGTCTTCTGAAGGCTTCGCCTTTGTGGTTATGGCGCCGACGACAGTCGGAAAACAAGTTTTCCTTCGTGTCGCCACCGCCACAACCACAGTCATGCGAGGCATGACTTCAGAAGACACCACGGGGCAAAAAGCGGCCGACGGCCGTAAAAGAAGTCCGGCTACGCCGGTAAAAAAACAGACGCTTACTATCCTTGCCAAAGGAAAGAAGAAGATAGGCAAGGGCCTGCCAATGCAGCCTTCCAGGCAGGACGGCGCGACATGGGGAAGACGGGAGAGAACCTACACAAAAGCAACTGTTTTTGTACCGGCGACAGCCGGACTTTTTCTACCGCCAAAGGCGGACTTTTTGTTTTTGCGGCTTTTCAGCCTGCCGACAGGCAGGCGCGGATGGGGATGGCGGCGAATGGCTGAGAGCGTGCTCTCGATGACATTGCCGACAGCCACAAACGCAAAGGGCGCAGCCCTGAAAAGCCGCAAATCTTTTTGTATCTATATCACGCTGATTATGCATACTACAACCGCCAGCGACACTTTTTTCTTGCCTTTTAGACTGACTATGTCTATAATTATGCGTACCTTTGCACCCATATATATAATAAGGTATGGCAAAACGGAGTGAAATATTGCTGGAAAAGATACGCATGGGCAACGCGATGACCATGCACGAGAAGTTGAGGTTGATTGTCGACCTCAGCGTACCGTCCATTTTGGCACAAATCACCACCGTACTCATGTTCTTCATCGACGCCGCCATGGTGGGACACCTCGGTGCGGCAGCCTCTGCCAGCATCGGACTCATCGAGTCGACCACCTGGCTCATGGGCAGCGTGATGGGAGCCGTCTCTACCGGCTTCTCTGTCCAGGTAGCCCACTTCATCGGAGCCAACGACTTCGTGAGGGCACGCCAGGTATTCCGCCACGCCCTGGTGTGTGGCGCCGTGGTCAGCATGATGATACTGCTGGTGGGCGTTACCATCCACGGAGCACTACCCTACTGGCTGGGAGGCGGAGAGGACATCGCCGGCGACTCGTCGGCCTACTTCCTCATCTTCTCGTTGGCCATGCCCTTTATCCTGCTGTTCCACCTCAACTCAGCCATGCTCAAGAGCACGGGCAATATGCACATCCCCAGTCTGCTGAGCATCACGATGTGCATACTGGATGTGGTGTTCAACTACTTCTTCATCTACATCCTCAAACTCGGCGTGCGCGGTGCTGCCATGGGTACCTTCTGCGCCTTTGCCATCATCTCGCTCACCATGATGTGGGTTGCCACGAGGCGCAACCGCATCCTCGCCCTGCGCCAGGACACCGCCCCCTTCACCTGGGTATGGCTCTATGTGCGCAACGCCCTGCGCGTGGGTCTTCCCATAGCCATCCAGTCGGCGCTGATGAGTGGTGCCCAGGTGGTAAGCACACTGATAGTGGCGCCATTGGGCAACGTAGCCATCGCCGCCAACTCGTTTGCCATCACTGCCGAGAGCCTCTGCTATATGCCGGGCTATGGTATCGGCGACGCAGCGTCGACACTGGTGGGCCAGACCTATGGAGCGCGACGCGCAGACCTGTGCCGCAACTTCGCCTATATGACCGTGGCACTGGGCATGGGCGTGATGGCGGTGATGGGTGTGGTGATGTATGTCTTCGCCCCAGAGATGATAGGCATGCTGTCGCCCGTCGAAGAGATACGCCGCCTTGGCACCGAGGTGCTGCGCATCGAGGCTTTTGCTGAACCTTTCTTCGCCGCTTCTATCGTCACCTACAGCGTGTGTGTGGGTGCCGGCGACACCATCAAACCCGCTCTGCTCAACCTGGTTTCGATGTGGTGCGTGCGTCTGACGCTTGCTGCCCTGCTCGCCCCCACCTATGGGTTGCGCGGCGTATGGGTTGCCATGGCGATAGAGCTCACTTTCCGTGGTACTATATTCCTCTTCCGCCTCTTCAAAGGCAGATGGATGAGGGGCCTCGCTACCGTCTGACAAGTCTATCGATAGCCATGTGCGCAAATATTGCGCAACTTTTTTTGACGAAAATCAAAAAAAATAAAGAAAACACTATTATATTTCACAGATTTTTAGTAGATTTGCTCACAAATTGTAGTTATTCTGTCATGAAAGACAGTGCAACCGCAGTTGAAGACAGTTCGCCCGCACGCAGGGAGAACTCCAACCAACGTGAATATAAACTGATAATTAATAACTTAAACGAGTAATAATATGGACAAGACATTACGCAGCTCCTTATTGGATGGCTTACAGGGAGTAAAGCACGCGTACGTAAAGCCATGCGTGAAGACTCGCGGAATTGAGGCAGACAGCCTGCTTAACACTTCCGTAGAATCTACTGTTGACCCAGGAAATACCGACCACGAAGGTGGCGGCGCTCTTGCACCTAAGGACAACTTTAATTTATGGGAGGACTAACAATGATGAAGAAATTGATGTTTCTCGTTGCCATGGTTGCCGGCTTGTTCGCATCATGTACAGACAACACCGTAGTAGACAACAAGCAGGACGAAGGCGCCAAGAAGATGAAGCTGTCTATCAACGCCAGCGTTGCCGGCTCACGTGTAGGATTCACTCCCAATGGCGAGGGCCTGAAGGGCTCGTTCCAGGAGGGCGACTATATGATGGTATATTTCCGCACGGCTGATGGCAAATGGCTCAACAAGACCTGCGTGCTCAACTATGAGCCCGGTACTGCTGGCAAGTTCTCTGCCCAGATAGCCGAGATTCCCGAAGGAACCGGTCTGCTCCATATCCTCATCGGTACCACCAAGGGTGGCACTCCTTACATCGATGCCGCTGCCGGCAAGTGCGCGCTCATCAATGACCTGAGCAAGCAGGAGGGTACGCTCGAAGACGCCGCCATGCGCAGCGTATTCCAGGCTGACCCCATGACCGAAGGTAATCTGGACGTAAACACCGAGAAGAATACCGCCACTCTGAACAATGTTACCTTCAAGCCCAAGACATCTGTTCTGAAGTTGCAGCTCACCTTCCCCGAGGGCGCCTCTGTAGCCAAGGGCACCGAGCTCACCGTACAGGCTGATGCTACATATAATAAGGTACAGATTTCAGGTGGCAATCCTGGCGGCAGCAGTACTCCTGCAGGCGCCAAGGGCAAAGCTACATTCACTGTAAAGGTAGGTGAAGTAAGCGGCAATGTCGCTACTGCCTATATGACCATCTGGCCCAACGTGAGTGACAATGAGTTCAGCACCGTCAACATTTCTACCGAAATCGACGGCAAGAAGTATGCTGGCGAGTATCTGAAGAATCACGCAGGCAAGCTCGAGGCAGGCAAGCTCTATACCGTAGCTACCACCCTGGCCAAGCAGAAGACCGAAAAGACCATCTGGGTAAAGGACAGCGAGGCCGACGTGGCTGACGCCGTAGACGGTACCGTTGACTCTGAGGCAGACTGGCTCTCCTACGCCGCAGGCAAGGTACACGCCAAGGCCAACGAGACTGGCGCTCCACGTACTGGTGTCATCACCGTAGGCGATGTCAAGTTTACCATCACTCAGATTGAACCCAAGGACTTCAAGGGTACATATACTTTCACTACCAAGGTATTTGCCGGCGCTGTTGCTTCTTATCACCCCGAAACTCAAGACCCCAAGTCTTGGGATGTTACCATCGGCGAGCCTCGCAAGGCTGTCACTCTGACCGACGCTGACGGTGAGACCAAACACACCAACAATGTAGGTATCAAGGGTCTCTACTTCGATGCCATCATGGACGCTTGTATCGAGATTGACTATGAGAACCAGAAGGCCAAGATGGGTGTATTCTACGATGCACGCCCCGAAGAAGCACAGAAGATAGCAGCAGAAGGCGATGCCAAGGGTCTCTATGCACGCTTCGTACCTACACTGGTTACCCGCACTGCTGCAGCATGGGCAAAGCCATGGAAGTTTGACGAGGTTAACCTGGGAAATCCCAACTATGCATGGGCATGGTTCCCATTGCAGGCTGACCTGAAGACCTTCATGTACTACAACCGCGCTAACAACAACGTAGAGTTCTCTATCCTGAGCCAGTATGCCAACAAAACAATGAACCAGATTGCCGGTATCGACGTTGTAGCTACTGCTACTGCAGACGGAATTCCCTCTGGCTACTCTAACGTATACCAGGTGAATGCCAAGGGCAAGCCCGGTACAAGTTTCGTACGCAAATAAACTTATCGGATAAACCATAAACCGCAGGCACCTGCTTGGAAAGTAATCGCTTTACAAGCAGGTGTTTTTTCTAACAATCGTGAGCGATGCCCTGCTGGCACCAGCCATCCTTTCCCTGCCGGCTACCATCGCCACCACAACCACACAAACAATAACCTTGGCGCCCATGACTACAGGTGCCTTATATAGATACAACATGAAAAAGAGTAACAATGCAACCACTATTACCCGTGACGCGTATGTGAAGCCTCTGTGCAAAACCCGCGCCATTGAGACTGGCAGCGAGATTTGCAACGCCTCTGTTCCTGACGTGGAACCAGGCGGCGACATGGATCGCGTTAGTAGTTTTTTACCCAACGAAGAAGAGAAGGAGGGACTATGGAACTGAAGAAAATCTTTGGCGGCATAGCTCTCGCCGCCCTCGTAGCCGCATGTTCGTCTGACGACATCGCGCCCATGACTCCCGACACCCCGCAGACCGGCAAGCTGACCATCCGCACCTCTCTCCCCAGCACCCGTGTGGGTCTGAGTGAGCAGGGCGAAGCCACCAACCCCGGACTCAAGGTGCAGTGGAAAGCCGACGACAAGCTCGCCGTAAACTGCTACCAGCAGAACAGCGTGAGCACATTCACCGCAGGCACCATAAGCAGCGACGGCCATAACGCCGAGTTTACCGGCACACTGGCAAGCACTCCCACCGGGAAGACTACCCTCTTCGCCGTCAACCAGATAGTCGCAGCGCCCATCGTTGACGCCACAGCCAAGCTCGACCTGACCACACAGACGGGAAAGATAGAAGACCTGGGCAACTATGACCTGCTGTCGGCCAAGGGTGAATACGTCCCCACCAACAATGGCAAGATAGACCTGAGCATGAAGCACAACGTGGGCTTCATCCGCGGCACCATCATCCTGCCCTTCACCCCCACCACCGAGACCTACGCCGTAAAGCTCAAAGCCGACGGCCTCGCCACAGGAGTATGGTTCTCGCTGAAGGACGGTAGCGAAAGCAACCAGTCGACCGGCGACATCAACATCAGCGCCGCCAAGGTAGACGGCAACAAGCTGACCTTCTACGCCGCCGTGCTGCCCCAGACGCTCAAGAACATGCGCGCCGACATCGTGGCCCCCAGCGCCGAAGCATACAATGACCTCTTCATCACCGACAACTTCCAGGTAGAGGCAGGCAAACTGTACACCGTGACCCGCAGCAACGAGAAGCTGGCCGACGTATCGCTCTGGACCGACAACAAGGCGTGGAGCAAGACCTACGACGTGGCCAAGTACAAGATTACCACCATCGAGCGCATACCTGCCGAGGGCAGCGACTGGCTCAGCGTGACCTCAGACGGTACCCAGGTCATCGTATCTGCCACCGCCAACACCACCGGCGCACCCCGCCAGGCCAAGCTCATCTTCGGCAACGGCAGCCAGAAGACCACCATCGACCTCACCCAGATAGAAGAGACCGACTTCGCAGGCGTATGGGATATGACAGCTTTCAAGACATTCTACACCAAGGGCTCTGCCTCTACCACCAACTATGACAGCAAGTGGAGCGCCGCAGGCACCACGCCCAGCGACAACCGCACCGACCTGAAGATAGTGGATGGCGTGAACTACAACAACAAGACCGAGCTGAACCTGGTCAACAAGACCGGCAAGACCGTCACCGCATACGAGAGTCTGAGCCAGAACTCGCAGAAAGCCACCAACAACGTGAGCATCACCGGACTCTTCGAGAATCTGAAGACCGAAGCCCTCACCAAGGTCGACCACTCTGCCAAGCAGGCTACCGTGGGCATCTTCATCGACACCCATACCTCGACCAAGGCCCAGCGCCTCTACACCGGACAGTATGCCGGAGAGTACGCAGCCCTGATGCCTGAGTTGAGCACCAAGATCAACGGCGGCTGGTCGTTCCAGTATGCCACCATCGGCGGCGTGCAGTACACATGGTATACAGGCACCGTGAGCGTAGAGGGTCATACCACCACCGTACGCTGGAACGCCAACACCAGCGGTATGCACAAGCTGAAGACCTCGGACAAAACACCCTCGCTCTATATCTGCGGTCTGCAGGTGATGCGCTATTACAACAACAGCATCTCTTCCACCAGCATGATACGCCAGAAGCCCGGCGGCTACTCAGCCTCCAACTTCGCTGCCTACGCCGTGACCTATCAGGGCGACATCGTCATCAAGCGCACCGCCTCGGGCTACAAGGATGTAGAGATAGGCGGCGGAAACAATTAATCCAACCCATCCAGCACACGAAAGAAGTATGAAGAAGATATTATATTCACTGCTCGCAGCTGCCCTGATGGCAGGTTGCAGCAACGTAGAGGAACAGGTGACACCCGGCACCGAGCCTGGCAACGACTTCGATGTCACCGCCTGCAAGATAGCCCCCACCCGCGTAGGTTATACCGAGGATGGCGGCGCCCTCACCGCCCAGTGGGAACAGACCGACCTCATCAGCATCTACGCCGATGCAGGTGTGAACCCCAACCGTGGTACCCTCAAATTTGTAAGCTATAAGGGAAGCGACAAGAGCAACGCCAACTTCAAGGGTCACTTCGACCGCGACGTAGCCACCACCACCCCCATCTACGCCTACGCCCAGTACCCCAATGTGTATAACCAAGCCGACGCCATCGTCAACGACCTGCACTTCCAGACCGGCAAGCTCACCGGCGAAGGTAGCGCCACTACCCACGACGTGCTCTTCGCCACCGGCACCTACGACCCCAACGCCACCGAGCCGCTGGCGCTCACCTTCCAGCGCAAAATGGCAATCGTGAAGCTCGACATGACGCTGCCCGACGACGTGACCGCCAAGCCCACAAGCGTGAGCATCATGGGTGCGGGAGTATATAATAATGTGTCGCTCAACATCGCCGACGCTACGCTGAAGACCGGCGAAGAGGGCGCCATCACCATAGACACCGAAGGCCTCGCCCTCAACGGCCACAGCCTTACCGTCTATGCAGCCCTCTGCCCCAACGACATCAAGGCTCTGAAAGCCACTGTCAAGGTGGGCACCAAGGCATACATCGTCAACTTCGGCGACGTAGCCCTCACTGCCGGCGCCTTCAAGGCGGTAGCCTCTACCAGCGTCAATACCATCGACAGCGACGTGACCGGTAAGGTGACCGACCAGAACGGCAACGCCATCGAGGGAGTAGTGGTCAGCGACGGCTTCACCTGTGTGAAAACCGACGCACAGGGCAAGTATGCCTTCAACCGCAACGCCAACGCCAAGTTTGTCTACTACACCGTGCCCGCCGACTGCGAGGTACCCGTACACTCTGCCACCGACAACACCGCCAACTTCTACCTGCCTCTCGCCGAGGGCACCTACGAGTACGACTTCAAGCTCACCAAGCTCGCCGGCGGCAAGGAGACCAACTACATGATGATTGTCATCGGCGACCCACAGGTGACCAACAAGTTCAACCCCTACTACGAGAGCGCCGACGACAACATGATTAACAAGAGCGACGTGATGCGCTTCACCGACGAGACCATGGCCGACATCAAGAAGACCATCGCCTCGCTGCCCGCCAGCACCCCCGTCTACGGCCTCACCATGGGCGACGACGTGCAGTACTACGGCGGTTTCAATGCCAACCTCGAAGCCGAAATCCGCGCCAAGCTCGGTTCGACCAAGATGCGCCTCTTCTCGGTCATCGGCAACCACGACCAGGACGGTAGCGCCCTCTACAAGAGCAAGTGGGAAGAGGCCTGGGGCCCCACCGACTACTCTTTCGACCGTGGCGACGTACACTATGTATGCTTCAACAACGTATACTTCTACTCTGGCGCCACTTACTACCAGCCCGGCGAGCTCACCAATGAGCAGATGGCTTGGCTCGAGAGCGACCTGAAGCTGGCCGACAAGAGCAAGATGGTGGTGCTGAGCTACCACATCCCGCTCACCTTCGGCAACCGCCGTCTCAGCGGTGCCACCGACATGGGCAGCGGCCACTATGCCTCTACCCGATTGGGCAAGATACTCACCCTGCTCAACCAGTTTGCCGGCTACCGTCTCTTCTGCGGTCACACCCACTTCGCTGTCAACAACGAGATAATCTTCGAGGGCAAGGAGGTTTATGAGCGCAGCCACGCCGCAGCCTGTGGCGACATCTGGCAGTCCAACATCAACATCGACGGTACCCCCAACGGCTACTATGTCTACACCATGGACGGTGCAACCATCAGCAACTGCTACTACAAGGGCGCCAACTGGGACAAGAACAAGCAGATGTCTGTATTCCGTGCCGACACCGACTTCAACGGTGAGAGCTATGCCGCCGACTGGCTGCTGGGCAAGGGCAAGGGTACCATCGTGGCCAATATCTTCAACGCCGACTCCAAGTGGAAGGTCTATGCCGTGGAAGGCGGCGTGAAGACCGAGATGACCCGTCTGCAGAGCACTCCCGGACAGGATGCCTTTGCCGTGGGTTACCACAAGAAGTATGCTGTAGCCAACAAGTACAACTTCTTCAGCAAGCAGAACGGCTATCTGAAGATGAACCACTGGTATTCGTACATCCCCAAGGACGCCAACGCCGTGATCACCATCGAGGCCACCGACCCCTTCGGCAATACCTATACCGCAAGCAGCAAGGACGCCGTGACCGAGCCGTTCTATAACTATGCCCACTACTACGGCAAGTAACAAGACCAGATAAAACCATCAAAGCGGAAGTCGCACCCAGCCCTTCATCTGGGTGCGGCTTTTGCTTATAACGATAATCAGCAACAAGACAACCATACATGAGAAAGACAACCCTATTGACGGCTCTGGCCACCATGGCGCTCGCCATGCTCAGCCCCGTGCAGGCCACAGCCCAAAATGACACGCTGAAGTTTACCGGAACCATCACCGACCAGAAAGGACGCCCCATGCGCGGGGTGGTGGTGAGCAACGGGTTCACCTGCGTGCAGACCGACACCAAGGGCAACTACGAGCTGCCCTACAACAGCGCCACCAAGTTTGTATACTTCACCGTACCCGCCGACTGTGAGGTGCCCACCCACTCAGCCACCGACAATACCGCCTGCTTCTACCGGCAGGTAGTAGACAGCGTGAAGCGTTATGACTTCCAGCTCACCCGTATGCCCCGAGGCAAGGAGAAAAGCTACAAGCTCATCGTCATCGGCGACCCGCAGGTGACCAATGCCTATGGCCCCTATTTCCAGGGCCCCAACGACAACGCCGTGCGCAAGAGCGACATAGACCGCTTCACCGACGAGACCATGGCCGACATCAAGAAGACCCTCGCCTCGCTGCCCGACGATATGCCCGTCTATGCGCTCAGCATGGGCGACAACGTGCAGTACTATGGTGGCTACAACGAGAAGCTGGAGGGCCAGATGCGCGCCGTGCTCGGCTCTACCCGCATGCGCACGTTCTCGGTCATCGGCAACCACGACCAGGACGGCAAGGCGCTCTTCAAGCGCAAGTGGGAAGAGGCATGGGGACCCACCGACTACTCCTTCGACCGCGGCAACGTGCACTATGTGTGCATCAACAATGTCATCTACTACCGGGGCGGTGCCTACTACCAGCCCGGCGAGCTCACCGACGAGCAGATGGCCTGGCTCGAGAGCGACCTCAGCCTGGTGCCCAAGAACAAGATGGTGGTGCTGAGCTACCACATCCCCTTCACCTTCGGCAACCGTACCCTCAAGCCCAATCCCAATGATATGGGCAAGGGCCACTACGCCTCCAACCGTCTGGAGAAGATACTCCTGATGCTCGACAAGTTCAAGGGCTATCAGCTCTTCTGCGGACACACCCACTTTGCCATCAACAACGAGATAGAACTCAACGGCCGTAAGGTGCTCGAGCGCTGTCATGCCGCCGCCTGTGGCGACATCTGGCAGTCCAACCTCAACATCGACGGTGTGCCCAATGGCTATTACGTCTACAGCGTCAAGGGTAACAAGATTGACGACTGTTATTATAAAGGTACGCGATGGGACAAGAGCCGCCAGATGACGCTCTTCCTCGCCGACACCGACTTCAATGGCGAGAGCTATGCCGCCGACTGGAACCTGCCGCGTGGCAAGGGCATCATCGTGGCCAATGTCTTCAACGCCGACTCGGGCTGGCAACTCTTCGCCATCGAGAATGGAGTGAAGACAGAGATGACCCGACTGCAGAAGACGCCCTGTCAGGACGCCTTTGCCGTCGGCTATCACCACAAGTATGTCAAGTCAAATCCCTACAATTTCTTCAGCAAGCGCAACGGTTACCTGAAGATGAACCACTGGTACTTCTACCAGCCCAAGGACCCCAAAGCGATTGTCACCATCGTGGCCAAAGACCGCTACGGCAACACCTACACCGAGACGAGCGACAAGGTAGTCACCGAGCCTTTCTACAACTATGCCCACTACTACGTGGACGAAGAGTAGACCGCCTCGCCCATAAAGCCGACACGCAGTAGCCGCATCCATAGATGCCGTTACTGCGTGTTTGTTTTGTACCCCCATGCGCCGCTCATCATCATCCATGCGCCCGGTGCTGCCGTTCTGGCCGCCGCCATCATGACGATAATCCTACGCTGTCATGGCAGTGGCGCTCGGCAGTCATTGCGTTGGCGCCCTGCACGGCTTGCGGCGGAGCGGATGTGGCGGTGGCTGGCATGGAGACGAAAAAAGGCGACCCTCTGTGGAGCCGCCTTCTTCAAAAGTGCATTTCTACACTTTCATTTTCTCTCTCAAAATTCTCTTTTTGTTATCCAAAAGCAAAGGACAGTCATCGCGACTACACCTGTGCATATGTCTAATTACCTAACTTAATACCTATGACAATCACTTATGTCTAAATGCAAATGCAAATGTTATCCTTATCTTTATTACCTTGAACAGAAATACCCTTATTTCTTAATTCTGATGCAAAGTTAAGCGTTTTCTGACATTTAGAAAGCATTCCTATGGAAAAAGTTTACAAAATGATTATATTTTTGATATACATCAACATGCCAAAGATTGGCTCTATTGCTCCAGAGGCTGTAGATAGGCGTGCCCAAGGGGCTGATACGGGGAAGCAGAGCCTGATGCCCACCCGCCGATATCCATGGCAGACAGCCGCTTGCCGCCTTGGCTGGACGAGTCATGCCCCCGCCCGCTCCGCCATCCGCCCCCGCTCGGCCCGCCATGCCCTCCGGCAAGACTGGAGATGAGAGTCAGCAGCTCGTATCGTAAGGCACGAGGCCACGTAACATAAGAAACGAAAGCCCGTATCATACGATACGCAGGCTCGTGCCTTACGATACGAGCCGGCAATGACGGTCGGCAGGGGCGCAAAGGCTCTGGGAAAGAGGGGAAAGATGGTCAGTAGATGCGCTGAGCGGGTCGGCAGAGTTGTGATAATGACGCTATTACCCACGGAGCGATGCAGCTGGATTGGGGCATAAAACGCCGAAAAGACAAGGACAATGAAGAAAAATCGAAAAAAGATGAAGAAATATTTGGAGATATGGAATAATTATGGTATATTGCGCCACTTTTAACATGGGAATGCATACAAACTGACCATCAACCAACTAACAAGTTTAATACAAATGATGAGACAACTTAAGATATCCAACAGCATCACCAATCGTGATCAGACTTTAGGCTCCTACCTCACCTGGATAGCCAAATTCCCCCTTCTCAATATAGAAGAGGAAATAGAACTCTCCCAGAAAATCAAACACGGCGGAACGGAGGGCGAGAAAGCCAGAGAGAAGTTGGTCACCTCCAACCTGCGCTTCGTAGTATCGGTCGCCAAGCAATACCAGCACCAGGGTTTGGCGCTCAGCGACCTCATCAACGAGGGCAACATAGGTCTGATGAAGGCTGCCGACAAGTTTGACGAGACCCGTGGCTTCAAGTTCATCTCCTATGCAGTGTGGTGGATACGCCAGAGCGTGCTGCAAGCCATCTCGGAGCAGGGCCGCATGGTGCGTCTGCCGCTCAATGTGGAGGGCGTGCTGCACACCATAGCCAACGCCACCAACGACTTCATGCAGAAACACCAGCGGATGCCCTCGGTCGACGAACTGGCAGCCATCACCAATGTAGACCCTGAAAAAATCGGTCAGGTGCTGAAGAGCCACGGCCCTCATACCAGCATCGACACGCCCCTGCAGTCTGGCGAAGACACGACGATAGCCGACACGATACAGGCCGACAGCAAATGGAGCCCCGACAAGGAGGCCGACTCAAAGAGTCTCACCGACGAGCTCTGCCAGGTCATGCAGAAGGTGCTCAAGGAGCGCGAGATGACCATCGTGAGATACTGCTTCGGCATAGGCTGTCCCGAAAAGGGACTGGAAGAGATAGGCGACCTGTTCAATCTCACCCGCGAGCGCGTGCGCCAGATACGCGAGCGCTGCATCCTCAAGCTCAAAGGCAGCGACCAGGCCCACATTCTCGCCAAGTACTTGGGGTAGGCGCCCACCTTATTATATATATAGCGCAGGGACAGACTCCTTGCCAGCACTGCAGCCAGGGCACTACCCACAGAGGGTGGTGCCCTGCCGCTTGCTGCCCCCGGCAAGGCTGTGGATGGGAAGGGCTACAGCGACGATAGGGGAAAAAAATATCCGCAATACCAGTCGGTCGGTATTGCGGATAATTGTAGTATGCTGTGTATTTGCTTTCTGTACAGTCGCCAGCTCGGCTTACGGTCGGGTTGTTCCGGGACGATGGAACGAAACCAGCGTGAGGTCGAACACCAGCGTAGAGTAGCCCGGAATAGATGTGGTGGCACCACTGGGGGCGTAGGTCGACTTGCCGTAACCCAGAGCGTAGGGAATGGTGACACGCCAGCGGTCGCCGGGGTGCATATTGAGCAGCGCTGTGGTGAAACCGTCGATGAAGGTCGATGCGGTGTAGGTCGTGGAGTTCATCGTGGTGAGGTCGTAGTCTCCCGTCCATGTCTGATCGAACACATATCCTGCGGGGTACGATGTCGTGGGGATAAAGCAACCACGGTAGTGTATCGTCACGGAGTCGGTGTACATAGGACTCTCGGTGCTGGTTCCCTCGTGGAGCACTTCGGCTACGATGTAATTGTCGGGGTTTGTGGCCACATTCTCGGGCAAGTCCCAACTGCGTATTACCTTGTACCTGGCGGGATTGCTCTTGGCTGTCTGGTAGAGATTGTTGAAGTAAGTCTCATTGCGATTCTGCCAATCCTCAAACTCGCTGGGCTCGCCGGGGGTCTCGGAGCACGATGCCATCACGAGAGGCAATGCCATCAATAAGAATTTTACGATATTCTTTATCATCTATTATACTATGTATATCCTCCCTGCCGTCGGTGGACAACAGGGAGGATGTGAAAAAATCAATTGAGCTTCTTGAGCAGACTGGTGATGCTCACGCGGTCTTCGATGATGGCGCGGAGCTGGTCTACAGGCACACGCTCCTGCTTCATCGTGTCGCGATAGCGCAGGGTAACGGTGTTGTCGGTAAGGGTATCGCCATCGACGGTGACACAGAAGGGAGTACCGATGGCATCCTGGCGGCGGTAACGCTTGCCGATAGAGTCCTTGGCCTCGATATGTGTGTTGAAGTGGAACTTCAGGTCGTTGACAATCTCCTGTGCCTTCTCGGGCAGTCCGTCCTTGTTGACCAGGGGCAGCACGGCACACTTGACGGGAGCCAGTGGCTCGGGCAACTTGAGCACTACGCGGCTGCCGTTCTCGAGCTGTTCCTCGGTGTAGGCATGGCACATCACGCTGAGGAACATACGGTCTACGCCGATAGAGGTTTCAACATCGTAAGGTACGTAGCTCTCATTGGTTTCGGGGTCAAAATACTTGATTTGACGACCGCTGTACTTCTCATGCTGAGAGAGATCGAAGTTAGTACGTGAGTGAATACCCTCAACCTCCTTGAAGCCGAATGGCATGCGGAACTCGATGTCGGTGGCGGCATTGGCGTAGTGAGCCAACTTCTCGTGGTCGTGGAAGCGATAGTTCTCGGCGCCCATGCCAAGAGCCTCGTGCCACTTGAGGCGATACTGCTTCCAGTACTCGAACCACTTCATCTCCGTGCCGGGCTGGCAGAAGAACTGCATCTCCATCTGCTCAAACTCACGCATACGGAATACGAACTGGCGGGCCACTATCTCGTTGCGGAAAGCCTTTCCGATCTGTGCGATACCGAAGGGCAGCTTCATGCGGCCAGTCTTCTGCACGTTGAGGTAGTTGACAAAGATACCCTGGGCGGTCTCGGGACGCAGGTAAATCTTGTTGGTAGTGTCGGAGACAGAACCCATCTCGGTAGAGAACATCAGGTTGAACTGGCGCACATCGGTCCAGTTCTTTGTGCCGCTGATGGGGTCTACGATGTTCTCGTCGAGGATTATCTGCTTCAGCTCCTCAAGGTTGGGACCCTGCATTGCCTCGGTGTAACGTGCATGAAGAGCGTCGCGCTTCTGCTGATGCTCGAGCACACGGGGATTGGTAGCGCGGAATTTCTGCTCATCAAAGGCATCGCCGAACTTCTTGGCGGCCTTGGCAACCTCCTTGTCTATCTTCTCCTCGTACTTGGCTATCTGGTCTTCGATGAGCACGTCGGCACGATAACGCTTCTTGGAGTCGCGGTTATCGATAAGTGGGTCGTTGAACGCATCGACGTGGCCGGAAGCCTTCCACACGGTCGGGTGCATGAAGATGGCGGCGTCGATACCCACGATATTGCTGTGCATCAGCACCATCGACTTCCACCAATATTCCTTGATATTATTCTTAAGCTCAACGCCGTTCTGACCGTAGTCATACACGGCGGCGAGACCGTCGTAAATGTCTGAACTGGGAAAAACAAAGCCATACTCTTTGCAATGGCTGACTATCTTCTTGAAAACATCTTCTTGTGCCATAATTGATTTATCTTCGTTAAATGCTGACTGCAAAGGTACTACAAAAAATAGATACCCGCTAAGATATAGTCGTTTATTTTTCGGTTTTAATCAAAAATTAACTACTCATACAGACGCACCGGACCCAGCAGACCCATAGAGCGCAGAGGGTGATTGCGCTTGATTACATAGCGCTGTGCCACCTTGTTGTCCTTGAGGGTATGCATGTAATTGCCCATGAGGGTGGTCACCTTGACCTCGATGGTGTTGGCACCGGCATGGAGCATGCCTTCGACGTCGATGACGCGGTCGCCAAACCACTGCACCCCGGCTGGGCGTCCATTGACCTTGACCTCGGCTATCTCGCACACGCGTCCTAAGTTAAGGTATTTGGGCATGCGTCCGCTCTCCACATTGACGGTGGTGGTGTAGGTGATGTCGCCCATGAAGTGGGAGTACTCAGTGTTCTTCAGGTCCTGCAGGCTGTCGGGCATGGCCATCGTCTTGACCCATCCCTCGCGCGAGTGGTGCAGACTGGCGGTCCAGTTGCCCAACTCGATGTACTGCTCGCCCTGCAGAGGCTTGCGCTTGTAGACGGGAGCCTTGGCCTTGACATCATTGAAGACCACGAAGAAGGCCTCAGCGGGCCCCATGTCGAGGTGCAGACGCTGGCCGTCGAGCTTGAGCGTGTAGCGCTTGCCGTCGGCGGGGTCGTAGAGCCATGCCGACTTGCCACGGGTCATGCTCTCGGGGAAGACCACATCGGTCTGCTTGCTGTCTTTCAGGTTGACATTGGCAAAGAAGAAGAGGTCGGAACCATCGTCGGCCTTGTATCTGTTCTGGAGCACAAAGCGGTCGGGGTTGGTAATGGTAACGGCGTGGGAGAGCTGATACTTGTCCATCACGTTGCGATACCACTCGAGATACTTGCCGTCCTGGGGCTTCTCGAGCAGCACGAAGCGGTCGGCGTAGCCCTTGAGCTCGTCAACGGTGGCACGCATCTTGGCGTCGCGCTCCTGATAGTCCTTCAGACCGAGCGAGCGCTGGGGATAGGTGCCGATGCAGAACACGCGGCCGCCACCACGGACAAACTCGAGCAGCTTGTCCATCACGCCCTGGGTAGTGCCCTTGACATCGGGCAGGAAGATAGCCGAATAGCTCTTGGGGCCATAGCAGAGATGGCCATCGCGCACGTCGCATTTCTCGATGATGCTCTCGCTGAGATAGTCGGCGCCGCCGCCATTCTTATGGATGGCTTCCCAGATGAGGGAAGTATAGGTCACGTTGAGGTCGCGGGGGAACGGCTCGGTCTGCACGCCCATCTCGGTCCACAGGTCGGCATTGGGGGGCAGTATGGCAATGTCGGTCTGCATGTCCACATTCTGCAGGATGCTGCTCACGCGGGCACGGTAGTTATTCAGATACTTCCAGTAGGGGAACCATGTGTTCTTCTCGTTATAGTAGCTGCCATACTGGACCCATCCGGGGAATGCCACATCGCGCGGGCTGTAGTTGAAGCCATGCCATACGGAGTGGGTGACACCCGAAAAGGCCGACATGTCGGTGCCTATCTTGATAAGTTCGAGCGGGGTGTTGAAGACGAGATACGTATTGGTCATCTCCTCACAGCTCACGAGGCGCTTGCCGGTAAGGTGGGCTGCCGAAGAGACATACTTGTCTATCATCGTATATCCGCGGCCACGGCGGTAGTCCTTATCGCCCATCTCTTCACCCAGACGGTGGCGCAACCAGTTGGTAGTCCACGACTCGCCTTCGGGAATGTCGTAGGAGAGGGATGACTCGAGTGGGAAGAAGCCTCGTCCGTAAGCCTGGGCACGCGACTTGACGCCCTTTTCCTTGCACCATGAGGTGAAGGTATTGGTATATCGCTCCTGCAGCAACTCTGCCTTGGTCAGCTCGAAGTCGTAGCGCACGCGGTCTACCTGGTTCTTGAAGTCGGGGCCCTTCTTGGCACCGAAGATATAGCTCTCCACATCGCCCAGGCGTCCTACCTTGAACATGGTGAAGGGCAGCCAGGGCATCACGTCATAACCGCGACGGCGCTTGAACTCCTCGCGGAAGTCGTCGGTCCAGTTTGTACCCTCGAGCTCCATACTGTCGACGAAGAACGAACGCAACCAGCGCGAGAGGGGACCCGTCTTGGTCTCAATGGTATTGTACATATTGTCGAGATAACGGCGTACGGCACCCGCATTCATGTGGTCGAGTATGCTGCCGGCTGCTCCGGGAGCGCCGTTGATGACCGATGCGAAGGAGTCGAAGCGCACCATGGCGTAGAGCTGATACTTGCCCTCGGCGGGGGTGTCTACTACGTAGTTGCCATTGGCAAACTCGGCGGTGACATCCTTGGCCTGGCGGAAGTCATTGATGGAGTCGGGCACGAGATAAGCTATCTCCAAGCGGGGCTCGCGGGCTGAGTTGGTGATAGACACTCCAGGGTCGAGGCGCTTGAAGAGGTCAAACTTGGAGAACTCGTAATGGCGGCCGGGAGTCAGAGGGATGGCAGCGGTAAGCAGCACCGACGCACGGTCCTTGTGGGGCAGAGTCTCGCTGCCGAAGGGCCATCCCGAACCGATGAGCAGGTCGCAGGTCATGCCGATGCGGCGTGCCTCGGTCAGCGTGGTATCGAGGGCCTCAAGCCAGGGCTGGCTGAGCCAGGTGAGCTGCTTGTAGCCGTGCTGGTCGGCACCGTAGGGCAGCGAGATGGGATTAATCTCGACACCGCCGATGCCTGCATCGCGCAACAAGTGGAGCTCGCGCACAAGCTCCTTGCCTACGACGGCATCGCCGTTCCACCACCAGCGCACGAAGGGACGATAGCGGCTGTCCGGGTTCTGAAACTGGGCATACAACGCCTGCGCCGAGAGCTTGCTCGGCTTATTGTCGGCATGCACGGGCATCAGCGCCATGGCCGACAGGATCAGGGTAAAGATAACATTTTTCATAATTGGTAACAAAATTACCATGATTAGGCGGGGAAGGCTAACCATAATCGTTAAAACTCACTAAAATATCATTATTCATAGGCGAATAACAAAAAGAGAGAGCCCGAGCGAGAAGGCTGTGGCCTCCGTCACTCGGGCTCTGGTTATGGGGATGATTATGTGCTTACATATCCTCGGCGAAGAGTGGGTCTTCGGGCATAACCATTACCGGCTTCTGGTCGAACTCACGAAGGAGGTTCTCGGGCACATACTCCTTGTTGACAACGAGGCGGAACATGTAGTCGCGGAACCAGCGGTCGGTCATGATGAAGCATCCACCGAAGCCGTTGTCAGCTCCCCAGCTGTTTTCCACCTTCCACTTCACGGGCTTGCCGTCCTTATCCAGGTCTACGGCGGTGAGGGTCATGGCGTGGGTAGAGCCGCTGTCGAAGGTTTCGATGCGCTGGGCCTTGTCCATGCCGAAGGTGATGCCGAAGAGCGAGCCGTAGTCAAAGTTCTCAGTGTCGAGATAGCCGCGCTTGCGGTCGAGCTGCTTGCCCACATCGTAGCTGGAGTACATCTTGCTGCCACCCTTGATACTGGCTATGGCAAGCTGGGCAATATCGTCCATAGGCAGGTTGAGATACTTCCAGTTGTGGCCGTCATAGGTGTGGCGGTCATACTCCACCTCGTAGGTCTTGTGGTATTCGCGGCGAGGGTCGTTCATCACCATAATGAAGGAGCCGTTGAGCGAGTGGCCTACGGTCTCATCGTAGAATGACTTGGGGGTATAGCGCTTGGCGGGAGTCAGGGTGCGTCCGTTCTTGTCGGTGAAGGCGTAGGTAAACTCCTGCACGGGTTCGCCGATGGTAAGAGCCAGGATGTGGTAGATGGTGCCCAGCATCTCGGTCTTGCGCTTGCGGATGTCCTGAGCCTTCTTGCCGGCAGCCACCATCGAGCGCAGCTCAAGACCATACTCACGCAGTTTGGAAGAGATAATCCTTGCCATGCGGCTGGTATTGTCAGACGAGTAGGTCTCGGGCATCACTGCCATAGGCACCAGACCGTACTTCTCGGCGAGGTCGGCCACGCCACAGAAGGTACCGCCATCGTTGATGGGGTGCTGGAAGAAGAAGCGCACACGCTGATCGTCGATGGGCTTGCGGGCATTGTCGATGACGCCTTGGAGCATGAGGTTGGCCTTCTCCAGCTGGTCGTAGAAGAAGAGATAAGCCTGTGAATACTCTACACAGAGGCTGTCCTGATGCTGCTTGGCAAAGTTGGCGCGCAGCACATTAAAGCCAGAGAACATCCAGCAGCGGCCCGAACTGCGCTGGTTGTGAATCTTCTGCTTGGGAGTCTCGTTGCTGAAGTGGGTGTCTACAGGACGCTTGGCAGCATAATTCTTCGCCAGGTCGTCGATAGAGTTAGCGGCAATGGCATTGAAGAGCGCCTTGTCTTGAGCCGCTGTAGGCTGAGCCTTGCGGATGGCAGCGAGCATATCATTGCTGAGCCCGCCGTCATGCTTCTGTGCCGAGGCGGTAACCGCTCCCATCAGCGCCAGAGCAATAAGAAGTGTCTTTTGTTTCATCATCGTTTATAATAAATTAGTAATTGCTGTCTATGATGCTACAAAGTTAGCACTTTCTGCCGAGCCGAAGGGGATAAAAATGATAAAATCTCTGATGATAATGCGAAAAAACAGCCCGGCGGGATTAATCTTTGGCCTCGGGATGCTCGACATCGCGGCGCGACTTCGACTTGGTGACGAGCCATACGCCCGAGAAGACGAGGATTACCGCCAGCGCCTGACTCAGCGTGAAGACGGCCAGACCCGTAAGCACCGACACGGTGACCGACACGATGGGTTGCACATAATTGTAAACGCTCACCACGGTGGGGCGCAGCACCTGCTGGCCAGCCATCATCAACAGGTAGCTCACAAACGTGCCGAAGAAGACCACAAAGCCTGCCTCTGCCCAGGTGGTAAGAGCCACTGCCGACCAGTCGTTGGCCATCAGGTGGGGCGAGGCTATGGGCAGGATGTAGAGCGATGCCCAGAGAAACATCCACTTGTTGACGGTGATGACGGAATAGCGGCGCACCAGCTTGCTGAACAGCGCCAGATAGAGGGCAAACGACAACTGGGCCATCATGCACAGCACGTCGCCTCGCAAGTCGCCCACCCGGGCGTTGGCTGCCGACACGCTGCTCACGATCAGGATGACGGCGCCGCCACAGCCCATCGCTACCCCACCCGCCTTCATCGCCGACAGGGGCTCGCGCAGGATGAAGAACGACAGCACCATGGCGAAGATGGGCATCGATGTGGTGACGATGCTGGCATTGACGGGCGAGGTGATGCCCAGTCCGATGGTATACATGCACTGGTTGAACACGATGCCAAACAGTGCCGCCACAGCCAACAACAGCACATCGCGGCGTGTCATGCGCTCACGGGGCGCAAAGAGCGACGCCGTCCAGAACAGCAGCGCGGCGCCTGCCACGCGGAGCGATACCAGACAGATGCCGTCGATGCCGTGGGCCATGGCATCCTTGCCCACCGGAGCCATAAGGCCCCAAAAGATTTCGGCGAAGAGCAGACTCAGATGGGCCTTGAGCGCACGATTGTCATTCATAATCTTATTAATAGTTAAATTTCGGGGGCAAAGGTAAACAAATAAGCCATAAATGGGTGCAAGGCAAGGCTTTTTTTCGTAAATTTGTGCGAAAACTTAACCTGTATCATCATGCAGAAATATGCCGATTACATCAAGGAGATAGAGATAGAGTCGCTGTGGAGCGGGCAGCGTCATGTCGTGTGGCAACTGGACCGCCGCGTCAATGTGCTGAGCGGCGTCAACGGCGTGGGCAAGAGCACCATCCTCAACAAGGTGGTCAAGGGCCTCGCCGCCGGCGGCGAGTTTCCCAGCCACATGCTCAAGGGCGTCCACCTCACTGTGAGCCCAGCCGACGCCAAATGGATACGCTACGATATCATACGCTCGTTCGACAGGCCGTTGCTCAACGCCGACATGCTCACCAAGGTCGACATCTCTCTGGTCACCGAGCTCGACTGGCAACTCTTCCAACTGCAGCGCCGCTACCTCGATTACCAGGTCAACATTGGCAACCGCATCATCAGCGTGCTCCAACAGGGCGGCTGCGACGGTGCCGCCGAAGCCCAGCGTATCAGTGAGCCCAAGAAGAAGTTCCAGGACATGATAGACAGACTCTTCGCAGACACGGGCAAGAAGATTGTGCGCACAGAGAACGAGATTCGGTTCACGCAGATCGGCGAGACGCTACTGCCCTATCAGCTGTCCAGCGGCGAGAAGCAGATACTCGCCATCCTGCTCACCGTGCTGGTCGAGGACAACAATCCCTACGTGCTGTTCATGGACGAGCCCGAGGTGAGCCTGCACGTAGACTGGCAACAGCAGCTCATAGACCTCATCCTCGAGCTCAACCCCAACGTACAGATTATCCTCACCACCCACAGTCCGGCTGTCATCATGAACGGATGGATGGACCGTGTGACCGAGGTATCCGATATTATTGTCAACAATGGGTAGACGACTCAAAGACAGCATCACCTCCGACTACCTGTCGGCTGCCAACAGGCTCAACTCCAGGCAGGCGCGTCACCGCATCGTGGCCTATGTCGAAAGCTACGACGACGTGTTCTTCTGGCGCACTGTCCTCTCGAGCTTCGAGACCGACAGCTACTACTTCCAGGTGATGCTCCCCTCGCGCTCCCGCCAGCTCAACCGTGGCAAGAAGGCGGCGCTCATGCGGCTCATGACCGACCGCGTGGGCAGTGATATGATTGCCTGCGTCGATGCCGACTACGACTATCTTATCCAGAAGGCCACGCCCACCTCGCAGCAGATTATCGACAGCCCATACGTCTTCCACACCTACGCCTATGCCATCGAGAACCTGCAGTGCTACGCCCCGTCGCTCCACGATGTCTGCGTGGCTATCACCCTCAACGACCACCACATTTTCGACTTCAACGGCTATCTGCGCAGTTTCTCCGAGATTATCTATCCGCTCTTCGTGTGGAACGTATGGTTCTATCGCACGCCCCATTACGGCGAGTTCACGATGAGCGACTTCCTCTCGGTCATCGAGATGGGCAACTTCTCCGCCGTCCATGCCCAGGACATGCTCGCCCGCCTGTCTCACAAGGTGGTCAGACGGCTCGACGCCCTGCGCCGCAACTACCCCGAGGGCGTCAAGGCTTACCCCAAGGTCGAGGCGAGTCTGCGCTCGTTGGGCGTGACGCCACAGACCACCTATTTATATATACAGGGGCATCATCTCTTCGACCGCGTGGTGAGCCCAGCCATGACGCGCATCTGCGCCCAACTTATCCGCGAGCGCGAAAACGAAATCTCGCGCGACAGCATGCACTCCACCCAGCGCCGCAATGAGCTGAGCTGCTACTCGCACAGTGTGGAAGATGTCGAGGCGATGCTCAAGAAGAACATGGGGTATGTGCTCTCCGATGTCTTTGCTCACATCCGTGCCGATGTGCAGCACTTCCTCGACACCTATCATGCCCCTGCGCCAGCCGAGACTGTTGGGGCTACCGCCGGGCCCACCGCCCTTGCGGCCGACCCTACCCCGCCAGCCACCGCAGCCGGAGAGTAGCCCACAGCCTCCGTCACCGTCATCCCCGTCCATACAAGAAGCGGGAGGAAACACCGTATCTGCTGATACCGTGCTTCCTCTCGCTTTCTGTTATTGCCTTGCGGCGGGGAGTACATGCCCTATCGGCCATGCGATGAGGGTTTATACGTAAGTCTCGAGCATCTTGATAGTGCCCTCGACCTTGAGCGTCTCAGTGGTGGCAGGCACGAGGATAGACTCGCCGGCGCTGATGGTCACTGTGTTGCCCTCGTTGTCGGTGATGGTGCCTTCGCCCTTCAGACCGATGAGGATTACAAAGCTGTCGAGCTCGCTGTAGTCGAGCGTCATGGGCTCGTCGAGGTCATAGACGGCTGTGGTGAAGTAAGGACATTCCACCAGGGTCACGCCCTCGTTCTTCTTGTGCTCATAGTGGGTGCGGTAGTCGTCCTCCACGGTGTAGTTGATGCACTCGGCAGCCTCCTTGGTGTGGAGCTGGCGGTAGTTGCCGTCCTTGTCCTTGCGCTTGAAGTCGTAGATGCGATAGGTGACATCGCTGGTCTGCTGGATTTCGGCGAGGAAGCAGCCTGTGCCGATGGCGTGGATGCGGCCTGCGGGCAGGAAGAAGCAGTCGTCTTCCTTGACCTCATACTGGGCGAGGGCGTCGGTGATGGTGTCGTCCTCGACCATAGCCTTGTACTGCTCGGGGGTAATCTGCTTCTTCAGACCGCTGTAGAGCTTGGCGTCCTTGTCAGAGTCCATGATGTACCACATCTCGGTCTTGCCGCGCTCCTTGCCCTGGCGCTTGGCTATCTCGTCGGTGGGATGCACCTGGATAGAGAGGTCCTGACGGGCATCGATAAACTTGATGAGCAGGGGGAACTCGTCGCCGAAGCGCTCATAGTTGGCCTTGCCCACGAGCTTGTCCTTCTGCTCGATTACCAGTTCGTTGAGCTTCTTGCCGGCATACTCACCGTCGGCTACCACTGTCTCGTTGCCGGGCACTCCAGAGATTTCCCAGCTTTCGCCTACGTTCTCGAGATGGTCATCGAGATGCTTGAAGGGGATGATTTTGTCGCCACCCCAGATGGTCTGCTTCAACAGAGCCTTAAACTTTAATGGTTTCATACGCTTTATTGTTTGTTGTTTTATACTGTTTGTCGTTTTCTAATTGTCTTTCCAGAATGTGGGGGTGAAGATGACCAGCACGGTGAATATCTCCAGACGCCCTACGAGCATCATGAACGAGCAGGTCCATTTGGCAAGGTCGGGCAGCTGGCTCCACGACATCGTGGGACCTATCTCCAGACCCAGCGAGGGACCCACGTTGCCCAGACTGCTCAGACAGATGGTGATGGCATTGGTGTGGTCTATGCCGCAGGCTATCATGATAAACGCCACCACCAGCAGCATGATGACATAGGTGGCGAGGAATGCCAGCAGCGTCACCCTCTTCTGGATGGGCACATTGACGCCGTCGACCCTCAGCGGCAGCACGGCATTGGGGTGGAGTATCTGCCGCAACTCGTTGCGTATCACCTTGAGCACCATCATACTGCGTATGCTCTTGAAGGCACCGCTGGTAGAGCCCGAGCAGGCTCCCACAAACATACATACCGCCAGCACCACCCAGGTGACATGGGGCCACAGCGCGGCGTTGTCGTTGAACAGGCCCGTGGTGGTCAGGAAGTTGACTACCTGGAAGGCGCCGCAACGGAAGGCGTGCTCGGCGTCATAGCCGCGATACGCCATGAGCTGGAACATGACGAATGCCGTACAGGCTGCCGTCATGAAGAGATAGAACTTGAACTCGTCGCTCTTGAAGAGCATCCCTATGCGGCGGCGTGCCACGGTGAAGTAAAGCAGGGTGAAGTTGATGCCCGCGAGGAAGCAGAATGTGGTGCAGGTATATTCCAGTGCGGGCGAGTGGAAGTTCTCCATGCTGTCGTTGTATATGGAGAAACCGCCAGTGGCTGTCGAGGTCATGGCATAGTTGATGCTCTCCCACGGCGACATGCCGAATATCCAGTAGCAGCCTGCACAGGCTGCCGTCAGGCATACATATACCATCCATATATACTTGGCTCCCATCGACAGACGGGGATGCAGCTTGGTCTGGATGGGGCCCGTAATCTCGGCAGAGAACACCTTGACATAGCCGCCGTCGAGCGAGGGCAGCAGGGCGACCGTGAAGAAGACGATACCCAGACCTCCTATCCACTGGGTGAACGAGCGCCAGAAGAGGAGACCATGGGGCAGCGCCTCGACATCGTCTATCACGGTGGCGCCGGTAGTGGTAAATCCCGACATGTTCTCAAAGAACGCGTCGGTGAAGTTGTTGACATATCCGCTCAGCATGAAGGGCAGCGAGCCAAAGAGGCTGAAGACCACCCACGACAGCGTGACGACCATGTAGGCATCCTTGCGCGAGAGGCGGTTGCCCGCCTTGAGTCCGAAATACCTGAAGACGATGGCGGCAAGGAGTATCAGCCCCACCGAGGTGACAAACGCCGGCGTGTCGCCCTCGCCGCTATAGACAGAGATGCCCAGGCTCAGCGACATGAGGGCTGCCTCGAAGAAGAGGAGCGCTCCCATAATCTTGCTTATCATGTTCCAGTTGATCATAACGGCTGCACTCTATCAGATGAAGAACTTCTCTATCTTTTTCATATTGATATTGTGGCAGAACACCATCACCGTGTCGCCCGCCATAATCTGGGTATTACCCGACACCAGCATACCTACGCCGTTTCTTACCAGTCCGCCGATGGTCATGCCCTGTGGCAGTCCCAGTTCGTATACGGGCTTCTGGGTAATCTTGGAGTTCTCCTTGGGGATAAACTCGGCGATATCGGCATTGGCCGACATGAGGAAGGTGACATTGAGCACATCGGCATCGAGCAGCATCTGGTAGATGCGGCTGGCGGCGATGGCCTTCTTGTTGATGATGGTACCTATATCCAGGCTCTCTGCCATGCTTACATAGTCGAGATTCTCGACCATGGCCACGGTCTTTCTCACGCCCATTCGCTTGGCGGTGAGGCAGGCCAGGATGTTGGTCTCTGTGTTGCCCGTGAGCGCCACAAAGGCTTGGGTATTGTTGATGCTCTCTTCGGTGAGCAGCGACAGGTCACGGCCGTCACCGTTGATGACGAGCGCCTTATGGCTGTCGAGCATGTCGTTGAGCTGTTCGCAGCGCTCCAGACTGCTCTCGATGATTTTGACATCCATGTATTCGGGCATGCCCTTGACGGCGTTGACGGCTGTGTTGCCACCGCCCATAATCATCACGTTCTTGACATCGGCATACTGCTCCTTGCCCACAATCTTGCGGATGTAGGGGATAAACTGGCGCGTGGTCATGAAGTAGGCCAGGTCGTAGAGCTGCAGCATGTCGTTACCGCCAGGGATGATGGTATCGGGGCCACGCTTCACCGCCACCACGTGGTAAGGGTCCTGCGCACCGCAGAGCTCGCGGAGCGGACGGTTGAGTATCTCGCATCCCTCGCGCAGCTTGATGCCCAGCAGGATGAGGGCTCCATTGTGCACATCCCAACGCTGGCGCACCCACGACATCTTGAGACCGTTGTTGATGTCACGGGCAGCGAGCACCTCGGGGTAGATGAGTTCGTCGACGCCCAGTCTGACGAAGAGTTCGCGCTTGTCGTCTTCGATATATTCGGCGCGGTCTATGCGCGCCACGGTCTTGTGGGCACCGAGTGCCTTGGCCAGGATGCAGCAGTTGAGGTTGAGACTCTGGTCGGGGGTTACGGCGATGAAGAGGTCGGTGTGGCCCACGCCGGCATCGGTGAGGGCCTGTATGCTGTCGGGGTCGGCCACCATCGTCAGCAGGTCGTAGTCGCTGCCGATGCGTGCCAACCGGTCGGGGTCGGGGTCTATGAGCGTGATGTCCTCGTGGTTGCGCGAGAGCAGTCGTGCCAGATGGGTACCTATGGCGTAGGCACCGGTAATAATGATTTTCATCCTTTAATATGTTGAATAATCGTTGCCTTGTCTATACCCGCGATGCGGCGCAGTTCGCTTACGGTGCCGTGCTCGACAAACTCGTCGGGCAGGCCCAGCCTTACAATCTCGGGCGTATAGTGATGGTCGGCCATCCATTCGGTGACAGCCGTTCCCAGACCACCGCATCTCACACCGTCTTCTACGGTGATGACGCGGCTGAACCTCTGGCCCACCTCGTCGAGTATGCCGCCGTCGATGGGTTTGAGATAGCGCATATCGTAATGGGCCACAGTGAGCTGGCCCTCAGCCTCAACCTCAGCCACAGCCTCGGCAGCCACATTGCCTATAGGGCCGATGGTGAGCACAGCCACATCGTGACCCTCGTGCATGCGTCGGCCGGTGCCCACCTCGATGGCTTCGAGCTTGCAGCGCCAGTCGTTGTGCTCGGCAGCGCCTCGGGGATAGCGTATCACCACCGTACCCATGTCGGGGAGCTGTGCGGTGTACATCATCCGGCGCAGTTCGTGCTCGTCCATGGGCGAGCAAATCGTGAGATGGGGGATGGGGCGCAGCGCCGCCATATCGAAGGCGCCATGGTGGGTGGGGCCGTCCTCGCCCACCAGTCCGCCGCGGTCCAGACAGAGCACCACGGGCAGCGAGAGCAGAGCGAGGTCGTGAATGATATTGTCGTAAGCGCGCTGGGCAAACGAGCTGTAGATATTGCAGAAGGGTTGGAGACCGTCTTTGGCCATACCTCCCGAGAAGGTCACGGCGTGGCCCTCGGCTATGCCCACATCGAAGGCGCGGTCGGGCATGGCATTCATCAGTATGTTCATCGAGCAGCCGGTGGGCATGGCGGGTGTCACGCCCACAATGCGGTCGTTCATCTGTGCCAGTTCGAGCAGGGTCTCACCAAACACATCCTGGTACTTGGGAGGCTTGTTGGACGAGTCGCTCACGATGCGCTCGCCGGTCTCGGCATCAAATCGGCCCGGAGCGTGCCAGATGGTGGCTTCGTTTTCGGCGGGCTTGTAGCCTTTGCCCTTGGTGGTATGCAGGTGCAGTAGCTTGGGGCCCTTCATGTCTTTGAGCTGGCGCAGCAGGCGCACCACCTCCTTGACGTCGTGACCGTCGAAGGGACCGAAGTAGCGTATGTTCATGCCCTCAAAGATATTCTGCTGATGGCTCAGCACCGACTTGATGGCGTTGTTGAGTCGTATGATGCCCTTGCGGCGGCGGTCGCTCAGATGGCCATTGTCCTCGAGCCATCGGGCCACCTTGAACCTTATCTTGTTATAGGTGGCATTGGTGTCGAGATTGAGCAGATACTTCTCCATGCCACCCACGGCGCGGTCTATGCTCATGTCGTTGTCGTTGAGGATGATGAGCAGGTCGTTGGGGGTCGACGAGACATTGTTGAGACCCTCAAAGGCCAGACCGCCGCTCATGGCACCATCGCCGATGACGGCCACCACATGACGGTCGTTGTGCCCGGTCTTGCGGGCAGCCACCGCCATACCGAGGGCGGCAGAGATGGAGTTGGAGGCATGACCGCAGGCGAAGGTGTCGTACTCGCTCTCCAATGGGGAGGGAAACGGGCGGACGCCGTGCAGATGACGGTTGGTGCAGAACGTGTCGCGACGTCCTGTAAGTATCTTGTGACCATAAGCCTGATGACCCACATCCCACACTATGCGGTCGTCGGGGGTATTGAAGACATAGTGCAGGGCAACGGTAATCTCGACGACGCCCAGACTCGAGGCAAAGTGACCGGGATTGACCGACACCTCGTCGATAATGTCTTGGCGCAGCTCGCTGCAAACCTCTGCCAACTGGTCTATATCCAACTTGCGCAGGTCAGAAGGGTATTTTATTTGGCTTAGTAGTCCGAATTTATTCTTGTCCACAACTATAACATGTTATATTCATGCAAAAGTATTAATTTTTTTTGATATTAACCTATTTATTCATGAAAAAATGGCGCCCGCCCTTACAGTCGCGCGCATTATAATATAATAAGGTGTAAAGGGAGTAAAGCACAGCCCCACGGTTGGCGCCAGCAGGGGCAGCGGAGTCCACCCTGTCCAGGTATTGACAAGAGGTGTGCGCAAGCAGCAGTTAAGTGGGGATGATACAAATAAGGAGCCCACAAGCAGCAGCAATGTGGGGAATGATACAAACGAGGAACCCACAAGCAGCAGCAATGTGGGGAATGATACAAACGAGGAACCCACAAGCAGCA
>OIXA01000792.1_pt1 | contig 43247 bp, 43 predicted proteins | sample 1587721 | NCBI WGS metagenome assembly OIXA01 (sample SAMEA3888900, study PRJEB22519) | human gut metagenome | biome: human gut; feature: human-associated habitat; material: faeces | place: Denmark | collected 2013
GAGTTGTAGAGATGACAATTCCTGATAAACCGAATAGTAGGAATCAGAGGTATGTAAAAAAATAAGAGATGAGAAACATAGAATGTGTCGTCGGCACATTCTATGTTATCATAGTGAATTGTTTTTTTGCTTGATATATCAATCTTTTTTCTTCTTTTTTGTAGCCATGCCATTAACAATCTTGGCAACTGCTCCCACAGATACACCTTCCGCTTCTGAAATCTTCCTGATCGAATATTCAGGGTACATTTTACGGATACGTCGCCTGGTCTGTTCATCAATAGTGGGGCGTCCCCTTCTTTTTGGTGGGGTAGCAGAAGTGATGGCGATCATATCTTGCTCTGCACTGCTTTTCCCTATGTATTGTCGTAGATGCTTGATGGTATTATCTTGCACTTCGATGGTAGCTTCCAATTCATCAATCTTCTTTTTCAACCAATTAGTCTCATTATATTCCCACATATGTGCCATGCCTGTCCAGTATTCAACACCATGTTTTTTGCATAACGTAATATTGTCCTGTAAAAGCTCTTTGTATGACCGGTCAGATTCCAGCTGTTTCTGCCGTTTTATTTTGGAAGACAGCAGATTTGCATCGGCGCAGGCTTTATAGTAGTCTTGTACTGCCATGAGGTGCTGAAAATCAGCAGATTTTTTGTAGGCTGCTTCCGCATCATCCAATAATTCTTTATTTTTTTTCTTGTATTTTTCAATGATCTGCTCCTGCTGGGCAATGATATCTTCTAATTCTTTCTTTGTTTTAGCCATTACTTAATCACTTCCTTCCCAAAATCAGCTCTGACTTTGTGATCCAACAGTTCCAAAACGTAGGGTGGACAATCCCTGTGTCGTGTGCTGGTTGCTGAAGATTCCCATGATCGAAGTGTCTCCAGGGGAATGTGGTAAAGTTCTGAAAATTTTTTCTGTGTAAGTCCAGTCCGTTTTCTGATCTCTTTTACTGACATGTTTCCCTCGCTAATAACTATAAAATGTTTCTTAATCATATTATACAGGTGCATTGCACCGGTTGCAAGAAAAACTTGCTTTCATGCAAAAATTACAAAAAATGCGGAAGAGAAGTCCAAGAAATGTAGTTGAAAATTCCTGTGTATATGGTAGAATATAGATGTAATTTTTTGCAGTTGTCCGATTGTTTAGTCAAGCTGGTCTTAATGATAAGACTGGGGAGACAGGGTGCAGCGGGGCCATTTTAAGTATGGTCGCCCTGAGATGAACGGGACAAGTGCGATTTTTTTTACTCAAAAAGAGTAGTCATGAGTTCGTGACTGCTCTTTTTTTTGTGCGAAAAGCACTTGTTAAAGAAAGGAGAGAGAAAGAGAATGGAAAGGAGAGAGAGCTGTTATAAGGAAAACGGTTTCTTCCAGAGCGCACAAAATGTGCGAAAGCTCGGTGCATATTACACCGATGTGGATCACTGCCGCAGGATCGGAAATTTATTCGATTTTGACCAGGCAGAAGAGATCTGCGTGCTGGAACCGTCCATCGGAGACGGTCAGGCAGTTCTTACCGTAACGGGAGAAAGGGAACACTGTAAGATATTTGGTGTGGAGTTGAATAGGGATACCTACATGGAATGCTTACAGGATAATCCCAAATTTACAGCCGTATTGAACGAGGACTTTTTGAAGGGAGTGAAAATTTCCAACAATAAGTTCTCTTTTTGTTTTGCCAATCCACCGTATGGGGAATCGGCAGAAGAAAAAAAGCGGCTGGAGCAGTTATTCCTGGAGAGGATTGCTGGGTACATGCGAAACGGCGGATACCTGGCACTGGTAATCCCGTATGGAGTCTTCAAGGAAGAAAAGTTTTTCAGGGCTGTCCTTGGACGGTTCAGTCTGGAAGGATTTTACCGGTTTGATGATAAGGAATATGAAAAATATCATCAAATCTGTGCAATTCTCAAGAAAAAGTCTCCGGGATACCTTCGGAGTTACTTTGAAGAGAAATTTGCTGCCATCCAAAGACTTGAAAACTATCCATATCTTCCGGAGGAAGCAGCAGAAAAGCATGTGATCATTGACAGCCGGGAGCGGGACATAGATATGTTCACAACCCGGATATTTGATTATGAGGCTGCTGCGGAAAGGATCGGTGCTAGTCCTTTGTGGGCGGAGATAGGAACAAAGGTTTTCCAGCGGCCGTATACCGGCTGCAATCTCACAAGTCCGATCGTTCCCGTATCCAATGAGATTGGATACTTGTTAGCTGTAACTGGCGGCGGAGAAGGATTATCTGGAAATGCAGAGGATCAGACGCTACATCTTCAAAGAGGTGTGGCTAAAAGGGTCCAAAGCGAGGATGCCATGAAGAACGATGATGGAAAAGTCCAGAAGCTCGTTCAGACCACGTATACAGAGATTAAGCTGAATATTGTGGAAAATTCTGGACGGATTACACAACTGTAAACAGCGTAGCAGCCGGAAGGCTGTGGATAGGAGAGAATATGGTTTATAAAATCGTGTCGGGTGTGAAAGAGTGTTATTGTGACTCTTTTATTACCGGTCCATCCAATGAGCCGTTGATGGTCAGTTTTTATGACCGTTCATCGCAGCTTGTTAGGAGTATAGGGGCTGGAATCATCCTTGATAAGAAGTTCAGCTTTGATAATAGAAATTACACGCTGAGCGACCAATTCGAGGTGTTTTACACCCAGATTGTAAGAGGAAAGGAAAAGTTTACTCATGGGGTGGCATTTTCCACTGCATTGAGGGAAAAATATCTGGTGACAATGCCAGATACCATGCAGGAGGATCTGTATTACCACTTGATGAATCAGTACAGCCTTCCACTTTTACGGGAATGGATGGCAGAGATTCAGAAAGCCATGATAAACCGTGGGTATCTGTACCGTGGATATAAAGGTGCGGTGTATGGAGCGGACCATGAGGTCTTGTGCAGGGGAAAAACAGTGAGGTTTAGTGAGCTTCACATCTACAGCGTGACCATGGACGAGGAAAAACTACGTGCAATGGTAAGCCGGTTGTTACAAGACCGGAAGATCTGGATCACGGAGGAGGAGCAAAAGCCGCTGAAAATTGAGAACATGGATGATTACTTTGCCAGATATGGCAGTAGTATTATCAAAAATCTCGAAAATCAGTTGCATCCGGTGACTGGATTGGATGGAGAGATCAATCGGATCGCATTGAAGAGGACCCGGCCGTATCCTCAGCAGGCAGCCATGATCAATGGTGTCTATGAGTATTTCCGACATAAAAAGCGGGGAAGTGTACTCTTTGTCATGGGTACCGGAACTGGAAAGACGCTGCAGTCGTCCTCAGCAGCAGAAATGCTGTATGTGGGGAAATGGCTGGAGCAGAATCCTGGGAAGACCCTGGCAGACGCCTATGCCCATGATGGAATCATCAACTATCGGCACATTGTTATGTGTCCGGGGCATCTGGTCGAAAAGTGGAAAGAGAGCATCGAGGAAGAGATCCCGTATGCAAAAGCGGTGATCATTAAAACCTTCCAGCAGCTGATCGACATACGGAATGCAGGACGTGAAAGAAAGAACGGAAAAGAGTTCTACATCATGTCCAAGGATTTCTGCAAATTGTCGTATCAGCGTGTGCCATCGCCCAAAAAGATGGGAACGAGGTGCATTGACTTCTTCCATTGCAAAGACTGTAATGCGGCATATGCAAGCCAGGAGGATGGCTGTCCATTGTGTGGTAGCCATAATATAGAAATCCTGCACAGTCGTTATAAACGCACGGGTATGATCTGCCCGCATTGTAACCGCTTGCTTTATCGCAAAGGCATTAAAATGCCGATAGGCGAGTTGTATGATGAGGACAACAAAGACACATTGCCACTCACAAGCTTTGATTTTGCAAGTGAAACTACCTCTAATGAGGTGTGCTTTTACTGTGGGGAGAAGCTGTGGGTACCGTATGTGAAAAATATCAATACGGAGTTTGGCTACACGCCAAAGGAGATTCCATGGGTGCGCCAGACCTTCTGGGCAAACAAGTCCAAGAAGGGAAAGAAAACGTATTGGATATTACGGGGGACCGAAACGGAAGCCCGTTTTTTTTATGGGGAAGTCCTGAACGAAATCGACCGTGATGGCGGATGCCGGAAGTATTCGCCTGCAGAGTATATCAAAAAATACCTGAAAGGTTACTTTGATGTATTTATTGCGGATGAAGTACACAAGTCAAAAGGCGGCGCCACAGCTCAGGGAAATGCATTCCACTGGGTAATGAAGAGCTGCAGGTATACCTTTGGACTATCAGGATCGATCTCTGGAGGAGTTGCTTCGGATCTGTTCTACTTGTTATTCCGAATGAACCCGAAGCGGATGAAGGAACATGGCTATGAATTTGGAAGTGTTCTGAAATTTGCACAGGATTATGGGTGCGTGGAGCAGGATTTTGAGGTTATCACCGATGTCCGCTACGCAAGTTTAAGCCGTGGAAAACAGTTGTCACAGCCGCGTGTGCGGCCAGGGATAAGTCCGGAGGTATTCTCGGAATTTTTGCTTGATTCCGCTGTGTTCCTGAACATCAGCGACATGTCAGCAAATATGCCGCCGCTTTATGAGCGGATCAAACTTGTGACGCCGAAAGAGCCGAAGGAGATCCAGGAGCAGCGGGTGTACCGGAGAATCCTTGATGATCTGAGGCATTACGAAAGGGAAGCAAAGGTAAACCTGACTTCTGAAAGGAACCAGTTCGCAATGTCGTATCTGGATAAACCTTATGGAGTACCTCCTTTTGTAGACCCCCGAAATGGCGACGAAATAGCCATGGTGCCTGATTACTCCGAACTTGTAAAAAAGGGCGGGATGATCGAAAAGGAACGCTGCCTGGTGGAACTTGTCGGAAAGGAGCTTTCTGAAAACAGGAATTGCGTGATCTATGCAGAATACACTGCATCGGATACGACCAATGTCCTGCCGAGACTTAAAAGCCTGCTTATGAAGCAGCTGGGTCTTGGGGAAGAAGAGGTTGTTACGCTTCGCTCATCGAGTCCGTCGGCCGAAAAGCGAGAACGATGGATGCATGACCGAGCAGCGAGAGGGATGAAGGTTATGATCTGTAACCCTCGTTTGTGCGAGACAGGTCTTGACTTCTGCTGGAAAGAGAAGGGGAAGATTTACAATTATCCGACTCTGATATTTTATCAGTGTGGGTATTCCCTTTTTACCGAATGGCAGGCGGCTGGAAGAAGCTGGCGCCTGAACCAGAGGGAAGAATGCCGTACTTACTATCTGGCATATTCTGGAACGGTCCAGCAGGCAATCTTGCAGGTCCTTGGCGAGAAAAAGGCAGCTGCATCGGCTATCCAGGGAAAATTCTCTGCAGATGGACTGGCTTCCATGGCGAAGGGCGTGGACACGCAGCTTAGGATCGCACAGATCATGAAAGAGATGGATGATGATTCCGGGAACCGTTTGCAGGAAATGTTTGACGTCATTTCTGATAAGAAAGATGATTCAGAATATGGTTCCTGCCAGAAGATGAAGCTCTTAAATGAGATCATCAATATGGTGGATGAGAAACCGGAGCTTGTAAATCAGCACCAGGATCTATTCAAGAGTCTGATGTCATTCGACTTTTTTGGAGCAATGGATAATAAGAAAGCGGAAACGGCGTTAAATATCAATGCGTTGTTTAGCCGTATGATCTTGAGTAACCAGGCAAGTGCGGTATCGCCACTTCCGCCTAAAAAGAAGAGAAGAAGAAAATCGGACAGCGGAAATTATTCATTGTTCGATGATATTGATTAAAGGAGAGAGAAAAATGAAAAAAATAGTGAAAATAAACGCAGAATTGTTGGTAAAGGCACTTGGTATCGCAGCGACTGGAGGAGGAAAGGGCTTCTTGCTTCTTATCCAGCCAGGCTCCGCACTGGTTGCATCTTGCGACGGAACAAAAGTCGGAAGATGCCACTTTGAAACTGAGAGCGAGGAAGGCATTGATGAACCGGTCATTCTGTATCCTGTAAAGAGCTTTTACAAAACGGCTGAAACGATAGCTAAATTCACCGACACGATATGTGTTGAGCTGAAGGATAGTTATATTGAGCTTTCTGATGCTCAGGGAGGAAGCCGCGTCCGTGTCGCATTGAACGAAAGTGATGTAATGTTTGATCTGACACAGGAAGAAAGTGAAACGGCTGTGTTTGTATCGCTGAAAACAGAAGATTTTGTAAAGCTTGTACGAAGCGGAGGTGCGGCAGCGTCCAAAGCAACGGACGCTATGAAGGCGATGTTCTTCCATGTAAATGGAAGCAAGCTGGAACTGGCAACTAAGAGTTCCCCAATGATCGCATATGCATCGGTTGAAACGGAAACGGTCAAGAATGCCGAAAAAAATGAAACCTGGCATCCTGCTAATGACCAGTTTCTGAATACGGTGATCGGAAACATAGATGGTGAGATCTGCCAGATCGGTTTTACTAACCTGAACACCGTCATAACGACAGAACGGGGAGCGGTATACATTGCCCGTAGAATGAATCTTGAGTTCAAGTCGTCAGTTCTCTCCATTATTGAGATGGAAGAGCGGGATTATGAAGCAGAGATTTCCAAAAAAGACCTTCTTTTAGGCCTTGAGGTTTCTACGGTTGGTATTGATAAAGTGCCTTATGTCGTGCTTCGGACCGAAGAATCCGGAAACCTGCTGTTTGAGTCTCCAAATGGTGAAAACCGTATGGAGGTTATACAAAAAAGCCATAAAGGGCAGCTGCAGGCCAGGGGCTTTTCCGTGGACATTGTAAAGACTGGAGTAACTGGATGCTCTGATACAGTGTCATATTACGGTATGAATGATAAATATTCGGCCCCGATCCATATCAGCGGAAAGGATGGTAATGTGGAATATAAAGCCGTCATTGCCCCTCACGCGATGGATAAGAAGGAGGAAACGAAAAAAGCGGAAGTAAAAAACGCTGAAAAAACAAAGTAGAAGTATAAAAATGCCCGTCTGGTACGCAATTTGCGTGCTGGTCGGGCTTTTTTGTGGGTACACATAAGCATATTTCAACAGATGTGCTTATGTGTACCCACAAGGATACTTCGGAAAGGAGATATTGTTAAAGAGCGGAGAGACAAAAAGAAAGTGTACGAACCGGCGTCGTCCGCTGGATGAAGTATACATGATATCCATGGAGACAGATAGAGAAGGAAAGTAAGACAGTTGTGACTTGAAATTTGAAGTTGTGTCTCCGAAATCGGAGGGGAAACCTTTCCAGGTAGTCTGCAGGTTTCTGAATGATGTATTTGCACGTCTGGAGTTTTATCCAGTGATGGGCAGTGAATGGAAAAGGAATTAAACGAGGTCTGCGGAAGCGTGCTGGCGAGTGCCTGGGTCGTGTGCAAGGGCATGGAAGCCGGTGAAATTTGTATGAATATGGTTGGGGTCACATTGCACTGGGAGACCCCGGATACAGTATGACCCTATTCTCATAGAGTGTTACATGTAACAGGAGGAAGAAAGTATGAAATTTAATATGAAAGAACTTATGAAAAAGATTACGGCAGGCGGGACAGCAGCCGTCATGATGGTTGGAAGCCAGTTGACAGTATTTGCAAGTGGAAAGCCGGAATCTGGGGCGAAAACTCAGCCGGACTATTCTTACGACTGGATTTCAGATGGTGGAAATGGAACGTTTGATTCTTTGACGAACACGGTAAAACAGACTGGAGGTTCTTTTTATCAGCTTTTAATGGCAATCGGTGTAGTTGGGCTTCTGGCCATCATCATCGTATGTGGTATTAAATTGGCTGCAGCCGGATCAGGTAAACGTGCGGAAGCAATCGAGCAGATAATTTGGGTATTTGTAGGTGGCATCATTATTTTTGGTTCGGTTTCCATCATTGGAATCGTAGGCACGATTGGAGCGAACTTAGGATCATGAGACACATAGGAAGAATTGTTATGACAATGAAAAACATGGCGATTATACGGTTTGCGGGTGCTGATACAAGTACACAGCCTTTTCATTACCTGAAGCTGGGAGCAGATGGAGGAATATCCGGAAACAGTAACGTAAGAGGGACTGTTGCGAGTTCGTATAAGTTGTTCATGGCAATCGGCGTGATCGGTCTTCTGACGACGCTGATTATTGTTGCCATTAAGATAGCTTCTGCACCAGCTTCCCAGCGGGCAGAAGCATTGTCAGAGCTGAAAGCAAAGGCAATCATCGGTATCATTTTATTTGCGATTCCGACGATTTTGGGCTTTTTAATGCAAATTGCAACTGCATTTGTGTGATGAACGGAGTTAAAAGAGAAAGGAGATAGGGGCGCCTTAAAAGGCAGCCCCTGGAAAGGTATATGAGGACAAGGTTTGAGATCCCACAGGGATTTACGGATGAAGTGCGCTTCTTCCGGTACCTTCCGTTAAGGTCATTGCTGATATTGTTGGTGGTGGCTATTCCGGGAATTATTTTATTTAAGTTATTGTCACCCTTTGGGTTAGGAATTTATGTGTTTTTTGCATGGGTGATCATTGAATTTGTTATTGTAGCTGCAACGATCGTACCGATCCCGTTGGAACGATGGAAAGATGGGGGAGGGCTTACATATGAGCGGTATATTACAAAAAAACTGCTCCGAAGAAGAAAAAAAGAACTATACATCAAAGGATATAAACAGATGGAGTATGAGGAGGAATTAAACCATGACTTATATGATTAACCAGATCTATCATGTGGTAATGATCCTCATATTCATGATGATGTTTATGATGATCGTATGTTTTGCATTATATATGTCAGCAACCAGGAAGAAGAAGCAAAGGCGGGAAGCGGATATGTACTTCCAGAGCCTTGACAGGAAAGATGCCAAGGATTTTCTGGATTTTGAAGATATTGTTGACGATATGGTTGTGACAAACCATCACCGTACATTTATTGCTGCTTTTAAGTGCCGTGGATTTAACCTTGGAACAGCCTCTTCAGTACAGGTGGCGAGTACCCTTCAGGGCTATCTTTCATTTATCAACACGATTAAGACCCCAATTACGTACCGGCAGTATTTTATTCCAATGAGTCTGGATAGTACGAAGAGCATGTATAACAGCAAATATGATGAGATAGAACAGAAATTGTTCCATCTGGTCCAGGACTATGACGAGTTGCTGGAAGCACTTAATCTGGTCCGTGGCATTGATATCGTGCAGGAAGGAGAAATGCAGAAGAGGCTGATAAAACTGCAGGAAGATATCTCCAATATGGAGTGGAGAAAGGATCATCTGAAAGACCAGATTGATTTTATGAATCGAATGTTTAAGGAAGATGCTGTTCACCCATCTGCAGAGGAAGCGTACCTGGTCGAATGGTCGTATAATTCCAATGACTACAGCATTGAACTTAGTGAAGAAGAGATTCATAAAAAGGCAATTCAGGAGCTTGATAACCTTTGCAATAATATGATCAGTACGCTCGGTGGAAGTAACGTAAGTGCGTATAGATGTAAGACAAATGAGCTGATTGAAATGTTTTATCAGCATACGCACCCGCTTAGTTCTTCTGAGTTTAAGATGGATGACATTCAGAACTCTGAATATTTTGATGAATATGTAACTTCCCATGATTATGACCGTAAGATGAGAACGGCAATGGAAGACAGTATGGTTGAAGAGGGTGCTTACCTGGCGGGAGCCATGGCTGATGCGTTGGCAGAAGAGATGGAGATTCTTGCAGATGGGAAAACAGAAGAAGCGGAGGAATCGGTGAATGAACCTGCAGAAGATAAATAAAAAGATAGAGAAACAGAAAAATAAGCTTTCCGATCTGTTCCGTATGAGGGACGGTATGCTGAAAAGGCAGGAGCTAAAGGCTCAGGATCCGGAGGTGACAGCAACCAGAAAAAAGAAAAAGAGGAAGAAAGGCGAGGAGGAAGAAAAAACTCCGGAGCAGTTGGCAGCAGAAAAGCAGGCGGAGATACGGTATTCCTATATGCGTGTCAATCCAATCTTTTATTCAGAAAGAAAAAGTCTGAAAGAATTTTTGGCACCGGACGGAATTGATCCCAATAATTATGGGCACTTAAAGCTGATCGATGGCGGAAGAACAGTATATGTCAGATCTTATTATATTGATAAGATGCCCAGAGATGCTAACTTTGCATCTACATTCAACACATTATATAACTTCCCGTATGTAACCTCTAATACCAGGATTGAGCCGGTTCCTGCAGAGCGGGCCGTGAAGCTGTTTGATCGTCAGGTCTGGAATCTTGATACGGAGCTTGCATCAGCAACAAAGGCAACTGACAGAAACCGTGCCAGAAAGATAGGCCAGAAGATGAGTGAGACGGAGAGCTGGGCGCGCGAGATGGAGAGTGGAAGAAATGCTCTGTTTAATGTGTCATTTCTGTTTACAACCTTTTCAAAAAGTGCTGATGACATGGAGAGGATCGGTTCAGACTTCCATAACCGGGGACTTGCAAAAAATATTGGCTTGGTATCTTCTTTTGCAACAGAGCCGGAAGCATATAAGTCAGCATTTCCGCTGAATAAACGTTTTAAGAGTAAATGGGGACCTGTGAGTACCGACTGTGTGAAAGTGCATCAGATGGATGCCTACTCTTTATCCACAATTTTCAACCACACCCGCAGCTCTTTCTATCACAAAAACGGTGTATATCTTGGACGTGATATGAATACGGGACGTCCAATTACGATTGATTTTTATGATCAGTCCCTGGAAGCACATAATGTCATCGTGTGTGGGGCAACTGGTACCGGAAAATCAGCAACGATCAAGGAAATCTTATCCAGGGCGTCCGACTTTGGTATGAAGTTCTGTACGATTGATACAGAGGAAAAAGGGAAGCGAGGAGAGTATAGTATCCTGACCGAGCGTTTGGGCGGCATCAATTATCAGATCACGGCAAACAGTACGATAATCATGAACCCATTTGAGCTTGGGGAAGAGATGGAATATGACGAGGGTACCGGACGGGAGGAGACAGCGCTTCATCTGACGGAAAAGATTGCCATTTTGAAAGGACTTCTTATGGCAATGATCAAATTCGGCAAGAAGGAACCGGATTTTGCAGATGAAACAGCCATGGACTCGATTCTTGAGGAAGTTCTGGCACATTTATTTGAAATACGTGGCATTGTGGATGGCGATCCGGCTAGTCTGTATGTAACCCAAAGCGATTACTCATCCGAGAAAAAAGAGCTGCCTACGATCCATGAGTTTTATGTTGAGATCCTGAAAAGGCGCCGGGACAATACAGAGCCTCTTCACGACAAAGCTTATTCCCTTATCGTAGACGGTATGAAGAGCTTTGTGCGTGAGCTTTATTATGTGCCTGGCTCTGTTATTGAACTTAGCAGACAGGAATATGAGGATTTGAAGCCAGATGAAGAAGGACGACGTTTCTATACGGATAAAAATGGTAATCAGACCATGGTTGTCGCAGTACGTGGTGTCCGCGCATATTATGATGGACAGTCCAGCCTTGTAGCAAATCTGGAGACTCCGGCAACCAATATTGATGTGTCCCAGCTTCCCAAAAATGACCGTCCTCTTGCCATGGTAATTGCGGCAAACTGGATCAACGAGAACATCATTAAACGTAATTCCGCAAATCCTAAACGGATTAGTAAGTATGCAGTCCTTCTTGATGAGGCGCATCGTGCATGGAAATACAAAGAGCTCCGCGTGTTTTTCGAGGATCTTTACAGATCAGCTCGTAAGAGATTTATCGTACCGATTGTATCTACACAGGCATTAGCGGACTTTAAGGGTTATCCGGAGACTGAGGCTATCGTAAAGCAGAGTCCGATCATCTTTCTTTTCCGCCAGGCGAGACAGGATCAGGAATATCTGGAATCGGCAACCTGCTTAACACCGGCACAGATGAACCGTATGCTCTCGCTTGGTGGTAAGACGAAGGACGACGGATCTGTGGCAGAGAAAGGGCAGGTATGCCTGATCGTAAATGACCGTGTTACTTTTGTACAGGTTGATTATCTGAAAAACACAGAGATTGAGATCGTAGAGACCAATCCGGCAGTTATTTATGAGCACATCAAGAAGAGAAGGGAGAGGGCGTATGCAGGAAGAAAAGAATACACAGGAAGACAGCAAGCATACCGGTAAATTTCGAGCGCTTTCCGTTGTGCTTGTAGTGGCAGTGGCTCTCTTTGTGAGTAGTCCTATTTCAGCGTTTGCAGAAAAATTTCCGACACTTCCGGGTGTTGGAACGGGATCAGGTAGTGATAATTCATGGATGGAAAATAACCCGCTTCTGCCGGGAAACAATCCTGGAAGTGGTGCGGACTCAGGCACAGGTGAAGATACAGGTAATTCCGAAGAGAATGATACGGCTGATCTTTCAAAGGATTCTTCCCAATGGGTAGACCGAGATAAAAGTGGAATTTACGATGGAAGCATCAATTCAATGATTGATTCTGATGAGGAAGAAGCAGACGAACCGGAACAGGATTCCGGAATGAAATGGTTTGTTGATGTAATCAATGCAATTCTGACTTTTATTCCGATACAGATAGCTAATGCATTATATTCCTTGCTTAATATGTTGGGAGCGTCGCTGGATAACTTAATATATGGACGTCTGGTATCAGATGTAGCATTGTTCACATTCGGGCTGGAAAACGGAAATGTATATGGAATTATAGGAAGTATTATATACAACATTCTCCGAGGCATCTCACTGTTGGGGTGTATGACGGTATTTATGGCGAATATTTCTATCAGCTCATATAAACAAGGACGTGTTGCATGGGATAAATTGAAGGAGTCTATAACAATATTTCTGACAGCAGCCCTTTTGTTGGTGATGATGCCGTATTTCCTCGATGTCGGACTGTTTGTAAGAGATAATGTATTGTACATTTTGGCAAATGAAGCTGGAAAGACATTGTTTGGTGATTCTTCGACAAGTATTATAGCAATATTACGTGATGCTGCAGATGAAAGCTTTTTGAACTCGATTATGTACTTAGGGTCCGTAATATTAAATATTTTCTTTATGCTTTCATATGTTGGTGTGGCCCTTGCGATGTTGATAGACTTTATATTATTTCCGTTCGTTATTATAAAGAGCTTTTTTGATGATCGCCAAGCTTTATCCAACTGGGTGTGGGAGATGGTATCCTGTGCGTTGGTTCCAATAATTGATGCGACCTTGATCATGGTTCCGGTATATATTGGTGTTTTTGCATCCAGGGTTGGCTTAAGTGGGAAGTCACTGGCTGTTGCAATGCTGCAGATCCTAATCTGTGCGTCTATCTTGCCGGCACGTGACCTGGCACGTAGAACGCTTGGAATGCAGACAAACCCACTTGAAAGAGCTGGACTTGGCGCTGGTGCTTTTGTAGGGGCTATGGCAGCAAGAGGAATTGGAAATGCAGTGCATGGAATTTCGGAAGACCGCTCAAACGCGAAAGCTGACGAAAATAATGCACAGATGGAGGACGAGCTTGCACAATTGGATGCACAGGAGATGGAGCAGGCGAATCAGGCAGGATTTGGTACTGCAGCAAGTGCATACGCTGAAGCAGCCGCAGCCAACGAGCAAAAAGGCATGGGTGATGGTGCTGATATAGCGAATGCAAAGCCAAGCTTCGGAAATGAACCGATTGGAGAAGATGAGGATCAGCCAATGAGACCGGAGGATTTCGCTTCATATGATGATGGTACTCCATTTGGACAGGAGCAGACATACGGGGAAGCTATGGCTGCAAACCAGGATACACTTGATGCGGAGGATAAAGAATCCATTGATCGTGCTTTGAAGGATACGGATGCTAAGCTTGCAAAGGTCAGGGATCGTAAAAAGGAGCTTGATTTTGAAAATGCAGATAAATCTCAATATCCGGAGCTTGCGGCGGAATATTCAGATTTAATGCAAGAAGAAAATGCACTTCTTGCAAAGAAAGAAAGACTCCAAGCCAGGTCAGATCAGGAACTTCTGAAGGAAGAGCCTGCTAATCTGCAGAAAGCAATTTCGGATGCGGATAGTGAAAAAGAGCAGTTATTGTCGGATAGACAGGTTAAAGTTCGTGAAAGAAATCAGTTGCAAGCCCAAAGAGATCTTATGACCGGAGATAGCAGTGAATACCAGAAGCTGGGAGAGAGCATCAGTGCAAAAGATAATGAAATCAGACAGATCGATACCCAGATCCAGGATTGTGAGAGCCGTAGTTATAGTGCATCAAAGGCATTGAGGGCTCAGGAAAATGAGCTTAGGGATCGCCAGGCGTATAACTTAGGCGAACGTGTGAAGGCACAGCAGGAATATGATACTGCTGCAGCGGAGTTGGAGCGATATAAAACTGCATCTGGCTCAGGAGCGAAATCACAGAAAAAAGCAGCTGAAGCAATAGCGAAGCAGCAGAAGATTATGGAAAACGCAAGCAGCAGGATGGCGGATCTATCTGTGGAGGATGCAAGGATCAATGAAAAATTGCAGGAGTTTGATCCAAACAGGAATCAGTACAGTATGTCAGATCTTCAAAGAGCTAAGAGTGCGCAGCAGGTACGTAGGGCAGAAGCACAGAGTCGGATAGCTGTTCTAAATGCAGAGATCGGTGCCTTGGATCCGTCTAACACAGCAAATAAGGAGGCAATCGAACAAAAACGGCAGAAGATCCGACAGCTTACTGCTATTACTGCAGATGCCGGACTTCAAACGGCAAGACTGGATCAGATGATCAGTGGCTTAAAGGAAAACGGAGGCTACAGTGCATCAGCCGGAAAAGCCAGTTCGCCTATGGGAAGAATGGGTGCAGCATCAAGTGAATATGAACGCAAGAGGCAGGCAATCATGGAGCGTTATGCGACCATTGATAACTTTGAAGAGCCACAGTTTAATAATATTTCACATGAACGCAGAGCAGAGCTTCTTCGAGGAAGGGCATTGCATTCCAGATTGCAATCAACAGCTAAAATCCGTGGCATGATGATCGGTGGAAGCCTTGGTGCATTAACCGGAATGTATATGGGACCTGCAGGTATGGTGGTAGGTGGTATGCTCGGAAATGCAACCTATACTCCATTTAGAAATTTGAGTGTGAATTGGCGGACAAATAAAGGACTTCGTGAAGCTGGTGCGGCAACGAGAAGTTATGCTAACTCACCACTGGATGTGAAGGTGTACTCAGATCTTAATGGCAAATCTGTTCCGGAACAGATGAAAGTGATAGATATTGTTTCCAGGGATTTTGCAAAGTCATTGGAAAAGGATGGAAAACTTGAACAGATCTTTAATGATGACCTTGTAAACGATGCAGCAATGCGGGAAAGCAGAAAAGCCCTTCTCAAAAAATATAATATAAAAGATGCGCAGGGTTATGAAAGTGCAGTAAATCGTTTGAGAAATGAATTTAGTGGCACCGCAAAAGCAATTATTACCGAGAAGGAAACAAGGATGTTGGAGCGGTGCGCTGGGGAACAGTATGTGAATCTGTCAGAGAAATCCAAAAAGAGAATCATGGATAAAGTCATTGGAAGCAGGGACATTGCCTTAGATAACCAGTTGAGAACGACATTGAATGTGTATTTGCCAAAAAAATGGGAAGATAGTTTCTTGAGGTAAAGATTATGGCTGGATATTATGGATCAGGAAATTCATTTTCCGACAAAATAGCGGCAGAAATGAAAGAAAGGGCAAAAAAGACCGCAAAAAAATGGCTCAAAAGGATTCTTATAGCAATCGCACCTTTTATTCCTGCTATTTTTGTTGTAGTGATGGCTGGTGCCGGTGCGATGCAGATCTTTTCGGTATTTGGTGGTATTGCAGATGCAATCTTTGGTAGTAATGATGTGGAGACCAGGGTCGCATACGAAGGGGACTTAAATAGGCTTTCTTTGGATGAAATTCTGACAATCGTAGAAAACGATCAGCTTGATAGCAGTTTCTACCGAAATCTGATGTTTAACCGGGATGAATTTCTTCATCTGCTGAAATCAGTGAAAGAGATCAATGAGGACTATGTAGCGCAGACTATCACTATCCAGGTTCGGCATACGTATCAGGAATGGAAAGAAGATGATACGTATGCGGCGAATCCTGCTGCCGCCGGAGGTCATTATGAGACAAAAACGGAGTATCTGGACAGAGAAATATTGGAAGATTCCAGAGATATTGAAAAGTATCAAATAGACTGGCAGATGGTATATACCATGTGTATTACAAAGCTTCCTATTTCAGAACGGGTATGGAGCGTGTCTGGCGATGCTGCAGAAGGAGAGAAGGTCGTCCATTATGGCGAAAATTATGAAGATATAGATGCTGCAATAGAAGCATGTAGAATGAAGTACGACTATATCACTGATCTTGCCCGTTCCGCTCAGACAAGCTATACGCTGGCAGAATGCAAATCTATGGTGCACACGCCATATCTCTATGGGGATCCAGATACGGAGGAAGGAGAATGGGAGTATTACGTCCCTCACAGTGTCATCCGTAGTGCATCGAGTGCGTACACCACCATTTATTACACTACAACATCTATAGAAGATCCGGAAACGCATGAGGTGTCAAACTATCTGTCCAATATTGCTGAGGCCTCTTTTATGCCGCTATATGACCTGACAATGAGACGTTACACGTATAATTATGACTTTGGGTATACGTGCGATATGATGGCTCTTGCACCGGGAGGAAATAAGGTAACGGAAAAACTCGAAATGTATCGCGCATATGAGAGCGGGCTGGGACCGGATGAAAATGGTAATGCAAAGCCTGGTGTAATTCTGTGGACGCAGGATCTGACCGGGTACCTGCTTCCGGAAGGGTATACATTTGAAGATTTCCCGACAAGTACAAGGGTAGTAAATACCGGTGATGGCAATGGCGGAAGCATTGATTTTGATTATTCCGGGCTGGAATTTGATGAAGGCCTTGCAGGATCATTTGTCATGGCGGCACTCGAAAAAGTAGGGTGCAAGTATAGTCAGGCGTTGCGGAATGAAGAAGGGTATTATGATTGCTCATCGTTGGTTACCAGGGTTGCGAAAGAAGTTGGCATTACGATCAGCGGAGGTACGGCTGCTGGAATTGCAAAAAGCCTGTACTTAGCAGGCAGAGCGGTGGATCCGGCAGACATGAAACAGGGTGATCTGATCTTTTATGCAAGAAAAAATGACAATGGATCGTGGAAGCAGCCAGGCAGGTTCATGCATATCAGCCACGTGTCTATCTACATGGGTGATGGAAGACAGGTACATGCAAGAAATGAGAAGTACGGTGTTAGTGTAAACAATTACACGGGATATGAGATGGTACTTATTTGCAGGCCTTTATATAAATAGGAAAGGATAGCGTAAATGGACGAAAAAAAATATCTGATTATTGGCGGCATCGCCACGGGAGTGATGTTTTTGTGCATCCTATTTTTACTGGTGCGGATGTCTATCATGGAAAGGCGGACGTTCAGTGATCAACAGCAGCAGGAAGTGACGAAAACCAAGGGTGACGAGACAAAAAATCTGACAGCCGAAGAAAAAGACCGGCTTGAACGGGCAAAAACGGAGATTGCCCGTTTCAAAAAGCAATACGGCATAGACGTCCCCGTTGATGAAATGGTTTATCAGCTTCAGATCCGTGACGCATATGAGAAAATGTACAAAAAAAGCTATGGTCTGGAGGAGGTATTTATTGTCCACAATCCGGTAGGCGATGATGCCGGGGATGATCCCGATGAGGGAGATGAAGAGGCTTATATGACGACCGAGGAGCTGATCAATGCATATGTGGAGAAGTACGATATTGATCAGACCAGGTTTGAAGGCATGACGCCGGAGCAGGAGCTGGAAGCTATCAAAATAGAATATGGCAGCCTGAATGATGAGACTGACAGTGCTTATTATAAGGAAGAAGATGAGCCGGAGCAGTCGGATGGAGAAGAAATATCAGAGGAGGATAACACAACTGATGGAGCGGAGGAAGAAAATGCACAGGAAGAGTAGATTTCTTGCTATTACACTGCTTCTCCTAGTCGTATACATGACCGGGTGTGGAAGATTAAAGGATTCAGGAAGTGCTGCAGAAGATTATTATGAGAGACAAAGTGGTTCTGTAAATGAAAGACTTGATAATGTGGAGAATTCCGACGTAAACAGTATTTATAATCAAACGATGAAAAAGTTTGAGAACAATGATTTTAAAAAGTTGGAAGGAAATGACATTTTTAATAAAATTTTTCGTTTATTCTACGGAGGAATATATCGCATCTATTTAGGATTTAAAGCGGCAGCATCCGTGTTACTGGTGCTTGGAGTCACTGTTGGTGTTTTAATGGCAAAATTTTGCACAGAGAACAAGAGACTTCAAAGGTTTGGAATAGGACTTGTGTTTCTTACTGTATTTCTGGTTGTTTTCATCGTTTTTGGCGGAGGATATGTAAACAGTAAAATTCTTGGTTGATATCGATTTGAAAAGCAGGCTTGGTAAGAGAAATTTTAATGAAAAAGGAACTTTTGCTTTTATGATTATCACATAAAATCAACATTCAACGAGTAGATTCCTTTTTCGGAAAGGAGTAGCGGCATAGACCGCAATTAAAAAGTTATGGAAGAGAAAAAATTAAATACAATTTTTGAAGAAGAAAAAATGGACGCAGCTCTGGCAGAGGAGAAGGTGGACGTTGGATCTAAAGGAAAGAGACACGTGAAAACAAATGCACAGCCAGAAAATCGTGTGGACAAGAAAAGGATTTACGAATTAGATATTGATCGACCTGACATTATAACCTCTCTGGGGGATGAGCCAGAAACATTTGCATCAATCCGCAATGCCACAGCAGAGCAGAAAGATCTGGAACATCAGATTGGTTATTACAAAGAATTGATGAAAAGTGGCAGGAATGTAGAAATGACCTTTACATCGTCCAGCCGGACCTCTTTGAGCGCAATTTGCAATAATATTCAGCTAATTTATAATCTGGATATCCCTGATGGTTTATCGGATAGACAGCATATGGCAGAAATGCTAGGGAAAAAATATCTGCTGCATGTGGTGAAAGTAGATGAAAAGAATGGCATTGTATATTTCGCTTCCCATGAAGAAAAAGAAAGAAGGGAACGGGTAATCAAGAAAATCAATCAGAAGCTTGAAGCAGGTGAACCGGTTTATTTACGTGGTCAGATTATTGGCCTGCAGGGGGAAAACGGAAAAGAAGAAGATCATAAAGCGGCATATGTGAATATCAATGGCGTAGGTGTGTTAGGTGTGATTCCGTGTTCAAAATGGACGTCAGGATTTAAGTCTTTGAAAGATTTCCGTGATACGATTCTGAATAACCGTGGATCAATCGTTAATTTCCGTGTATGCTCCAAGACTCATGAAGGTAATAGGGTGAAGTACTTGTGCAGTCGTGAAGACTATCTGAAAGCAATAGGACAGGATCCATGGCAGGTTCTGAAAAAATGCTATCATCCTAAAATGAATGTACGTGTTAAGGCAGTGGAGCAAGGCCCAAGTAATGATGGAAGCTATTTTTGCTCCATGGATGGGTTGTGTGATATCAATTTTTTGAGTTACGTGGACGAAAAAAGTGAATTGAAGCCACAGGACATTATTGTTGGAAAAGAATATTACGGATATATCCAGAAAATGGATCCTGATAGGAAATTTGCTCGTGTCAGGCTGACCCGTGCAGTAGAAGAAGATATAAAGAATGTATGAGAAGGCTGCCGGATTATCTGGTAGTAGAATGGAGAGAGAACGGATGGGTTACAGAGACGAGTACGAGGGTACAAAATACAAATATATAGAGAGTATGGAACATGAGAATGTCACAGGAAAAATGTTCCGTATGGACTATATAGAGCGCCTTGTCTATCAGGGGAAAATTGCCAGATCAGACATATATCTGCTCCGTGCAGTCATGTTTTACCGCATCTGCACAGCAAAAATGGTGGCAGAATGGATTTTGTTTTATCGTCACCGGTATGGAGAGATAGAATGTGAAAATCTTCCGATTCTTCGTCCTGAGATTGATCTTCTGGAAGATGGAATTGATCCGACGGGATCGTTCACTGACAGATATGTATCGACCATTGAAGGACGTTTAAAGAAACTCGGACAGTACAGTGTTGTGTTGCATGAAGCGTATGTTGACAGGAGTAGTAAAAATGGACGGAAATTTAATTATTATATTCCACCTTGTAAAAACATTTTTCGAGGATGATTCGGAGATGCAGTATAGAGGTAATTATACATTGTTTCCAGCACACCGAAAAATGGCATATATGCAATCAGGCATCGTTGCGGTAAAAACATTTTTTAATAGTCTAAATGCAGTGATAACAAGGGAAAGAGGTTTCATGATCGGTGCTATGAAAGAAATTTATATTCCGGACGTAAAAGTGGATATTGTTGCTGGTGGGCAGAAATGGACAATCGTGATTGAATCATTTGCAATTTCTTTTAATTTAAGTGAAGTAACTGAAAAAGAAATAGAAGAGCGTATGCGTGATAAGGTGCTAAAAATCAAAAGGTTACTTCATCATGATCAGTACATAACAAATAGAAATAACGGGAAACCACCAGTGAAATATCGGGTTATTATAGTGACTGATACGTGGGATGCATTGAGTAAAGTTGTGAAAATGGCAAATGAAGAAAACTGCCAGACTCTATATTCTGGAAAGGTGTTTTTCGTTTCAGATATAGCTCTTGCAAGACATAAAAACAACTTCCGTGAATCCAGCATAGTCGTGTACACAAAAAAGGATGCTGATGGGAGACCATTGATAGGAGTGCAGAGGATACGACCGGAAACCATTGCTGAAAATCCATGGATATCGTGAAAAAAAGAGAGTCCTTCATGCCATTATAAGGCATGAGGGGCTCTCTTTTTTACTTATGTCTTTTTTTTAATTCATTCAGCAGATCAATTTTATCCTCCATGTCTAATGCTTCTATTTCGCGCAAAAGCTGATCCTGAATACTGTTTTTGCGTGGAAGCTGATGGTAAGATGAAAATCCGAGCAAATAATCAGCGGAACAGTCCAGAACTTCGGCCAGCTTCCACAAGCAGTGGAGGGAAGGTAAATTCACACCAGCTTCTAAACGAGAGATATAGGTCTTCCCAGTGCTGATCCCAATGCGTCTTGCTACTTCGGTTTGTGTAAAATTGGTTGTTTTTCGAGCTATAGGAAGGGTTGTTGATAATATTTCCCGTAATTGATCCATTTCTTCGGCTGTAGTATATTTAATAGTTCTCCCCATAATATGATTCCTTTTGAAATACGATAGATGCTTATAGGATAGCAGACAAGATGATGAAAATCAAGATTGTCTTAACCGGGTCAGGTGCTTCCCGCGGCTTTAGACTCATGTGAAGTGTCAATAACAGTATTCTTGCAATTCTTGCAATTATCTATTCTTTATGCTAATATAATTATGTTATTTTTTTTTAAGTCTCATTGTTTAACTTAGTTGGTCTGGTTACAGACTGGCGAAGTAGAGTGCATGTAGTCAATACACAATGTATTGTGACTGACATGAGATCAGTGGGGCTATTTTTTATGCCATCGCATCTGCGGTGGTTTTTTTATGCCCTAAAAAGGAGCGGAACGAGAAAGGAGAGAGAGATGAAGAAAGAAAGGAGTGTAGATGGTATGCTGTTTACAGATGATATGTCTGTATGGTTCAGTTTGCTTCCAGGTGCATCCAAAATGGCTGTGCCGATGAATGTAAAATTAGAGAACCAGGATTACAGTCCAGAAGCATACCTGCAGAGGGAGGAGAAGATAAAATCTCTTCTCAGGAACAGGACGCAAAAGCCGTTTAGAAAAAACAGCGTGTTGGAATCAGTAAAAGATGACTGGCCAAAAACACTGAATTTCATGGCAGCACGTCTTGGAGAGGAATTGAAGAAAAAGTTCCAGGAGGAAGTAGAAAGAGAGGGTATTTCTTCTGCCTGTGAACAGTTGGCGATGGAGTTTCCGCATATCGTGGGACTCAAAATTGAGCCAGTGAAGGACGATTATGTACGGCGTATATTGTCCTATTGTACGGATGATATTGTGTCGTACAATATTGCATTCGCTGTGCCAGGCTGGGAGAATATATACTTTTCCTCGCCGGAGTATAAGATTGGCAAACGCCATGACCGGCGCAACTGGGGATTCCGGAAGAGCAACCGCTATATTTATGTGGCGGATTTCCAGAAACTAATGACAGAACTCTATATAAGAAATTATGTCATAAGGTACTTCAGGGAATTGCGGGAAAGTTGTGGAAATATGGGAGAATATTTGAAAACAAGAGTTGTAGGGCGGATCGCAAATTATTATTTTGCAAATGATCTGTCCGTTTTTACGTTTTCGGAAGAATTTTTGAAGCTCCCAGAGCATCCATATTGTACCGTGCCTGAAAGATACAGTGCGAATACCGGTGCGATATATCGCCTGATTCTTGACAATCATAACCCCAAGGGCATCGCTGAAGTCATAGATACCTTTGATCTGCAGAAGATCTTAACATTTATGAGAAAAGAATATCTGCAGAGAAAAGAAGAATCGAAAATGGAAAATAACTTATCCGGAGAATACGCAAGGTCATATCAGACTAAGCGGAATATTCCGGAAAAGTATTTGAAGGCGATGCGTCAGAGCGGTTTCAATGAATACTTTGGGTATGTTGAGATCGATGAGGACTGTGATCTGTCCCTGATGCCGGATTTGTACCGGGAGTACCGTGCCCTGTGTGAAGTGGTGGGGATCCCGTCCTATAAGGATGTGTCCTTGCGCTTCCGGAAGCTGGGCAATCACCATGCGAGTGGTCTGTATTACCCGACACTGGCGTGCTTGTGCGTAGATATAAGGTCTCCGCATTCCATGACACATGAAGTTGGCCACATGATCGACTATCATTGCGATCATATTTCTGAAAAGAGGGATTTTATGGACGTATTTGATTGTTATCAATACCTCCTGAAGAAATATGTGGACGAAAAAGCCAGTAAGACAGAGAAGGCGCAACTGCTGGGCAGCGGGAAATATAATATTTCCTATTATCAGCAGTCAACAGAAGTCTTTGCGAGATGTTTTGAAATGTATCTTGTGAGGACAATGAAAGTAGACAATTCCCTTTGCCGGCCGGAGACTGGGTTTGCATACCCAGAGGATGATATGTTGGATCGGCTGAGCAGGGAATTTTTTTATGCACTTTTAATGCATCTGAAAGGAGAGAGTGATGAACAGGCAGGACGGAAAATATCGTAAGAAAATATATGCCAGTCAGTTCAAAGATGTAAGCGATGAGCAGGTGATTTTTGATTTGTTCTTGCTGACCAGTGTGAAATATAATAGCAACACACGTGGCGTGAAATGGCTGGAGGTTAAGCTGCAGGATAATACCGGATTTATTTCTGGCAGAATCTGGGCAGATAAGATCCGTTCAGAATACGAAACCATGGCAGGAAAGCCGGTTTTTGTAAAAGGTACGGTTAATTATTATGCCGGACGACCAGAGATCACGATCGAGATGCTCCGGGTTGTAAAAGACGGAGAGTTTGATCTTAGTGAGTTTTGCCGAATGGTTGAACCTGCTGCAGTAAGCAAATACATCGACCTTATGCGGTCGATGGTATCAAAGATTGAAAATGGACTGCTGCGTGATTTCGTTGGACATATCCTTACGGAAGAAACGCTGCAGGAAATGTCCACACTGCCTGTGGACCTTCACGGACATCATAATTATCGGGGAGGGCTTCTTGAGCACACCTTTGAGGTGAGCTGGGGAGCCTTTTTTCAAACCCAGGCCACAGGACCGGTTCGGAGATACCCCGTCAATAAAGATCTGGTCAGTGCGGGAGCACTGCTCCATGATATTGATGTCATTGGCAGGATCATGCACAACGGATACGGATACCGTGAGAAAGCTTTTCATGGGTTGATTGGGAGCCTTCCGTTGTATGACATTTTGACGGCAGCAAGAGCGGAGGCAAAACTTCCAGATAACCTGTTCGCGCATCTGCTCCATATCATCGAAGCATCACATGAAACAGGAGTTGCGAAAACGGCAGAGGCAATGGCGGTCAGATCTGCGAATCTTCTGTCAATAGAATATAACAGGCTGGAAGATACCCTGTGGAGCTGCAAGACAGAGTCAGGGGATTGCGTATGGTCAAGAACAATGGAACGGGAGGTGTACCGTTTCGGAAAGGAGAAACAGGATGGAGATACTGATACACCGGAAAACAGCGAAGCTCATTGAGGATCTTGAGTGCGAAGAGCCACGTAACGTGGTTTTTTATGGACCGCGTGGACTTGGAAAACGGGAGCAGGCGATGAAACTTGCCTGCAGATGGATCGGGACGACACCAGAAGATCTTGAGAAACACATAGATTTTATGATGATCGAACCGGAGGAAGGGTCCATAAGATCGGAACAGGCAGAAAAGATCAGGCAGAAAGCGATGTATTGCCCGGAGCGAAAGGCTGTATGCGTCGTGGATGGAGCAGAACTTATGACGGTGGATCTTCAGAACAAGCTGTTGAAGGTTTTGGAGGATGCAGCCGATGTATTAGCTGTTATTTTTGTATCTACGGTACCGCTGCTTGACACGGTAATGTCCAGGTGTCTTGCTGTACCATTCGTCCCGTTTGGGCTTACCAGGCTGTATAACGGCCTGGGAGATGCCCCGCATGTGGCAGCCATCCTTGCTTCGGATGGATGCCCTGGAGTGTATCAGAGGATCGTAGGAGATGAAAAGTTTGACCATCTTCTGGCCGAGTTTCTTGAAGAGCTTCAGGATCTGCACGATAAGCAGGGAAGCATCCGGATATTGGAACTGACACATGCATTAAAGGAGAAAGACCGGGAATATCTTCCGGAAGTGCTGGATGTCTGGCAGATGAGGGCTTTTTTGAGCCTGTGCCGTCATGTGTATTGGAATCTCAATATGCAGCTTAACGGACTGACCGGGTATGAATGGCTTCCGAAAGGTAGGCTGGCTTGTGTGAACGATGCAAAGAAAGCAGAAGAACTGTACTTTGCATTGGTGGGGGCGTCGGAGCTGTCCCAGAAGAAAGGGAAATTCTCGAAGAATGACTTTTTCGGACTGCTTATGAAAATGCTTCCGTCGTAGAAAGGAGAGAGACATATGAAAAACAACATGGAAAGATTGGTAAAGGAACTGCAGGAAAGATTTGGAGAAGAATACGAGGTTGTTTCCGTAAAAGTGCCAAAAAACAAGGAGGTGCTGGATGGATTTCAAATTTCCCGGAGATGCACTGGATATGGAATCATTTTTTATCCGGATTTTGAAAGAGAGCCGGATAATTATGCTGATTTCTGGGAGCCGATCATAAAGAAATATTTTAAGAAAGGGCTGCCAGTTGATCTGGGAGAGATACTGAAACCTGGGTTTATTCTTTCTCATCTGCAGATGAGGTTGGTTTCGATCAGTAGAAACGAAGAGCTTCTTAAGCAGTATAAGAACGTTATAGTTCCGGAGCTTGATTTGGCAATTTTGTTTAATGTCAATCTTAACGAAGAGATCGACATGCTGATCCCAACTAAATACAAAGGGTTGGATGTAAGTGATGAAGAACTGTATCGGAAGGCCTATGAGAACGACGCCGACATGGGATATAAAACAATGTCGTTGGATGAGGCAGCAAATACAAACGGTGAAATAGGAGGCGGAGATATTGACGATCCTTGGTGCATGAGGGTGATCCGGAATGCAAAAGGAGAGGCTTATGGCTCATCTGTATTGTTACATAAAGATGTCTTGCAGAAATATGCAGATGAATTAGGGACCTCTCTGATTTTGATCCCAAGTTCGGTACATGAATTGATCTATATCAGAGACAGTGCAGATGAAGCAGAGCTGGATATCTTGCAAACAGATTTGCTCATGGGAAATAGGGCTATGCCAGACCAGTATATTCTGTCTTCTCATTTGTACCGGTTTGACCGTGATACACAGGAAGTCACTATTGTAAGATAAAGGAGAGAAGAAATGAAAGAAATTACAGTAAAAGATGTGGTTGTAGAACTTCAGAAAAGATTTCTGGGGGAGTTTGCCGTTTATTTATATTCGACGCCAAATGAGGAAAAGGATTTTGTAGATGCGATCCTTCTGACAAAAAAAGTGGCAGATGTTGATGGCGAGATGCATACGAAAGGGGTTGTCATTAGCCCTAATCTTAATAATCCGCAAATTGCTGCCTCCTGTTTTGAAGAGATCGTGGATGCGCTGGAACAACGTATTCGCGAGAAGCAGCATATTATGAAGCCATTAAGAAGAAACGATTTCTTAGTGGATTTAGGCATAAAATATGTGCTAAAAAACACTAAAATTCGGCTGGTAGAGCTTGATGGCAATGAAGAATTGTTATCGTATGCGGCAAATTACCAGATTCCGGATCTTGGACTTGCGGCGCTGTTTGCTGTTTGCATCAATAGCGAAACATCTAACCATGTTCTTTTGACGGAGCATGACAGAAAAGCTCTTGGTGTTGCAGTGGAAGATCTATATAATGCCGCGAACAATATCGAGGAAGCGGAGGGATACAGTTATAAACTCTTAATGGATTGGCTTAATATTCCACCAGAAGTCAGAGAAATGCCTTTTATGTTTGGGTTGTCTGAGGAGGCATTAAAAATGGGAGCAATCCGGAAAAAGATGGAAGCTCCATTTGGCTACGGATCGTCAGCTATTCTGCATACGGATGTATTGTGCGATGTTGCAAAGCAGATGGGTGGCTCTTTCTATATGGTGCCTACCAGTTTATGTGAGCTGGTATGTATTCCAGGGGAAATAGCTGCAGATGTCCGTGGTGGGCTAGAAGGGCTCCTTATCCCAGGAAATAGTGGGGTAAGTCCCGACATGGTCCTCTGTAGTCATGTGTTTAAGTATGATCGTGATGAGGGGGATGTAAGTCTGGTGCTGTAATTGATTTAGAAAGTGGGCGGTTGTGTATTGACAATCGTCCATTTTTTTATCCCTGGTAGACAGGGGGAGAAAGGAGAGAGAAGGATGGAGAGAAACTTAACCATAAAAGATCACTGTTGTTCTTTGTATAGGTTTGATCTGGAGTCTAAGGCAGGAGGCTGGGAAAGATGATCTACAATGACATGCGACCACATCGTTTTGATGATGTGAAAGGTCAGACATTGGTTGTCGAGAACATCCGCAACCAGTCTAAGAAAAACCGGTTCTTTCCGGTTTTCATATTATGTGGCCAGTACGGGTCTGGAAAGACCACTATGGCAAGGATCATTGCCATGGCTGCTAATTGCAAGCATAAGGATGCCAATGGCAATCCCTGTGGGGAATGTGATTCCTGCAGGGCAGTCCTTGACCATTCCCCGGAGGGCATTATAGAGATCGACGGTGCTTCAAACAATGGAGTGGAGGACGTCAGGAGGCTACTGGCAGATGCCGGTACCTTTGGCATGTTTGATAAGAAAGTGATCGTGATCGATGAGGCACACATGCTTTCTAAAAGTGCATTTAACGCTCTTTTGATCACATTGGAGAATCCGCCAGAGCATTGCATCTTTATTTTGTGTACAACCGAAAAAGATGCTCTGCCGGATACTGTGGTCTCCAGGGCGCCGGTTTACACATTTGGAAAAATTGCAGATGCAGTGATCAAAGATCACATCATGGAAGTGGCCCGGAAAAGTAATATCCGAATTTCGGAGGATGCATCCGGACTTCTTGCCAGATATGCGAACGGAGCAATGCGTAATGCGCTGCAGATCCTAGAGCATCTGTCTTTGCAGAAGTCTGATGGGGAAGAAATCACGGATCAGGATGTTGTATCGATCCTGGGATTAAGCTCCATTGACCAGAGGGCAGCTTTTTTGGAAGCGTGTCTTTTGGCAGATGTCGGTAAGATCCATGGTATCCTGCTGGATGGTGAAAATTCCGGTGTGGCTCTTAATACGTTCCTGGCTGACGTGCTGAGCATGGCAACGGATCTGTTGCTGTACAATGCACAGAGCAAGGTGGTCGGCACGTCCTATTATATGCAGGCATTAGACCATCTGGCATCTTATGGCGGAGCAGCTGCAGGAAAGCTGTGTGGACTGTTCAGCCGTCTTACAAGTGCCAGAAACCGGTATCTGACGGTAGAACAGGTAGTTATGGAGGTGTTGGCAGCATTCCACGCTGTTGATGAAACGACGAAGGTTGTGTACGTGCAAGCCTCTGATAAAAAGGCTCCTGTTTTAGAAGAAGTGCCGGTGAAACCGGAGCTGGAAGAAAGTAAACAGGAAGAAACGAAAACCGGTGAGGCATCTGTGGAAGTTGAAGATGCTGACCGGAAGGAAGAGCCTTCTAAGCCAGAGGAAAGTGTGCCTGAAAAAGCAGAAGAGCCGCCTATTGACAACAAAGGTTTTAAGAATGTTGAGCCTGGTTCCGTTCCATTTGACATGGATCAGGAAGAAGATGCTTGCAGCTTTGATGCAAGATCACTTTTAAGTGGAGCAGGGGCATTCGGTTTTGGAGTTATTGCAACTGCAGGTGGAAAAAGGAAAAGAAGGGCAAAGGAAAATCAGGGAGCTAACTTGGACATTGATCTGATGGCAGCAGTATCGTCACCAAGGAAAAAAACGGTGGCTCACGATGAATCTGAAAAGAGTCTGGACCTGGAACTTTATCCGATGTCGGAAAACACTCAGGCAGACGCCCTAGAAGCCCCAGAATCGGATTCTGGTCAGGCACATGGAGAACAGGAGCCTTCCTTGAATTTAGATGCAGGAACGGCGGAATGCGAGCCAGAACAACCGGAAACACAGGAGGAGATTGAAGAGTCTTCGGTGGATCAGGATCTGGATGGAGACGAATTATCCTGGGAACAGATGGCAGAAATGGGTCTGGTGAAAACGGAAGTATCCATACCTGTTCCGGAAACGCAGGAGGAGATCGACAAAGAATATGGGAAGGCGGCAACAAAACCTCTTTCTATTTCTGACGTGGTGATACCTGATGTGAATGAACCGGAGGAAGAGCCTGATGATGTACCCGATGAAAATCCGGCATTCCGCACGAAGGAAGATCTGATCCTTGCTAATAAGGAATTAGAGCAAATGATGAAAAAAGTGGGATTCAAACACTTATATGACCGTGCTTGCGTAAAGCATATCAACAATATGGTATATCTCGTATTTACCGAGAGACGGTATGCGGTTGCAGCTAAGGTCATGGTCGCAAGTGCAGGAAAGAAGCGGATCAAGATCGTCATGGAGGGCGGAATAGAGGTATGAATCCAAAAGAGTGGACGCGGATCGGACTGATTATGGAAATCAGACAGGTCTGGCGTGACTACGGTCGTCCGCAATTAAAAGGACTTGATCGGGTCAGAAAGTGTGTCCTGTATAAGTTTTTTTTACGGGAGTTGTCCTTTGATCCGTGTGAATATGCACTGGATGTGAATGTGTGCATGAAATGTACACAGAAGGACATTTATAGGCTGGCAAAAGAGTCACTTCCGGAGATCGTGGAAGGGAAAGCTGGCTGAGAAAGGAGAGCAAGGAATCAGGCGGAAACATTTCCGTCTGATTCCTTGGAAGAGAAAAGGAGAGAGAGAAGATATGATGAAGAAGATGACATTGATCAAAGAATTTATCTGTGGAGAAGAGGGGAAACCTGCATTCATCGTGGATGCACAGGACCGGATGTTACGTACCAGTACAGTGGTCCGTATTGAAAAATATGAGGCCGATGTCCTGGTTGAGACGAAGAACAGCGTGTATTGCACTGCGAGATTCTATGACTTTGGCTATATGTCACAGTCTTTGATTGCAGCAGATGGTGATTCAGTATGTAATGAACTTGAATTTGCGACATATGATGTCGCATATAAAAATGGATCGAACGAAATTGAGGTCTATGCACGTATGTTAAATGAAGGAAGGACGCTGACAGAAGATAATGATGCCAAGATCGTATTAAGGCAGCTCTGCCAGGAATTTCCAAACATTTATCTGCTCAGGCAATTTTGCCGCGTAAAGGGAGGTTACTATCTGTTAAGTGACGGTTCCGATCACAGGTACATGTATTTCACGAAAAATGCGATATACATAGTGGCAGTAGGGTTGTTGAAGTTCAGTGGGTATCATATCCGGCTTCATTGTTATAGACAGAAATCCGGCTGCTGAAGCAGAATTTAACGGTTAATGTGTCCTAAAGCGGATGATCAATATGATCGTCCGCTTCTGAAAGGAGCGGGCCATGAGAGGCGAAATAAAATCTTCCAGAAATGATACATTCAGAAACATCGTTCAGGAAGAAATAAAAATTGCAATGATCAATTTTGCTTCCATTTATCCCGCTATTTGGGATACGGAGGGTTCAGTATGGAAGGAGCGGATCCGGAGATGGGCAAGGTATTACTGCAACCAACATCCGGAAGCTTTTTCTATGAGCCGCAGGGAGCGTATGGAGCAGATGGAAACGATGCTCCGTGAAGCGATCATTAAGATTTATGGTCGATGATTAAGAAAGGAGAGAAAGAATGATTGCGAAATATCTCGAATTAAGCACAAGGCATATAAAAAAAGAAACCATAGAAGGCTTGGATCCTGATAAATGGCCATATAGCTATCGTTATGAAGAGGGCGTGTTTATCACCGTGGATGAATTTGGTTATCCGGATGGACTTCCGGCGGATTTAAGGTTGCTTATTCAGTATGCGAAAGAGCGTGATGTTTGGCTGATAAGGCTCGATTGCGATGCGGAAGAGGTAGAAGACCTTCCAACCTATGAGTGGGAAGATGAACGTATGGACGATGATATCACGGATGTTTGTGAGAAACTGTGTGATATACGTACAAATTGGGCAAAAGAAAAACATCGGCAAGCAGCAAAAAATGCCCAGATCATGATACGGGCATTGCAGGTGCGTCTTGGTGAAATTTCGCTTGCGGAGCTGCGAGATTCTGTGTATGATGAAGATATTCTACAGGAGATCGGATAAGCCGGTTAGTGTGATGGAAGTCACACCATTTGGGCGTGAAGAATTGTCCAGGCAGTAGCCTGATATGAAATTTGTTGACGCTCTGGATGGAAAAACCTATTCTGTTATGAAAACGGGAGAGTTTGTGTAACAAGAGCAAGTCAACAAAAGAGGGGAGATTCTGTGGGTGCATAAATACACACTAAGAAAAGGACAAAAACCAACAATAGAACAGCTTAGAGAAGTAGAGGCTGCAGCAAAAAAGCCTATTGTTTTTGACGAGGATTGTCCGGAACTGTCACCAGCAATGCTGAAGAAATTCAAACGTGTTGTTGAGCAGAGAAATCGTCGCATAGCTGGGAAAGTAGTGCATCGCATAGAAATGTGATAATTAGAGGCCGTTCTTCCTGATGGGAGAGCGGCTTTTTTTTGTAAAGTTCTGTGAAAGATTTTATGAACACATTTTATGAACATTTGCACAGACATTTTTCAATAAATATTCTTGAAATCAATCATATGCAAAGAATTTGTAATCTAAATTCTTAAGTATCAAACTGTCCTTGATCCAAATAGATATACTCGTAAATCAATACATATCATATGAATCAACAATATGCAGCAGCATTAAACAAAGAAGAATGCTCCATTCAACATTTTCTAAACCTGCACCGCCAGTTTCCTACTCGCAGACCGCAGCGCGGTCTTCCACTCCCCCCTTCCCTTCCGGGAAGAAAAAAGAACACTTAGCGAAAAACTTCCGGAAATCCACAACTTCGTCGCTCTTTTGCTGTTGCATATTGTTGATTTTATGTAATAATGTTGATTTATATACCCATTTTTGATATAATGAACGCATCAACCAATAATTTTTACTCGAAAGGAGCTTCCTAATGGATTTCCGGCTGATGCTGAACAACGACCAGTTTGCATATTTTACTGATCAGGAAAAAGAATACCTTCTTACAGTCTATCTGCCCCGGAGGGGCAGTGACTTCTCGCGCTCCAATCTTTTGTACATCCTGGGCGCATTTTCTACCCAACTGGAGAAGCCACTGTTTGAGGTCAGCATGAAGGATGCTTCCCTTTATACCAATTTCCTGATCGGAAATATTGAAGAAAAGATCTGGCGGGAGCAGTATGCACTCACCGTTTTTAACACGCTGCAGAATTTTTATTTTTTCTGCTACAAGCAGGAAAAGATAAAAGCAAATCCTTTTGGCCAAATTTCCTTTCCAGTGCATTCTATCACAGAAGTGAATCCAAAAGAGTTCTCTAGCCTCTATAAAGTGGACCGGCTCTTTTCTGTCCTGCAGGATATGCCGCTTCTGTATCTGGCTGCAGCACTGGCTTTCCGCATGGCACTGACCGTCAATGATCTTTCCGGTCTTAGGAGGGAGCAGTTCGTCATGGAAGAGGAGACCGGCTCGATTTACCTGGATCTGATACGCAAATACGGCAGGCGACAGTCCCGGAGCTGCCTGTTCGTCCCGGAAGATCTTCATGCGATCCTGCTAAAGACTTTCCGCACGATCGAACCTACCAGCCCTTATGTTTTCCCTTCCAAGCGAAAGTCTTTCATACCTCGGAATACACTGCAGATAAATCTCCAAAAAGCTCAGATCGATGTTGAAGGTGATAATATTACTTTTTCCGACCTTCGCAACCTATCCATCTTCCTGATGCTCATCTGCAGCAAGTCTGCAGGGGATGTGGCCGCGTATGCCGGTCTGGAAGGAACCTGGCTGACACGATACAAGTCCATCCCTGACGAGATCCGCATGGATGCAGCCAGACTTGTGAATATCCGGCTCATTGACCGGATCTGATATACGTTCTCTCTCCAGCGGTGGGGAGGTACTGCATAGTGCCTCTTCACCGCTTTTCTTTTTACTTAATTTTCTTATGTCTCCCTTTTTCCTGCACTAATATGCAATTTATTGACATGATATATGGTTGATGATATAATAATATTAACTAAGTTAACTAGATAACCGAGTTATCCACGATAACACGGTTATCGAATTGGAGGGTATGATGGAAGAGAACATGGTTATAGAAGAGGCAAAGCGGTCAGAACAGTTGAACCAGAAAGTGACACCTGCAGCAAGGAAAAAACTGGATGATGTTTTGAAGCGAATGGGACACACATCTGAGAAAGATGGGCATGTAAAGTGGGATCAGGACAAATTGCTGGAAGTCCTGGGAATCGTAGAAAGCACTCTCGTTTTGGATGATCATGAAAACTATGCAGAATTTGTCAATACCATCAACCAGTACACCTCTTTGATCAATTCAAAACTTATCTCTTTAATTGCTGATCTTGATACAACAGAGGCAAGGATCCGTTCCGAGTATGAGAAAAAATTGGCATCCAAGGATACTATTATCAAAGATCTGCAGGCTCAGAGAGCAGAGCAGGAAAGTATAAAAAATACCGCTATGGAAGATGCAAGCAGATCTAAGGATGCTCAGACTGCAGCGGAGAAGAGAATGGAGGATGTGCTGACAAATCTGAAGAAATCCGAGGAAACCATTAAAGATAAAGAAAATATTATTCAGATGCTGAATAGTAAATTGGCAGAATCTGATAAAAAGGCTTCCGGCTATGATGCTCTGAAAGCCAGTGAAGCAAGCCTGCAGAAACAGGTTACGTTGGTAATGCACGAAAAAGAATTATCTGATAATAACCTAAAGCATGAGGCCAGCGAAAAACAGAATATTCAAAAAGAGCTTGAACAGTTGAAAGTAGAAATGGAAGAGGCAAGGGCAGAAATTTCCAAATTACACGATTCGGAGCAAACACTTCAACGCGATCTGGACGAACAGCGGAGAACGGCTGCTCTGGAACTGAAGTCTCAGAAGGATACATCAGAAAAAGAGTTAGAACTGGCTGTTGAAAAAGCATCTGCTAAGGCTAGAGATGAAATGAGAGAAAAATTAGATAATTTACGTGATGAAAATACCAGGCTGCAAGTGCAAATCACCATGCTGCAGAAAGAAATTAAAAGCGAAAAATAAATAAGATCTTAAAACCCCCAAATTGTTAAAATTTGGGGGTATCCAAAATAGTTCTTGTTTCTTCATCATAGTACGGAGAAAATCTTGATATGATATGAAAATTGATCGCATATGTACTTCTTCCCTTTTTAATGTACGTGCAGATGATTCTCCGTTCAGAGACTTTTTCAATATCCTTAATGGCAGTATCTATAACACGGGACTTAAACTGGCTGATTTTTTTATATTTATCCTCACAGTCACATGCTGTCCTGATTTCTTCTATTGTAAGTACCACATCTTTCCCTTGTGGGGGCACTTTTGTAGTCATCTGTTCTTTTTCCAGCAGTTCAAATATTCGGATTCCGTAAACAGATTTCAGTTGTAAAATTTCCTGTATCTGATATTGAGTATAATGAGCTCTTGTTTTCAAATTAAGCACATAAGGCCTGATTTCATCATTCAGGGCAATATTCAGTCCAGCCCCCTGATCGTAAACACATTTTTTCACCCATGGGATCTTAACAAATCTCCCACTTTTTCGATCCTTTATTTCTACAAATTTCGTAGTTATATCAGTAGTAATATTATCTACTTCGTGGTATAGGTTGCTCGGCTGAATTCCCAGCATATAAGCCAATTCAGGTATAGTAATAGTATATCCGTTGACATCATCATCATCCGCATTTATCTGCATAATGATCGCTCTCATGATTTTTGCAGAGTTTAACTTCAAGTTCTGCCTGCCTTCGACGAACTCATTTGCCTGTGCCACATATCTTTCTTCATTTGTACTTATCGGCAAATAAACCTGTCCTTCTTTGTTCTTCCCCATGTAACTTCCTCTTCCAATTTATTCAGTACATCATCATTTGATATCTGTACAAGCTACGATTTCACAATCACACAGATATTGATTTTTCACTTAATACCAGCTTCAATCCGGTTTTCACATCAAAAGCGCATCTCTTGATTTCTGGAAGCTTCTCCATTATATCTGTGGTAATATCATCAATTTCATGGTACGAACTATCTGATGCAATTCCCAATATAGAAACCAGATCAGGTATACCAATATTACATTCTTTTGCGTTAGTATTCTGCCTTATCTTTGCAGTGACCAAACTCATAATCTTTGTGGACTTTAATTTTAATGTATCCATATCGATCCCCTTATTTTTTCACTCTTTTCATTAGATTTCAGTGTATCACAAAAACCACGTTTTATCAACTACGTGGTTTTTATTTTCACCTCTATCTATTCTTGCAGTTTGAATACGTGGTCTTTTCGTATATTACAAAAGCCTCTTCTGCATACATCAAGAAATCTATTCTCATTTGGAAACGTGGTTTTTTACCGTACTTATTCATATTATTTCTCCACATACCGACAATTTTAGTTTGGATACGTGGTTTTTCATCCCATTCATATAAATTTCGATTTGGATATGTGGTTTTTTGCTGTATTTCTTCATATAAATTTTATCATTTCTATAGAGGGAAGGTTTGGATACGTGGTCTTTAGATCCCGTGAATTTGAAAACGTGGTCTTTTAGAAGATCTCCGTAACCTTCTGTATAGTTTGCATACGTGGTTTTTCATAGCAAATTATAAACTGGAGTTTGCATACGTGGTTTTTTCATGAACTTATTCCGGTAATTTTAGGTTCTCCTCTGATACAAAGGTTTGAATACGTGGTCTTTTTGTTATAAGTTCTGGCTAACCGATATGTATGTGGATAAAAGTTATCCACATTTTTGTGAGATTTGCAAAGGTGGTTTAAAAGATTTGATTATGTGGTTATTAGATATGGAAACGTGGTCGAAAAAAATATGAATACGTGGTCATTATAATATGAATACGTGGTTTGGGAACTATGAATACGTGGTTTTTTAGTGAAAAAAACCTTGAAATATCAACGTTTTTCAGCCCCCTAAGTATAAGTAGAAGTATATATTAAGTGATTTAAGTATGAAAGTCTCTAACCATATAATACATATATAGAAATCTACCTCCTATATATTACCACATTTCTTGCATTTGAACCAGCAATATGATAATATGATTATGTTATTTTTAGTCCTATTGTTTAGCTATTGCCGGTTCCTTTTGGAACTGACAAAGCAGAGTGCATGTAGTCAACATTTTCTTATGTTGGATTGACATGGGATAATAGGGCTTATTTTTATGCCATCGCATCTGCGGTGGTTTTTTTATGCCCTAAAAAGGAGAGAAAAAGAAAGGAGAGAGAAATTTTATGAAAGGAGAGGAAAAGGTAAACAGAGTAGAGAATGAAGATGTGACTGCTTTGTTGTGTCATTTGGCAGATAATGCCGGTGAGATACCGCTTATGAGCCGTGTTATGATGGCGCACACAGTCGGAGATCTGATCGATCTCAACCTAGAAATAGATGATATCTTATCACTGTTTCTACATGTTGATAAAATGGGACTCCGAGATGAATTTGGTCGGATGTTCCCGGATCAGATAGCTCAGAAACTCAAAGATCTGCCTGTTAAGAAGAAAGGCAGAAGAATGTTTATCTAGGAGAAAAAGAATGGAGATTACACTTAATTTTGTTAGTGGGCATAGTATATGCCACATGGTCATTAAAAATGATGATCAGTCTGTCGTGAAAAAAGATATTCTAAACGAAGACGTTGCAAACGTCTTTAGTGGATTATCAACTACCGATGAAATATATGCGGTGCCACAATTTTTAAGAAACAGGACGCCTGACGGATATGTGGATGGGCTGTTATACGGATGCAGGGGAAATAATAATATCTCCGGCATCTTTTTTATTCCTGGAGGAATGCAATACATGAATTTTTCTGGGGAAGAAATGGTGTTGCCCTATCCAAGCTGCATTTTCTATTTAACTGCATGTTCTGGTGTGTTAGTAGATAGCAGTTGTTTTGCTGTAAAGGAAAAAAGCATTGAAGAATTAAGGGAAGATACGCAGTTTTATGCATTCCCTTTCGGAAATGTTCAGTCCGAAAATGGCAGCATCTGTTGGGGCAACAATAGCATGACCGGGTTGAATAGTTATGCGGATTTACGGACTGCAGTTCTAAAATTTTACAGTTCGGAGAGTAATTCGGACTATGTAAACCCAGGAAAAACATTCAGGGGTTCTAAAACCTATAATGAATTTTTGAAAAAACTGCGAAAGCACAAAGTTTTTCCTGAAGAAAGTCTCGTATTGTTGCCAAACATATTTACGTTAGGTTACTTACTAGACAGAATGTAAACAAAATGTGTTAAAGGAGAGAGAAAATGAGTAATTTTGATTTTACGGAAGGATTGTTTGGTTTTAGTGATTTCGGTATTGGAGGCGGTGTTATGACAGCAAACAAGCCGAAAAAGAAAGAGACTAAAAAAACTGGAGAAAAAAAGACGACTGCAGCAAAAGCTGTGGCATACCGTCTGCCGGTTAAGCTGCTATTTGATGGCGGACTTCCAGTGGAAATTACCGGTGAAGGAATAGTTACTAAGAAGGAGCTTCTTCAAAAGATTGCAGATCAGACTCTTGTGCAGGATTTTGCAAATGAGGAGAATTTTTTACTTATAAATGTGGGTGCGGAAAAACAATATTTGGTTCGACCGACACCAACATGTGAAGTAAAAAAAGGAACCTTGAATGGAAAGAGTGTATACTATCAGAACCATATTGCATTCATTTCAGATTTGTCAGAGGACGGAGAAGAAATGACGGATGTGCAGGAGCTGATCAAATACTTTTCCAAAATCGGGTTTGATGTAGAACTTTATTGTGTCGGGGATACATATTTCCCGGTTCCTGTTGACAACAAACATGGAAGCCTTTCAAAACTGCATTTTCCAATCCTGGTAAAATTATTTACCGAAGAGGGCGATCTGCAGCTTACCGAGGAAATGTATATGTCGCAGGAAGAGGGCGAGGCTTGTGAAGATTCTGATGAGGACTCAGATGAGGATTCAGATGAAAAAACAGGCATCGACCGGAAAAAGTTATTAAATGCAATCCATACGTTTTTCCCTCATTATGAGGGATACGATGATATCGTTGTGGATGAAAAGGGGAACGCTGTAACGATGATATATAAGTCTAATGGCGGAACACCTAGTCAGTACACAAAAAAAGAGGAGGAGATGTATCCGACAGATGCGGTGATCAGTCTGATCGTAACAAAGATCCAGCTGGAGCCGCAGTTTTTTGGCGGAAAAGAAGAAGTAACGGGCAAGGAGATCATAAAGTATCTCCAGAAATTATATCCAGAGTACGCTCCGGAAAGAACGGAGCTTCGGTATGATAAAAAATTAAAACTTATCATGCCACTTCTGAAATCCGGCAAAAGAGGAGCATATATCCTTGAGGATAAAGAAGCATACCGCAAGGAATTTTCACCAATGATGGATCTGTTGGTAGAAAAAGCAACTGGCAAAGGCTCTTTCAAATGGAATCTTCCCAAGATGCCGTATCGTATCTTGTATGATGCCATGCACTTTTTCTGGGACGTCTATGTCTTGAAGAAAAGTGAGGCCATCGTCCTTGTATATTATGATCCGGACGAGGGGTATTCCATGGAGGTGCCTAAGCAGCGTGCTACCGGGTCCGTGGTGGAGTTTGATCGGGAGTTCAATGATAAACTTCTGGTTATGGAATTTCACAGCCATGCAGGGTTTCCGGCATTCTGGTCTTATCAGGATGATGTGGATGAGCTGTCACACCGTTTATATGCGGTAGCGGGAAATCTTCGTGACTTCCAGTATGATGCGGCTCATCTGATTGTCCGGGCTGGGACGGGTGGGTATCACCTGAAGGTGAATCCGGCAGAGGTGTTTGAGATGCCAAAGAAGGACTCGGAAGCGAGTCCATTGATGGTATGTTTTGAATAGAAAGGAGGGAAGGGGAGAGGCATATGCTTTTCCCTTTATGCTATGAAATTTAACATAGTCTTAGTAGGGTGCGGCGGTACCGGAGGATGTTTCTTCGGCCGCTTTATTCGTTTTATGGCGGATTTTTATGCTGAAAATACAACGATCAACTTGTCTATTATGGATGGTGATACGGTAGAATTAAAAAATCTTGGTCGCCAGCCATTCGTTGAACAAGATGTAGGTGAAAATAAGGCCGTGGCATTAGCAATGGCTGCAGAGGAAGCTCTGGGCGTGCGAGTGAAGGCATATCCGATATATATTTCGGAATCAAACATGCACATGCTCGGAAATTCCTTTAATCTGTATGAAGAGCATGAAGCGGTGAATATACTCATAGGAGCCGTTGACAACCATGCGTGCAGAAAGGTCTTCCACGCATTTTATAAAAGATGTAAGACTTATGGCGGCAACTTCTTTTTTATAGACGCCGCTAATGAGTATTCCAGCGGTGACGTAGTGGTCGGTATTATAAAACAGCATGATATTTATGCGCCGGACCGCTGCCATTATTATCCGGAGGTTCTGACTGACACTGAAAAACCCGTGTACGAAAAAAGTTGTGAGGAACTGAATGCATCAGAACCGCAGCATTTAGCAACAAACAGCTTGGCTGCAGACATGATTTTTTCGTATGTCACGCAGCTGATCGCAGGTGGATCTCTGGCGCTAATGGCAAAGGGAGGTATCATTTATTTTGATGCCTTTCGTTTTTTTTCCAGGTTCGATCCATACGATGAGGTGAGACATGGAAAAATTAAATAGAGAGGAGAGAGGGAAAATCGCCAGTGTGCTTATACAGTCCATATCTAAATTGTGTAATGTTCCATGTGGAGCAAGCTATGACGATATTGGTTATGAGGAGGCGACTGCAAAAAAAGCACATTCGGTACTATGCGCGATACTTGCATATAAGCTTGGATTTCTGGATGAAAGAAAAGAGAAGCTTGTGGATGTAGACTTGGAGTTAGCAGTTTACTCTGCATTAGCAGATCGGACGGGAGAATTGCCCGCAGATTTTAACGAAGAGGCCTTGTCATTTTATAGTGATGTTGGTGAAAAAAGTATGGATTTTCTTTACGAAGTCTTGAAGCATTCTTCATGGGAAATCGAAGAGTTGGGCGATTTTTATGATATTGATGATCTGACAGATGAAGAAATTACTTGGTATATGGATATGATCCCAAAGCTTTTTGCTTATATAAAGGAAAGTGAATACCGTTACCCAAGTAATGAAGAGCTGAAGGAGCTAACGGATAGACTGGAAAAACTGGGTGTGGAAACGGAGTATTATTTTGAGATGGATGAGTGTAAGCTACTTTCGCTTAGAAATCCCAAAATAAAAAAAGCGGTAACTCTTTGCAAACAAAACGCAGCGATTAGGTCACTTCCAGAGTACGAAGAGATTGGATCATATCTAAAAACCATTCTTTTTATAAGACGGTATGAGTATGAAAACATAATTAAGGATGATGGGGATATGTTTTTTGTTCTTGGTACTTGTTATTCGGATCATGAAGAAAGGAGTGAAATGTATCACCTGATATGGGAGACGGTTTTTTTGCTAATCTTTGCGGAATGGGCTGCAGAGGAAATCCTGGAATATTCTGGGGAGAAAGGAGCGGATCAAGATGTCTGAAACAGGTACAGAGATTGTACCTCTCTTTGGAATGTTTCTAAGGCAAAAAACATTTCTGGAGAAGATAGATGAAATTATCAATCGTGATATGATCGGATGCGAAGGGTGTGATGAGTGCCTGGAGGATCTATGCTATAGCTGCTTTGGATGTAAGCCTGAATTGTGGGAAGAGTACGATGGGACTGCAAGAAAAATAGGCTATGGTCACTTACTCTCAAAGCTGTTTCTGACATATTATCTATCAGATCCAAGGATACCTGATGAGGCAAAACAAATGTTGAGAAGTTCTCCCGTTGAGCATGTAAAGTCTTTTTTAGACTTAGACATTTTTGGAATATCAAAATGTTTGGACAAGCTTTTATGTGCTTATGCGGAGAAAAAAGGATGGAGAATAACAGATATTGTTATATCATTGTCGGCCATTGAGAATGTGGAAGATGATGCGGAAGCACATCAGAAGTTGAGGGAATATTTCCCGAGCTGGTTAAGGGAGGCTGTTGAAGGTAATCAGGGGTATTTTACATGTATAGATGCTGTATCCTTGATTTATGAATCGACAGAGCCGATGCACCTGATCATATGGGAATCGAAAGACCTGTATAGGTTTTGGGAATACATTTCAAAATATCCTAGAGCTTGTACTCAGGAGGAAATGGAAGTGTATAATACGTTCTCTATGTTGGAATGTGTCGTATTTCGCCAAAATCCAATGTTTCAAAATGGATATATGGGAAATGCAGTGTCCCATGATCGTCAAACAGTGGCCTTATACAGTATAACCGGATATGAAATGGTCGGAGACGATTATGCCTATAGAAGTTCAATGATCAATCAGGCGTATGTTTATAACTGGTCCTGCATTGAGGTTTTGGAATGGCTTCAGAAAGGTATTCAGAACGTGTGCAAAAAATAACTAGAGAAGGAGGCACGGGGAGCATGGAAAAACCAAAAATCGCATTTGATGTGGATGGGGTGCTGGGAGATTTTTTGTATCAGTATTCCAGGTATCACAAAAAGATTTACCCGGACAGTGGGATTGACTTCCGGATGATCACGGACTATGGGGTGCCGGCTGCCTGTGGCATTCTCTGGTCTCTTCCAGGCTTCTATGAGAGTATGCCGGTAATGGAAGGGGCAAAAGAGCTTGTGCGGGAGTTTGCTGAGGTATGTGAAATACATTGTGTTACGGCTACACCTGCATTTGCGAAAAAGGTGAGAAAGGACTGGTTACTGCAGCAGTTTCCAGAAATCGAAGAGTCGAGAATCCATTTTGTAGATGCCTGTGATAAACAGGCATTTTGCATTGATAGCGGAATCGATCTTTTGGTTGATGACTGCCCGGAAACTTGTCTTTCATTCCCACCGGAAAAAGTATATGTGTTTCGGTGGGAGTACAATAAAAACCTAAAGGATATGGGATATAAGGTCGGCAGATTTGCAGATCTTAGAGGTGTCCTGGGTTAAACAAAGGAGAGAAAAAATGAAGAAGGTAAAAAGATTCATTGAAAAAAAATGCCCACTGTGTCGTGGCACGCATTACATGATGGTCGAAGCAGAAAAATATGGAATAGTCATGAATTATATGGTTGCCATGTATTATAACACAGAGCGGAAAACGATCCAGGAAGCACTGCCATTTTTGAATAAATTCGGTCGAGAGTTTATCTTGACCGGATACTGCCCAAAGTGCCAAGAGGTTCTCTTTGATGTTAAGCAGAAGAAAGCAGATAAGAAGAACTACTTTTCTTGTCAGGATCTCGACAATGAGGCGTTCCGCAGGTTCGGTGATTTGGTGGAAAGAGAGGGAATTGATAGTGCGATAAACTCAGATAAAGCGAAAGCACTGTCAATGCCACAAAAGCTTTTTGTAATCGATGAGTTTGATCTTTGGGACGATGTGCTGTTGGATGATTCTGATAACCTTGTCCTGACAAAGAGTGAAAAGGGTGGTGCAGGTGATGAATATTAAACAGTTTGCAAAAGCTGGAAAGATCAGCTCATCAGTTGAAAACGTTAAGCGGTGTAATGCCGTAGATATTGGTTTCCTGACTATTGATGGCAGAGAGGATGAAACTCAACTGGATGTCGAGCATTCTATCCTGACTAAAAAAGGTCTGGATGAGCTGGATGAGCTGTTTGCTTACATGGCAGAAGAGCTGGAGGCTGATGAATCCGGAATCTACTATATCAACATAGTAGCGGCCGCGGACACCATGGAGGGATTGGAAGCTATGGGTTTCTGATTCGGGAAAGGAGATAAAAATGACGGAAAAAGAAAAGTTCTTGATGGAAGTCCAGATCTGTGATCGTGCAGAAAAACTGGGGCTTGTTTCGCCAGACAAACGACTTGCATCCATGATAGATATCGGCTATGCAGCTGATGTTTTTCAAATGGATATTGAAGCATGGCTGAACGCAGGTGACAGTGAGTTTCAGCATGAATTTCTTGGCATAGGGATGAATATTGATCGAGAGAAGATCAATGCGACTCATAAAGCTGACGAAAGTTGTTTTGGAGACTTCGTTCCGAGGTTTGGAAAGGAGCTGCCATGAAATATACGATTCAAAATACTAATTTTATTGATTGGTATACTTCTGGTGGCTCAGATGATCCAAAGACAGTGATTACGCAGTGGTTTGATGCGGGAAGGAAAAATCCTACCTGTGTTGCCATCTCTGCAAGAAGCAGAGAAGATGCGTATGAGCTTATCTTGTGGGCAAGTGAGCATCTGGAAGAAATCAGGAAGGAACATGAAAAAGGATGCTGCTATAAGTGGAAATTTATAGAGGACTGCATCCAGA
>OIXA01000795.1_pt1 | contig 43194 bp, 33 predicted proteins | sample 1587721 | NCBI WGS metagenome assembly OIXA01 (sample SAMEA3888900, study PRJEB22519) | human gut metagenome | biome: human gut; feature: human-associated habitat; material: faeces | place: Denmark | collected 2013
GGATTCTTAAATACTCCCTGATAAGCAGCTCCTGATAAGGATAATGCACTGCCAACTAACACTGCCCCTATAATACGCGGAAGGCGTAGTGTAAATACTACGCCTTCTGCCGTGTTGCTCCATGTCTTTGTCACATTTACAAATCGGGATGCAAGTATCTTGGTCACTTCCGGAACAGAAACGCTGTATTGTCCTGCACACAACGCAATAATACATGCAACTGCCAGCAGTATGATCAGTCCGGTAATCAGTATTCCATACTCTGCTTTTTTATGCTTTTTGTTATCCTTCAATGTAATTGTCTCTTTTCTGTTTATTTATTTAAATCCAATCTCAGGAGGCTGTCCAACTGCTCATCACTGAGCTCATATCCATAATAATCTTTGTAGAAATCGCTGATTTCTGTTCTGATATCATAATCAGAGAAAATCTCCGGCTGTACAATGGATGCTGTCCATTTCATATAAAGTGGTTTTTCAAATGTATTTGGCGGAGCCCAGCGGTATAATCCACATGGAACTTTATAAACCTTATGATTTTTAACAGCACTCACGTTACTCCAATCCTGTCCTTCCAGTTTGTTCTCATAGAAATCTTCCGGAGTTACATCATCGAAATTACTGATAAAAATAATCTCCGGATCATATTCTAGGATTGTTTCCATTGAAGGTTCTGTAATGTCTTCAGGAAGTGTGAAATTCTGTCCACCTTCAAGTGTTGTAATATAAGTATTAATCCCACCTGTATAACAGGTCATCTCATGTACATTCTGGAAATGAAGAACTCTTGGCATTTCATCCTCTGATAAAGCAGCAACCTCATCTGCCTTGCTGTTAAAATAATCCATAGTTTCATCATACCAGTCTGTTACCTGTTTTGCACGATCCTCACAGTTTAATGCATCTCCCAGCATAGTAACCAGATTTTTCAGGCCGTCCATATCTTTTGCAGAAGACACAAGTACACATGGAATTCCCAATGCCTTTAACTGCTCTGCCTGGTCAGTCTCTGAATCCCAGTTCAGTACTAAATCCACATCTGCATCTGCAAGAGCTTCTACATTTACTGAAAAGTCATCATTTACCATTGTAGTATCTACATCTTCCAGTTCCGGAGCCAGATCTTTCAAAATAGACATTTCCCATCCTGAATATGCTGCCGGTGGAATAGATACCATATTCTCTGCATTTCCCTGTAATGCATAAACCATATTGGACAGAACCATTGCTGGAACTGCAATTCTCTTCGGATGTGCAGGCACTTCTACTTCTGCTCCGGTGGCGTCTACAACTGTTCTGGTTTCCTCCTCTCCAGATGTTTTGTCAGCTGCAAATACGCTGATTCCTGTAAGCGAGGAAACAGCTACTGCTGTCGACAGTAACATGGCAAGAAACTTTGATCTTTTTTTCATTCCTTATCTCCTTATCTGTAAAATAAAAAAGCACCCTTTTCATCACAAAAAAGGGCGCAAAAAAGCTGCCCCGTCCATTTTTCGGCGGGAACGAGGCAGCCAGTTTGCAGGGGATTATGCTTTCAACAGGGCAGAGGCAGCTTTGCCAAGGGTGTCGTTGATGGCATCGGCTGCTTCTTCGGTGGGGGCAACGGCAGAGAGATACACCTTGATCTTCGGCTCGGTGCCGGAGGGGCGCACCATCAGCTTGGCACCGCCCGCCAGACGGAACTCCAGCACGTTGGCCTTGGGCAGTCCGGTGCCGGCGGTGTTGTAGTCCACTACGCTTTCCACGGCCATGCCGCCGATGGCGGTGGGCGGAGTCTGGCGCAGCTGCTTCATGATGGCGTCCATGGTGTGCATTCCGCTTTCGCCCTCAAAGGCGAAGCTGTGCAGGGCATTGCGGTAGCAGCCGAACTCGGCGTACAGCTGATTGATGGCATCCAGCAGGGTCATGCCCTGCTTTGCGTACCATGCGGCGGCTTCGCACACCAGCAGGGTGGCGTTGACGGCGTCCTTGTCCCGGACGTGAGCACCGGACAGGTAACCGTAGCTCTCCTCAAAGCCAAAGATGTAGCGGTCGGCTTCACCTGCGGCTTCCAGCAGACCGATCTGCTCACCGATGAACTTGAAGCCGGTCAGGGTGCGGCGCAGCTCCACGCCGTACTTTGCCGCCACCGGGGTGGCCATATCGGTGGAGACGATGGTGGTCACAGCCACCGGATGCTCCGGCATGGTGCCCAGTGCCTTTCGGGTGCGGCAGATGTAGTCCAGCAGAATGATGCCCATCTCGTTGCCGGTGATGAGCCGGTAGCCGCCCTTGCCATCGGGCACGGCGGTGCCGCAGCGGTCACAGTCCGGGTCGGTGCCCAACAGCAGGTCCGGGTGCACTTTGTCGCACAGCTCCAGACCCTTCTGCATGGCTTCCCGGATCTCCGGGTTCGGGTAGGGGCAGGTGGGGAAGTTGCCGTCCGGCTTTTCCTGCTCCGGTACCACGGTCACATGGGTGACGCCCAGTTTTGTCAGCAGCTTTTTCACGCATTCCAGACCGGAGCCGTTCAGCGGAGTGTACACCAGCTTCAGGTCGGCGGTGCCTGCACCATCGCCCACACGCTGGGCGTAGACGGCATCCACAAAGTCGTCCAGACATTTCTCGCTGCTGTATTCGATATTGCCCTCGGCAAGGGCTGCGTCAAAGTCCGCAGGCTGTACGGCAAAGCAGTCTACTGCTTCAATGGCGGCAAGGATCTTTGCCGCCACCTCAAGGGTGATCTGGCAGCCGTCTGCGCCGTAGACCTTGTAGCCGTTGTACTTGGCGGGGTTGTGGCTGGCGGTAACGCACACACCTGCACCGCAGCCGTAGTACCGCACCGCCCAACTCAGTGCCGGGGTGGGCTCCAGACGGGGGTAGATGTACGCCTTGATGCCGTTGGCTGCCAGAACCGCCGCCGTTTCTTTAGCGAACACATCGCTCTTGATGCGGCTGTCGTAGCCGATGGCCACCTTTTTGGGCAGGTCGGAGGCGTTCAGGTAGTTGGCAAGCCCCTGGGTTGCCTTGCGGATGTTGTAGACGTTCATCCGGTTGGTGCCTGCGCCGATGACACCACGGAGACCACCGGTGCCGAATTCCAGCTCCCGGTAAAAGCGGTCGGTGATGGCATCCTCGTCGCCTGCAATGCTGTTCAGTTCATCGGCAAGGTCGGCAGGCATCCCGGGCTGGGAAAGCCAGCGGTCATACTGCTGTTTTACTTTTTCTTCCATGAAATCACACTTTCTTCAAATAAAGACAGTTTCGGTGCAGACGATCATTGCACGCTGTCCTCCGTGTCAGGTTCTTCTTCCGGTTCCTCTTCCTTGCGCCCGGCTTTTTCCAGCTGAGCAAAGGCAGGGCGCATCAGGCTTGCCATGCCAAGGGCAGAACCTGCGCCGCCAATGAGCAGCCACAGGGGCAGCAGATAGACGAACCACGCAGGGGCGGCTTTTGCCAGCAGAGGAAACCACGCCAGAAAAGCCAGATTCCCCACAGTGGGCAGCAGGTTTGCAAGGGTCATGCGGCCACTGTCTGCCAGCACCGGCAGAACGCCGGGATAGGTGAACCGTGCCAGCAGGGCAAAGCCCCAGCTGCCGCAGCAGCCTGCCAGCACCAGCAGCAGAAAGGACGCTGCCGCCAGAATGCCGGTGCTGGGGGTGTCCTGTGCGGTGGCGGTGCGCAGCCCGGTGAGGGCGGCAAAGCCTGCCAGCAAAAGCACCAGCCACAGAGCAGTAGATTGCTTAAAATCCCGCTTGAACGCCTTGAAAAAGTCGGTATGGACGGTGTAGTCCTCCTTTGCTGCCATCTTGTTCACCACCGTGAACAGCCCCAGGGTGGAGGCTCCGGCGGTGACGATGGGCAAACAGCACACCAGCCACAGAAGGTTGGCAAAAAGCAGATCGCCGATCTTCCCCATAGTGCGGTAGAAGGGGCTGTCGATGTTGGTCTTTTTCATGGCGTTTCCTTTCGGGCGGAGGTCTCAGAGGGGCGGTTTACTCGCCGATGCTCTTGAGGTACTCCAGATTTTTGTCGATGAGGGCGCACCGCTGCTTTACGCAGTCCACACTGCGCAGCGGGTCGGCGGGGGTGTTGAAGGCGAAGTCCAGCAGTTTGTCGATGGTGGTAGAAGCTACATGGAGACGGGTATCGCTGGCTGCATAATAAATATACACGCTTCCGTCATCGTCTGCAATCGCGCCGTTGGTAAAGACCACGTTGGAAACATCGCCCACACGCTCCCAATCCCGGGGAGCGATCAGGAAGCCGGAGGGCTCCGCGATCACCTTGCTGGGGTCGTCCAGTGCGGTGACGAATACATAAATGACGTACCGCAGCCCGGCGGCGGTATTCCGCACGCCGTGGGCGATGTGCAGCCAGCCCTTTTCGGTCTTGATGGGGGTGGCACCCTCGCCGTTCTTTGCCTCGGTGATGGTGTGGTAGCGGCGGGGGCTGGTGATGATCTCCTCGTCAATGACGGCGTGGGTGATGTCCTCGCACAGACCAAAGCCTACGCCGCCGCCGGAACCGGTGTCGATGAAATCATCCATGGGGCGGGTGTAGAAGGCGTACTTGCCGTTGACAAACTCCGGCAGCAGATCCACATTGCGCTGCTGGGGGCTGCGCTTGGTGACAAGGTTCGGCAGACGCTCCCAAGTTTTGAGGTCTTTGGTGCGGACGATGCCCGCAGCAGCCACGGCAGCGGACAGGTCATTCACGCTGTTGTCCTTGCTCTCGGAGCAGAACACGCCGTAGATCCAGCCGTCCTCGTGCTGGGTCAGGCGCATATCGTAGACGTTGGTCTCCTCCGGGCAGGTGTCCGGCAGCAGGATGGGCTTTTCCCAGAAGTGGAAGCCCTCCACCGGGCTGTCGCTCTCTGCCACGCCAAAGAAGCTCTTGCGGTCGTTGCCCTCGATGCGCGCCACAAGGTAATACTTGCCGTTCAGCTTGATGGCACCGGAGTTGAACACGGCGTTCACGCCCAGACGCTCCATAAAGTGGGGGTTCGTCTCCGGGTTCAGGTCGAACCGCCAGCTCAGCGGGATGGATTCGCGGGTCAGTACCGGGTTTTCCCACCGGTCGTAGATGCCGTTGTAGAAATCGGTCTTTTTGTTTTTGCGGGCCAGGTAGGCATCCTGCAAAGCCTTCTGGCGCAGGTATTCGGGGTGGAGTTTAGACTGTGACATCGGGGTTCCTCCTTATCAGTTCCATGCACATTCTGCCGTTGTGGTAGGGGCACTTCCACGGCTCAAGGATGGGCTTGCGGCTGGACGGTTTTCCGTCTGCGTCCACCTCCCAGAACCATTCACTGCCGGGGCGTTTGTCCACCATCACATTGCAGATGTAGTGGTAAATATCGGCGGCGGCATCGCGGTATTTTGCATCGCCGCTCTTGTTGTATTCGTTCACGAAGCCCAGCACGGACTCGGCCTGCACCCACCACACACGGGTGGTGTTCACCTTGCCCCGGTCGCACTCGTTGACCACCGAGTGGTCAATGTAAGCTTCCTTGTAGATGTGGGCGGCAAGGTCGGAGTTGATGGCGTGGATGCGCTTGGAAAGCGCTGCATCGCCCAGTAAATCGCAGCCCCAGTCGATGAGCCAGCTGGACTCGATATCGTGGCCGTAGCTGTACAAATCGATGATGGAGTTGTAGTGCTGGTCAAAGAACACCAACTGCCGGTGCAGCTCCGGGCTGTAAATCTTGTGCTCGTAGATATCAAGGATGCGGCGCAGGGCTTTTTCCACCTCCGGGTCACGGCTGGCCTGATAAAGCCCGGCGTAACCCTCGAACACATGGAGCAGGGTGTTCATGGTCTTTGCCGCCATGACACCGTTTTCGGAGAGCTTTTCGTTGCTCTCCGGCTTCCAGTCGATGGTAAAGGCCTCCAGATAGCCCTCGCTGTCGGTGCAGTGCTGCTCGATGAGATGAAAGATCTTTTTTGCGTAGGCCAGCGCAACGGGGTCTTTGGTCAGCCGGTAGTAAGCGGAAAGGGCATAGATGGCAAAGCCCTGATTGTAGGTGTGCTTAGTGGTGTCCTGCGGCTTGCCGGTGTAATCGCAACTCCAGTACACGCCGCCGTTTGCCTCGTCGTAGCAGTTTTTCAGGAAGAACTGGTAGGCGTGGCGGGCATCCTCGGCAAGGTCTGCCCGGCCGGTCAGCATGGCAGCCTCGGAGAAGAACCACAGAATGCGGCTGTTCAGGATGCAGCCCTTTTCGGCTTTTTTATCCAGCTTCAGGTCAAAATCCATGTAGCCGTAAAAACCGCCGTTTTCCTCGTCCCGCAGCCCTTTCCAGAAGGGAATGATGGTTTGCAGCAGCATTTCTTCTGCTGCCTGTTTGATGGAAGACATAATACAGAACTTCCTTTCTGTACAAAGTAAAACCCTCTCGGTCACGGCTTGCGCCGTGCCAGCGCCCGGTAGGGGACGTAAAACCTCTTTTTGCAGAGATGGCGATGCGAAAGCATTGACAGAGAGGGTTGCGCTTGACGCTTAGCGGATGCCCACCTCGTGGTCGGTGGGGCCTGCGTTATCGTGGGTCTTGATGTAATCCACCACCTCGTCTACGGTGGTGAAGGCCAGACCGACATAGCTGTCGGCGCAGCCATAGTACAGAGCGATGCGGCCGGTGTCGGCATCCTGCAGGGTGGCGCAGGGGAAGCAGACGTTGGGCACGAAGCCGCGCTCCTCATACCACTTTTCCGGGGTCAGCAGGAAGTTGCCGCAGCGGTACAGCACCTTGCTGGGCTCGTCCTTATCCAGAATGGCACCGCCGATGGAGTAGACGAAGCCATTGCAGGTGCCGGTAACGCCGTGGTAGAACAGCAGCCAGCCCTCGCTGGTCTCAATGGGGGCAGCACCGCCGCCGATCTTCACGCTCTCCCACCAGTTGGAGCCCTTGCTCATCACATGGCGGTGACGGCCCCAGAACTCCATATCCGGGCTCTGGCTCAGGAAGATGTCACCAAAGGGGGTGTGGCCGCTGTCAGACGGGCGGCTCAGCAGGGTGTACAGGCCGTTGATCTTCCGGGGGAACAGCACGGCGTTGCGGTTGAAGGGGATAAAGGGATTCTCGATGCGGACAAAGGTCTTGAAGTCGGTGGTCTTGGCGATGCCGATGGACGCACCATAGAAGTCCTGACACCAGATGATGTAGTAGGTGTCCTCCACCTTCACAAGACGGGGATCGTAGGCGTACACCGGCATAAACGGCTCGCCCTTTTCGTTGACGAAGGGGATCTTGTCCTTGTCAAAGTTCCAGTGGATGCCGTCCTCGCTGCGTCCCAGATAGATGTAGGGGATGCCGTCGACCTGTTCGCCACGGAACACGCCGATGAACTTGCCCTCGTAGGGCACCACGGCACTGTTGAAGATGCGTGCCACCCCTTCCACAGGGTTACGGTCGATGATGGGGTTCTCGTTGTACCGCCACACCGGGGCGGTAACATCGGCAGGCTTTTCCTGCCAGGGGATGTTGGGCAGTGCATCGCAGAACATTTTTACGTTGCTCATAAGATAAACTCCTGTAATAGAAGATTGTTTGTTTTCCTTCTGCTGTATTCTCCCGGCTCCTGCACAGAAACCGGGAGAAGCAGCAGATGATGAAGGAAAAATGTGGATGTCGCAATTTTAGCCTTTGACAGCACCGGCAGCCATGCCGCTGTAGATCTGATCCTGACACAGCAGGAACACGATAAGGGCGGGGATGATGGTAATGATGACACCGGCGCAGATGTAGTTGTACTGGTTGCCCATGGGGCCGGAGAACACATACAGCGAGGTAGCAACCACCTGATACTTGGTCTTATCCTGCAGATACAGGTTTGCCATGTAGTATTCGTTGTAGGTGGACACACCCTTCAGGATGGCGCTGGTGACGATGGCGGGCTTCAGCAGGGGCAGCAGGATCTTGAAGAACACACCAAAGTAGGTGCAGCCATCCAGAATGGCGCTTTCGTCCAGCGTGGAGGAAAGGTTCTCGAAGAACTGCAAAAAGATATAGATGGTGATAACGTCCGTGCCCATCATCAGGATGATGTAGCCGGGCATGGAGTTTACCAGATGCAGAGCGGTCATGATCTGGTACACCGTGACCTGGGAGGCGATGCCGGGGATCAGGGTGGCAATGGTGAACAGGTTGCGGATCAGCTTATTGCCGGGGAACTTGAACCGGTTCAGCACATAAGCCAGCATGGCGCTGATCATAATGCTGCCCACCAGCACGCAGATCAGGATAATAAAGCTGTTGAGGAACGCCTTGCCCATGTTGGCCTTGTTCCATGCGATGATGAAGTTATCGAAGTTCAAAAAGTTCTTGGGCAGGGTGATGACGTTGGTGCTGGCATACTCTTCCTCCGTCTTAAAGGCGGTGAAGATACAGGACACGATGGGCACCAGTGCCACGAAAGCGGCAAAGATCAGCAGCACATACTTGCAGATATTGATGAGGATGCGCTTCATTTTGATTGCGTTCATACGTTCTGCCTCACTTTCACTTGGTTACGCCGCTGCTGCGGTTTTCCAGCCATTTTTCCACAGCCTTCTGGGCGTAGGTGACGATCACGATGAGCAGCAGCAGAACCACAGCCATGGCGGATGCAAGACCCACCTTCTGGTCGGTATGGGCGATCTTGTCCATGACCACGAAGTAGGTGGAGGTGTTGAAGCCGCCGCCGGTGACAACATAGGGCATCTCGAAGGCGGACAGTGCGCCGGACACCGAGATGATGAGGTTCAGCACCACGATGGTGCTGATGGAGGGCAGGATGATGTCCTTGAAGCGGTGCCATGCGTTGGCACCGTCGATCTCAGCAGCCTCGTACAGAACGGGGTCCACAGAAGCGATAGCACCGATGAACATGACGATGTTCTGGCCGATGTATTTCCAGATAGAGCAGGCCACCAGCACGACGTTGTTGATGGACTCATCCCGGAGCCAGAAGGGAAGCTTATCCACGTTGAAACCCACCCAGCTCAGCAGGGTATCCAGCACAAAGCCATGGGTGAAGAAAAACTTGAAGATGAAGCCCACCGAGATGCCGCAGATGAGGCAGGGAAAGTACAGTGCACCTCGGAAGAACTTGCTGCCCTTGCACTTGAAGCTCAGGATGGTGGCAAACAGCAGCGCCAGCGCCATCTGCACCACCGAACCTACCATGTAGTAAAGGCTCAGGCTCAAAGCATGGAAGCAGTCTTTGCGGGTAAAGACCGAGATGTAGTTCTGCAGACCCACAAAGGTACGTCTGCCGATGTACTTCATTTTGAAGAAGCTGAACTCCACCATTTTGAAGAAGGGCAGATAGGTAAACATGAACAGCAGCACCAGCGGAACAAACAGGAACACCAGCGTGACGATGAGCTGCTGGCCGCGCATACTGTGAAAGTATTCGCTGAAGCTCTTGCGCTTTTTAGGCGCGGATACGGTTGCGGAAGATGCCATGTAAAAGACCTCCTTTCACCAAAAGCAGGGCGGACATGGGCCCGCCCTGCTGATTTATAACGATAGATCGCTTACTGCGGTGCGCAGTCATCCACGGCCTTGTCCCATGCAGCGTTCCAGTCGGCCACGATGTCGTCCAGAGTCTCGTCGCCGTTGATGCCAGCCTCCACCACACGCATGACGTGGGTCTGGTCGGCATTCAGCATCAGCTCAGCCTCCTGCTGCACCTCGGTGGCAAGGTCTGCCAGCTCTGCGGGGGCGGGGGCATCCTCGACCAGGTCGATGCCGTCAAATGCCTTCAGGGTATCGGGGTATTCCTGGCTCTTCAGCACCGGCACACCGCCCTGATCATAAGCAAAGTTGGAGCTTTCGGTCAGCCACTTGATGTAGAGCATGGCAGCCAGCTTTTTGTCATCGGTGGTGTTCTTGTTCACACCGTAGCAGTAGTCTGCACCTGCGCTGGCGTACTGGGTACCCTTGACGGTGATGGGGAACGGCATATAGCCAATGTCGTCGGCGTGGTCACCGGCGGCCTGCATCTGCACGATGGCCCAGCTGCCCAGAACCATGGCACCGATCTGGCCGTTATTGATGCGGGGCTTGGAGCCCTCCCAGTCGGTGGTGGTGGGGTCGGCCTCGGTCAGACCGCGCTTCACTGCTTCGTACAGGATGTAGTACACAGCGTAGGGACCCATATCGTCCGCACCCAGAATGCCCTTCTGGAACGGATCCTTGGTCTGGGGCATGGTAATGTTCATCCAGTTCGGGTCGCCGGTTGCGCCGCCGCTGGTGTAAGCATCCCATGCGGTCATGGTCCAGCCGGCGGCGTAGTTGGTGTACAGGGGATCAATGGAAGGATCGTAGTCCTTGATCTTCTGCAGGTCATCCAGGAACTCGTCCGGGGTCTTGGGCAGGGTGGTGATGCCGGCAGCCTCAAAAACCTTCTTGTTGTAGATGATGCCCTGTGCATTGCCGGTGGAGGGGATGCCGTACACGCTGCCGTTATAAGCGCGGTTGGAAGCGAAGTTGTAATCGTTCTCAATGTCGCTCAGTGCGCACAGAGGCTCAAAGTAGTCGCCCAACTCGGTCAGGGGGATGTTGGTGGGGATCATGCACAGATCACCCCAGTCGTTGGAAGTCAGACGGGTGGTCATGTCGTTGGCATAGTCGGTGATGCCCTCGTACTTGATGGTGATGTTGGGATACAGCTTCTGGAATGCGGCAACGTAGCCGTCAAAGGTGCCGTCCTCGATGAGGTCGGTGCGGTGGCTGACGAACTTCAGATCGGCCTTCAGGTCGGTGTTGTCGGTGCCAACGGTCAGCTCATTGTAAGCCTTTGCACCGTCAGCGCCGGCAGCGGAACCGGCGGTGCTGCCGGTGGAGCCGGCGGTAGAAGTGCTGCTGCCGCCGCAGGCGGCAAGAGCAGAGGCTGCGGCCAACACACCAGTGACCTTCAGGAAGTTACGGCGATTGATCTTACGCATAGGAATGTCCTCCTTCTTTATGTGGAACCTTTTTCTGATTTGCGAAAGCTTCCGTTAGCTGGATTTAGCTAATTGATAACTCTCGCTTCCCGTGATTTGAGTATAGTCTTTTCACAGCGCACTGTCAATATCACCCAAAAGATTCGGTGTTTTGGTGGCAATTCGGCGATTTTCTTGTGAAAACTGACCTGCAAATCCGGGATACAACACGAAAATTAAACTTAAAATGTTTTATTAGCTAACAAAATAGAGAAAGTTAGCCTAAATAATGGCTAGCTTGAAGGTTTTTCAAAGGTTTTTATTGACGAAACTACCGAAAACTGTTATGCTAGTTATAAAGTTAATCGGAATTTTATTTACCTCATAACCAAATCAAGAAGAAAGCTGGTCAGGAACATGGCAAAAGCAGTACGCATGGCGGACATTGCACAGCGGCTGGGCATCAGCACCGTTTCCGTTTCCAAGGGTTTGGCAGGGAAGGAGGGCGTAAGCGCCGAGATGCGTGCCAAGATCCTTGCCACCGCCGAGGAGATGGGCTACCAGCCCCCCGCCCGGACCAACGCCCACCCCGGCGGCGAGAGCATTGGCATTCTGGTGGCAGACCGCTTTTTCAATGAGAATGCCTTTTATTCCAATCTGTACCGTGCCGTGTTGAAAGCTGCCACCGAGCAGGACATCTCGGTTCTGATGGAGATCGTTCTGCCGCAGGCAGAAAAAAGCTGCAATATGCCCACCTTCCTTGTAAACCGGAAGGTGGACGGCCTGATTTTTATGGGCGAGATCAGCCGCCGCTACCTTGCTACGGCGGTGCAGACCGGCGTGCCCTTTATGCTGCTGGACTTCTACGACGATGCCATTGCCGCCGACTGCGTGCTCAGCGACAACACCAGCGGCAGCTACACGATGACCGAGCACCTTATCTCCACCGGGCGGCGGAACATCGGCTTTGTTGGCAGCGTGCTGTCCACCAGTTCCATAATGGACCGGTATCTGGGCTACGTCAAGGCGATGCTCCGTGCCGGTCTGCCCATCCGGGACGACTGGCGGCTGGAGGACCGGGACGATCAGGGTAAGTTCGTGCCGTTCTCTCTGCCTCATGAAATGCCGGACGCCTTTGTCTGCAACTGCGATGCGGTGGCCTATAATCTGGTGGAGATCCTCAAGCGCAACGGCTACCGGGTGCCGCAGGATGTGGCAGTGACCGGTTACGACGACTACCGCTATTCCACTATTTGCAGCCCCCAGCTCACCAGCTACCGGGTGGACTTGGACGGCATGGCAAAAACGGCGGTGGCGCAACTGCGCCGCAAAATGGCGCATAAGCCTGCCATTGCTCCCACCGTCATCGTGCCCGGCGGCTTTGTAAGAAGAGAATCTACCTGATAAAAAGGGGCTGATGCACGAAGGTTTGTGCATCAGCCCCTTTAGCGGAAAATAGAGTTTATATTGGGGATGCCGGAGCGTCTGCGGACGCTCCGGCATCCCGTTTTCATTTTTACAGGATCGTTCTCAGAAAAGCGGTCAGGACCTTTGCCGCCTGCCGGTGGTTCTCTGCGCCGGGGTGCTGCCGGGCACCCACGGTTTCCGGCGTGGTATTGGGCAGCTCCAGCAGATAGACAGAGCTGTCTCCGGTAATGGCCTTGTACTGCTCCATGCCCTGCCGCAATACCGGCAGCAGCTCGCTGCCCAGCATCCCGATGCACCACACCAGCTTTGCCCCGGGGTTCTTCGCCCGGAGCAGTGTCAGAAAATGCTGTACACCATTTGCCACTTTTTGGGCGTCCGCAGGGTGGAAGTCTCCATTGGAGAGCCGCCGCAGCTGGTGGGGCTTGCCGGTGGCAGGGTCTTGCCACGGCGGGTTATCGAATGCGCCGGTGTCGTTGGTGCCCAAGTTGACGATGACAGCATCCGGTTTCCATGCAGAAAAATCGTTTTCCTGCTGTGCGCCAAGGGCGGCGTTGCGCTGCCCCATAGCTACACCGCACACCTGCGTATAGTAGGGCGGCATCACATGGCGCACATCGTTGTCCCAGCCGGTCACGATGCCCCAGCCACTTTGCGAGATGCAACGGTATTCGGCTCCCAGTGCATCGGCGGTCAGGCGGCCATAGTGGTTCTCCGCAGAGAAAAAGGCTCCCACCCAGTCCTCCTCCGGCTTGGCCCCGATGGCACCCTCGCCGCTGGTGATGCTGTCGCCCACAAACTCCAGCCGATACTGCGGCTCCGGCAGGGGCAGAAATTCGCCGCCTGCATATTCCAGCCCGGTGATCTGCAACAGATGCGCCGGGTCATCGTGCATGGCCTGCACATCCTTTAGCAGCCGGAGGTGCTTTGCCTTGCCCGGTGTCATGCCCCGGAAAAGACAGATCCGGCTTTTGCCGGGGTTCACGGCAAACCGTGCCACCCATGCGCCGTTCAGCTCCACGCTGACCCACGGCTCTACCATCTCATAGTCGGCGAAAAAATCCACCCATAGTTCGCTGCCGGTAAATTCCAGCTCCATGCCGCTGGCTGTCCAGAACAGGGTCAGCGGGTCACGTCCGGTGTGCCGCCCCAGTGCCCGCACCTGTGGCAGCTGGGTCAGCGTCGCAGTTGTAAGTTGTTCCATTTTCCGTTCCCTCCCGTTGGTTTTTGCTTGAAGCATAGCAGAACAGTGCGAAAACTGCAAGCTAAATGCATAAGCTAACAAAAACCTAAAATTTAGTTTAGCCTTTGCTCCTCCCGGTGCAGGGGCTTTTTTCGGGTCAGGTTGACCAGTGCTTTGCCCCTCTCCTTGTACCATACGCTGAAAATGAAACGGCATATTGACGGAACTTCTAAAACTGTCTTATACTTGTTGTGCAATCTGACGTTGATTTTTGAGAAAAAAGAGGAAGGTTTCATGGAGCTGGAACATAACTTTTACGGGGTGAATTTTGCACCCTTTCCCCGGCGGGGCGTGTTGAATAGCGAGACTGCCCACCGCAGCATGGCAGCCATGGTGGAAGCCACCGCCGCCAACTGGGTCATCCTGTCGCCCTCTGGAATACAGTCTGGCCCTTACAGTGAGGAGATCGACTGGAACACCGATGCCACCCCCACAGACGAGGAGCTGTGCGGTGCCATCCGCTTTGCCAAGCAGTTGGGCTTGCAGGTGGCGCTGAAGCCTACCGTCAACTGTGCCAACGGCGTGTGGCGGGCGCGCATCAGCTTTTTTGACCACGATGTGCCCTGCGAGACCCAGTGGAGCGGATGGTTTGCCAACTACACCGCCTTCCAGACCCACTACGCGGCTCTTGCCGAAGCCGAAGGCTGTGGGCTGTTCCTGACCGGCTGCGAAATGACCATGACCGAGCACCGGGAAGCAGAGTGGCGCGCCCTCATTGCCGCTGTACGGCAGCAATACCACGGCCCGGTGAGCTATAACTGCGATAAATACGGCGAGGACCATGTAAACTGGTGGGATGCGGTGGACTGCATCGCTTCCAGCGGCTACTACCCCCTGAAGGACTGGGAAAACCAGCTGGACCGTATCGAGGCGGTGAGCCAAAAATACAAAAAGCCCGTCCTCTTCAGCGAGGCAGGCTGCATGAATATCACCGGCTCTTCTGCCGTGCCCAACAACTGGGAGCTGAAGGGAACACGGAATGATCTGGAGCAGGCAGATTGGTATGAGGCAATGTTTTCCGCCTGCGCCAAGCGCCCGTGGGTCATGGGCTTTGGCGTGTGGGACTGGCCTGCCGACACCAGAGCAGTCAGTGCCTACGCCGTGTCCGGCCGTCCGGCGGCAAAAATTATCCATAACGCATATCAGGGAGGAGTTTTAGAATGAATACGTCCAATTTTGCTCGCTTGAAAGAACTGTTCCGCCGTGCCGCGGCAGGGCAGGAGTTGACCATTGCCTTTTTGGGCGGTTCCATCACGCAGGGCAGCCTTTCCACCCAGCCCGGTAATGCCTACGCTTTCCGGGTGTACCAGTGGTTCGTGGATACCTTTCCGCAGTCGAAGTTCCACTACGTCAACGGCGGCATCGGCGGCACCAGCTCCCACTATGGCGTTGCCCGTGCCGTGACCGATGTGCTGATGTACCAGCCGGATTTTGTGGCGGTGGATTTCAGCGTCAACGATCTGGAAGTCCCCTTCCGGCAGGAGACTTACGAGGGTGTTGTCCGCAAGCTGCTTGCATGGCCCTCTCACCCGGCGGTGGTGCTGCTGAACAACATTTATTACGATACCGGCGAGACGTCACAGGACGAGCACAACGCCGTGGGCGACCACTACGGTGTGCCCCACGTCAGCATCCGGGACAGCGTTTACAAGGATCTGCGTGCCGGTAAGTATGCCAGCCGCACCCTGTTGAGCCCTGATGGACTGCACCCCAACGATTATGGCCACGGTCTGGTGGCAGGGGAGATCATCAAGCTGCTGGAGGCAGTCAACGCCCACCGGGAAGAACCAGAGCAGGAGCCTGCCTTCCCGGCACCGCTCACCGCCAACGCCTACGAGAACGCCCGGCGGCTGACCATCCGGGAGCTCTCCCCCAAGCTGGAGGGCTTCCGGGCAGACCCGGAGGAAAAGCTGGGGCATCTGGACCACTGGAAAAACGGCTGGATCGGCCAGAAGCCCGGGGATAAGATCACCTTTGAAGTGGATGCCTCCTGCATTGCAGTGCAGTACCGCAAGACCATCCGCCGCCCGGCGCTGCGGGCACAGCTGGTGCTGGACGGCGACACCGCCCACGCCGCTGTGCTGGACGGCAACTTCGATGAGGATTGGGGCGACTGCCTGTATCTCCAGCCCATCCTCCACCATGGTGAGCAGAAGAACCATACCGTGGAGATCACCATTCTGCCCACAGAAGATGAAATTCCCACGGAGTTCTACCTCATGGCACTGATCACGGCGTGAGGTAGAATACCCCTCCAAGACTTGATTTTTGGTGTGTGACCACGCAAACCAATGCCGTCAAGCCGGTGGAGGATAGAGCGATTTTGTTTGTCGGAGAGTAAGTGCACGGTTTCTGCACGGTTTCAAAACGTGCAAAGGGCGCTTCTCGCTGCAAAATCCGAACTTTTTTCCGATAGGAGAAGGGTTCGGATTTTTTGTATTCTTTGGAAAACAGAACGAATCCCTTGCTTCCATCGAAAAACGTCCTAGACCTTATCACAAAAAAGCACGACAGACCACGGTAAGAGTGCCGTAAGGCAGAAAGGACACGAGTATGAAGTACGATGAAAGAACCTGCAAATTCAACATGGACACCGGCTGCGTGGAACTGCTGCTCCGGGATGGGAGAAAAATTTCCATTGACTGTACCGGGGTTGAGGATGCACTGGATGTGACCATGGCGCAGAGATCGGAGCTGGACTATCTTATTTACAATGACCCGCTTGGCTATGCCGATTTGATTCTGAATGGCAATCCAGAAGAATACTTGAAAAACGTAACCGGGAGCCATGGGTTAGAAGATTAAGAGAAAAGCGCAGAGCATCTTATTCAGAGTGCTCTGCGCTTTTCTGCATCTTGCGCCATTGTTGCGGGGTCATGCCGTACTTTTGCCGGAACAGTTCGTAGAAGTGGGTGCGGTTGGTAAATTTGAGTTGTAGGGCGATCTCACTGACGGAAAGTGTTGTTTCCCGCAGCAGCCGTTCAGCCTTCTGGAAACAGAAGGTCATGCCGTAATCGAAAAGACACAGACCGGTGCGGCGCTGGACGATGGAATTGAGGTAGCTGCCATTGTAATTCAAAAGCCGTGCCAGTTCGCTGCGAGGCAGCCGGCCATCTGTATCCTCCAGTAAACGGCTGATGCGCAGAAAGAGCAGGCTTTCGAGGCTGCTGCTCAGGTGCACCGGGGTGACGTAGAACCCGGACGACAGAAAATCGAACAGCTCGCAAAGTGCGCCCTTCAAATAATAGGTGGCGGCGGCACTGGGTTCGTGCAGGATGTGGGTCATGCGGGCGATGAGCGTTGTCAGGGTTTGAACGCTGTCGGAGTTTTCCGGTGTGGGAAAAAGGTCCTGATATTCCTTTCGAAGGTCCTGTCCCAGATTTGCCAGCATGAACTGCAAAATGGGATTTTCCGGAAGATGACGCTCGGCTTCAAATAATTGCAGGGATGCAGATTCCGTCAGGCTGCGGACAAAATCTACGGACAGACCAAGAAAACAGAGCTTGGCGGGGCCGATGAAGCGTTCGTTATGGAGGATGCTGCGGTTCACCAGACAGCAGGTCCCGGCACGGTAGGGGTATTCTTTTTCCTCAATCTGTTGGATGACCTCCCCTTCCAGCACCAGCATCAGCTCAAAATAATCATGGCGGTGCAGCGGACGGGAGCTGAGGGCACGGAATAAAGCATCCATAGAGTTTTCATGCAGCCAGCAGCCATTCGGTGAGAACATCTGAATGCTGTATTGGTCGGTTTCTCCCAGACCGGTACAGGACTCCAGCGTGATCTGCACCGGGGACATGATCTTGTAGAAGGTAGAGAGCTGACTACCCCAGTTTTCAACCTCCAAAATATTCTCATAGCTGGTGGAATCCGGTTTCATAAAAGAGTCTCCTTTTCCGCAATGTGCGAATATGATACAATCTGATGGATGCGGCACACGATGCTGTCATTGTGGAATGTGAACGGAATTGCTAAAATATAGGCACAATACAAAAACATTCTGTAAAAGCTGTGCGGCCGATAGCTTTATTATAGAGTGCTTTTGAAAAAATGTAAAGCGACAGACGCATTCTGTCGCCGTGAATGATACAGCACATCTTGAAAGGAGAATTTCCATGTCTGCTACTGCAACGACAGAGAAAAAATATCTGAAATGGTATCAGAAGCTGGCCTACGGTTCCGGCGATCTGGCCTCTAACTGCTCCTATGGTCTGGTTTCCAGCTTTGTACTGCTTTATCTGACCGGAACACTGGGTCTGGACAGCGCCATCATTGGCTCTTTGATGCTGGCTTCCAAGGTTCTGGACGGCATCAGCGATGTGATCTTTGGCACCCTGATCGACCGCACCAACTCCAAGCTGGGCAAGGCACGTCCGTGGATGCTGTTTGGTCAGGTAGGTGTTTCCCTCTGCCTGTTTTTGCTGTTTGCCATCCCGGCTGGCAGCACCACCATGCAGTATATCTACTTCTTCATCGTGTACACAGCACTGAACGCAGTGTTCTATACTGCCAACGGCATTGCATATTCCTCTCTGGTGGCACTGATCACCAAGAACAACAATGAGCGTGTGCAGCTGGGCTCCTTCCGTTTTATGTTTGCGGTCGTCACCAACATCTTTATGGGCTTTGCCGTTACCGGCATGGTGGAGAAGTTCGGCAGCGGTGCCGCAGGCTGGCGTACCACGGCTCTGATCTTCGCGATCGTTGGTCTGGTGGTCAACACCATCAGCTGCCTTGCAGTTAAAGAGCTGCCGGAGGAAGAACTGAGCGGCAACACCAGCGAAGCCGCAGAGGAAGGCAAAGCAGTTGCCGAGGAGAAAAAGCATGGCTTTGCCGAGACTGCTAAGATCCTCGTCCACAACAAGTATTACCTGATGATCCTTGCCATCTACATCGTGTACTATATCATGAGCAACCTGACCACCGGTGCCGGTGTGTTCTGCGCCACCTATTACTGGGGCGATGGCAGCCTGCTGGGTCAGTTCTCCATGATGAAGATGTTCCCTGTTATCATCGCACTGGCCTTTGCGCCTGTCCTCATCAAAAAGACCGGCAGTATGCAGAAGGTCAACTTCTGGGGCTACGCCATCAGCAGCGTGCTGGGCATTCCCATGATCTACTTTGCCATGCAGAAGAATCTCTCCATGTTCCTGCTGTTCATGTTCATCAAGGGCATCTTTGCAGGTACCCTCAGCGGCTCTTTGAACGCTCTTATCGCTGAGGCCAGCGGCTACACCACACGCACCACCGGCGTCCACATGGACGGTATGATGTACAGCTGCTCCTCTCTGGGCGTGAAGGTCGGCGGCGGCATCGGTACTGCGGCTGTGGGTTGGCTGCTGAAGCTGGGCGGCTTTGTGGGCACGGCAACGGTCCAGAGCGAAAGTGCCATTCGGATGATCTTCAACCTGTACATCACCTTCCCCTTTGTGATTGGCATCATTATTACAGTGCTGCTGGCTTTCCTTGATGTGGAAAAGGCCAATAAGAAGTGGGATGCTGAACACAAGAAAGAGGCACAGGCATGATTCGACAGAATTTCAACGCAGATTGGACGGTAGAAAAGGGCGATGGCAATTCCCGGATGAATTCCTTTCTGGGAAATACCCAGACCCAAACCGTGCATCTGCCCTACGATGCCATGATCCACGAAGCCCGCACCCCGGACACGAAAAACGGTGCGCAGACCGGTTTTTACCCCGGCGGCGAGTACATTTTTCAGAAGCATTTCACCGCACCCCAGGCGTGGCAGGGCAAGCCGGTGTCGCTGGTGTTTGAGGGCGTGTACCAGACGGCACTGGTCTACCTGAACGGCTGGCTGCTGACCCGGAATGTGAACGGCTATGCGGAGTTTACCGTGGAGGCTGGTCCCTACCTGAAATATGGTGCCGACAACCTGCTGAAGGTCATTGCAGACAACAGTCTGGAACCCAACAGCCGCTGGTATACCGGCAGCGGTATCTACCGCCCGGTGCGGCTGCTGGTGGGCAACAAGGTCTATCTGCCGCAGGATACCGTGCGTATCACCACCCGGGAGGTGGGCGAGAGCTTTGCCCTACTGGATGTGACGGCGCAGGTGCAGTCTGCCAGCGCCGCTACAGAACGGGTGACCCTGCAGCAGACCATCTGCCGGGAGGGCACGGCAGTGCTCACCGACCGGCAGAACCTCCTGCTCCAGCCCGGTGAAAGCAGAACTGTCTCCTTCCGGTACTGCGTGGACAGCCCGGCTCTGTGGAGCCCGGAAAACCCCAACCTCTACACCAGCACCATGCAGGTGCTGGAGGGCGAGGAAGAACTGGACCGGGAAGAAACCAGCTTCGGCATCCGTACCCTGAGCATCGATGCATCGCATGGGGTACGCATCAACGGGCAGACCGTCAAGCTGCGGGGTGCCTGCATCCACCACGACAACGGCATTCTGGGTGCAGCCACCCTGCCCGATGCCGAGGAGCGCCGCATCCATCAACTGAAGGAAGCGGGCTTCAATGCCATCCGCTCCTCCCATCACCCGGCAGGGCGGGCGCTGCTGGATGCCTGCGACCGGTACGGTGTGCTGGTAATGGACGAGCTGAGCGACGTATGGAACGTGCGGAAAAACCCCTACGACTATGCTCTGTACTTTGAGCAGGACTGGAAGCCCACCATTCAAAAGATGGTGGCCAAGGATTACAACCATCCCAGTGTTATTTTGTACTGTGTGGGCAACGAGATCTCCGAGGCTGGCTCGGAAAGCGGAGCAGAGACCAACCGGCGGCTCTGCAACACCTTCCGGGAGCTGGACCCCACCCGCTACACCACCAACGCCCTCAACGGCCTTATGGCAGCCGGTTACCGCCTGCGGGAGATCATGGGGGATGTGATGCGAAAATTCCCGGCGCAGCCCGGTCCCTCCGGCGGCGATGGCGGCGGCAGCAATGCCCTGAACAGCTTTATGAGCCTGATGTCCGGGGAAAAGGGCGACTACTTTGCCACCCATCCGCTGCTGACCGAGGCGCTGTCCGGTTGCGAGGATTCCTGCGATGTCATTGGTCTGAACTACCTTACCGGACGTCATGTGCTGGAGCATGAACTGCACCCCCACAAGGCAGTGCTGGGCACCGAGACTTACCCGGCAGATATCGTGCGGCTGTGGCGCATCGTGGAGGAGAATCCTCACATGATCGGCGACTTCACATGGGCTGGCTACGATTATCTGGGGGAGGCAGGCTGCGGCATCTTCCATTACGATGGTGGTGCCAACTTCAGCAGCATTTACCCGGAACGCACCGCCTACATTGGAGATCTGGATCTGCTGGGCAACCGCCGCCCCATCAGCTATCTGCGGGAGATCGTTTACGGTCTGCGGAAGGCACCTTATCTGGCAGTGTTGCGGATGGAACACAACGGTCAGACCTCCAGCAAAACGCCTTGGATGTTCAAGGATAACCTTGCCAGCTGGACATGGCCCGGTTTTGAGGGACAGACGGCTTCGGTGGATGTGTACTCCGCCTCGGAGGAGGTGGAGCTGTTCCTGAACGGAGCTTCTCTGGGCCGCCATGCCATGGTGGATTTTACCGCCACCTACAGCGTGCCCTACGCTCCCGGCGAGCTGAAGGCTGTGGGCTATACCGGCGGTGTGTGTGACGGTGAGTTCACGTTGCGCACCGCACAGAATGCACAGCTGACCCTTACAGCAGACCGTAAGACCCTGCAAGCTAACGGCGAGGATGCCGCCTTTGTGATGATCCAATTCGTGGATGCAAATGGCACCGCAGATCTGCACACCAAACACACCCTGAAGGTGGAGTTGGAGGGTGTAGGCATTCTGGAAGCCGTAGGCAGCGCAAACCCCTGCTCCGAGGAGCGTTACGACACCCCGGAAAGCGAGACCTTTGACGGCTGCTGTATGGCGGTGATCCGCGCAGGAGAAGCTGCGGGCGAAATTCATCTGACCGTCACAGCAGATGACAGCGTTCAGAAGCAGCTGACGATCCTGATTCAGGAAGCAGAGGGCTGAATCTCAAAAAGCCGGTGAAGGCACAAAACAAAAACAGGGTGCGCCCCTGAATAGGACGCACCCTGCCAAAGACCACAGACAATAGCGATATGTAAAACAGGGCGTTCCCCGTCGGGAAACGCCCTGTTTTTCGTTGTTTGCATGATGAGCCTGTTCTGCTTGCCCGATCATCCGGGAAGCCGTTGAGCCGTTAAAATTTGATGGCTATACGGCAAGTAATATGCTGCTCAGAAATGATGCGGAATCGGTTTTTTCACCCTTTAGAGCGCTGCATGCGGGAAGGTACCCGCGACTGGCAGAAAGACGAAAAAGTTCTGCCGCTTTTTGGCGGCACGAGTGATTCTGGAAAAAAAGTACGGCAAGATAGTACAGCGCACAGCCGCTGTTATTTTGTGCGGCAGCACCGCGAAGGAGTTCCTCCGCCATCTGGTGTGTGTTATCGGCCAGCGCTGCGGAACAGGCGCGGAGCAGGTGTGTTGCTTCGCTTTCCGGCATGGCGGCCATTAATTCGGGAGCGGGCTGGCGGCTCTGAGCAAGATCGGAAAGGAGCTGCTGTCGGATGCAGCGGAAATATTCCGCATCGCGCTGCATCAAAAGCCGGTTTACCTCGATCAGTGCAACGGCTGGGGATGGCCGGTTGGCGGGGGAAACTTCGGTCAGGCTGAAAAGCAGGCTTTTGATCTCCGGGCTGAAGGGAAAATCGGCGGATTTCTGCCGGAAGAGAGCGGGATCAAAATAGTCGTCGTTCTGTGGGAACAACAGGTGGAACAGCATCACACCGGCGCTGTAAATGTCTGATCTGCCGGCAATAAGCTTTCCGCGCCGAATGATCTCGGGGGCTATGTGGTCGCTGGAACCGCAGACGGTGAAGAAACTTCGGTCGGTTCGTGTATGGAATGGTCTTGCCAAGCCAAAATCACTGAGCACAAAGCGGCTCTGGCCGGTGGCTGGATCGTGCCGCAGGAGGATGTTTCCACATTTGACGTCCCTATGTACAATTCCTGCGTCCTCGGTCTGGCACAGTCCTTCTAAAACGTCTCGCATGATTTGCAGAACGGCTTTCTCCCGGTTTGCCGGGTCCAGTGCGACCAGATTTTTGGGGTCAAGGGGTGTGAGCAGTTCCATCCGCAGAAGGAAGCACATGGGGGCGTCCTGACCGCGTTCGCAGCTAGAAGCGGAATCATAAAATTTAACAACGGTGTCGGTCTTGGCAGACAATTGCTTATGATGATGGATCTCTGAACGTCCCCGGCGGTTGGCATCCTTCCGGCGGGCGGGGTCCCGATAGACGGAGGTGTCAATTACTTTCAGCGCTTCGCTGCGCCCATCGGCAAACACCAGTTTATACACAATCGCCTGACCACCCCGCCCGAGAACCTGCCCGACCACAGGATGAAGGTCTGGCCAGGCGGTGTCAACCAGTTTTTGAACAAAGGTGCGCTCCTCTGCTTCCGTCTTGTTATAGACGATCTCCATAAAACTTCCCCCCTGCTGCTTTTATAGAATATCGATCAGTATAGCGGTGGCGTTATCACTGTGCGGGACGACCGTGGCGGCTTTTACTAATGTGTTTGCGGTGACCCACCGCAACCCCAGCAGCTTCTTGAGCAGTGCTTCCGGCAGCTGCCCATAAACGCCGTCGCTGCAAAGCAAAAATCGGTCGCCCGGCCACACATCGTCTATCGTAACGACTTGGATACACCGTGACCGCTCCAGCTTTTCCGCTGCCATCCCAAGAAAGGATAGCAAAACCCGCTTTTCGAAAACGCTGGTCGCAAGCCCCGCTTTCTTTCGGCTATAAAATAGGTTCTGCGGGTAATTAAGGAGCTGAACCGGTTCGCCCACCTGCCGGTGCGGTCGATACCAGAAACAGGCACTATCGCCGACCGAGACCATCGAAAAGTGTGTGTGCGGCTGGATATCCGGGTCCGGGTTTGGAGCAGGGGCAGTCAGGCAGCAGCCGGTCAGTGTACAGCCGCCTTCTGCGTGGAGGGTCTGCAAAGCGTCGTATACGGTATGGGCGGTTTTCAGGACCCCGCAATAAGGCAGGTCAGCATGGAGTTCGCCGCCGCCCGGAATGTCGTAGAGAGAAACAGGGGGGACAGCCTCAACGGCCTTGGCAAATGTTTCGCAGGCAAGGCGCGCGAGGTACTGGCTTTCTGCGCCGCTGCCGATCCCGTCAGAGACCGCGGCATAAAGGAAGGGAACTTCCACTTCCTTCCGGTCAGCCCAGAAGCTTGTCTGTTCCGGGCAAAGGCCGGTGGCACAAAGGCAGTCTTGATTTTCGATGTGGGAACCTTTGGCGGTGCAGGCACTGATTTTAATTTTCATGTTGTTTCCTCCCACGCGGGATGCAGACGGTCGATGGCGGCAAGCAATTGTTTTGCCAGCGGCTTCAGTACACTGCTCATTTCGCTGGACTTTTCCCTCATTAAAACGGCTTCATAGGCGTTGCCGTCCGGGTAGACCAGAGAAAACGCCAGATAGATGGTGTAAAGCCCGGAAGTGCCTACCTGCGCCGTTCCGGTTTTACCGAATACACGAGCGCTTCCTGAAAGCTCTAACCCGTAGGAGCTGGCAACGTCCTCAAAAACACTCTGCAATGTCGTAAGCGTTTCGGGACGGAGGTTCAAGCTGCGGTGCTCGACCTCGTATGCTTCCGGCAGAGGGGTCTCCTCCGTGCTTCCATCAGGCAGGGTGTGCTCAAAATGGTCTGCAATGCGGAGGGTCGTCAATTCGCCCGTGGCCACTGTACCTAGCCATGCCATAGATGTCAGCGGGGAGACCGAGAGACCGCCCTGCCCGATGGCTTGGAGCCGTGCTTCACTGCGGGCAGAGTCGGCGGTCAGGGTGCTCTCTGCCGGGAGAATGGAAGTGCCGAGACGTAAAAAATTCTGGTTGATGCAAAAGGCTTCCTGTGCGCGGATCAAATCGCTAAGGCTCATTCTGTCCGCGAGTACCGCAAAATACGGATTGTTACTCGTTCTGGCTGCCTTGTGTAAATCCAGCGTACCGCCCGGTGCGCGAGAGGCAGTGCGAATTCCTTTGTACTCCCCTGTGCTGTCCTCATACGTCAAATCCACGCCGGCTTCCACAGCGGCGGCAGTTGTCAAGATCTTTGCTACGGAGCCGGGAGGGTTCACATCCAGCCATGGGGGGAGAAGATAGCCTTCTGTCTCTGTATATAACGAAAAGTTCTGCGAAAAATGATTTGCGTCAAATTCCACGTCCCCGTGGCAGGACGCCAATGCATAGACTTCGCCGGTCCGGGCATTCGCTACGCAGCACACGCCTCTTCCCTGCCCCTTTACCAGATCGTATGCGATCTGCTGGAGCTCTGCGCAAATGGTCATGACCAGACTGTCTGCGGTGCCGCCCCCCTCTTCCCGTGCGTAATAGAGTGTATCACCAAATTCACGGCGCAGACCGGAAGAGGAAGTGGAAGTCCTGTAGCCAACAAGAGAACTGTAGCAGAGTGCGGTCACCGGTGCGGGCTTTCCGGGCTCCGAAGCGCTTGTAAAAGGAATCCCATCGCGGGAGACGATCGCGCCCTCGATGGTGTTTGCTTTGCGGGCGGCTTTCTCAAATTCGGCGCGCTGCGCTTCGATCTGAGGCCGCTGGGCGCTGTCCAGAAGCCCCAGACGTTCGAGCAGCAGCAAAACGGACCCGGACATCCCAACTGCCGCCGAGAGGGCCAAAAGCAGCCTGAGGAAAAGACGGCGGTTCATCATGATACATCCTCCTTCGTGATTTGTGATGCAGCGAGCAGCTCCCGGCTGCCCTGCCGTGTAGGGATCGTGCTGCACAGCAACAGGGTGATTGATCCCCACGAGATCAAGAAATTACTGCCTCCAGCGCCTAAAAACGGGAACGGGATGCCGATGAGCAGAAGACTTGTGGCAGAGAAGAGATTAAGAATTGCGGACAAACCGACAGAACAGCCTGCGCCGGTGCCCACGCAGCTCAGCCACCCACCGCAGCGGGTGCTGAGCAACAGGCTTGCTATAATAAGCAGAAACGTTCCGAAAAGAGCCAGCAGCAGACAGATCCAGCCGCCCCGGTTTGCCAAAGTGCAAAGAATCAGGTCGGAATCTGCTACCGGGGTGCTGACCCGGTAGGGCGAGGCACCCATGGGACGAGCCAGAAGCAACGAGCGCCATGTGGTATACGCTTGGTATGCGGAGCTGCTGACCTCTTTTGATGAGAGCGTGGAGAAATCGCTGATTCCAAAATAGTGCAGCCGGACTGCTAGTTTGCGGTATACCAGCTGCCCAAGCCGAAAAGGCCCTGCCGGGTTTTGCAGCCCGCTGCACAGCTTTAAAAACGCATATCCTACTCCACCAGTTAGAGCACCAAACGCAACGAGGGAAAGCGTGCGCTTTATCGAACAATAAAGCAGCGCCATGACCCCGCAATCTAGAAGACAGACAAGCAGCGTGCCTAGCTCGTTTAGTACAAAAAATCCTCCGGCGTATACGGCGAGCAGCAGCAGCGCGGCGCGGAAGCGGACCCCTTCGTTCCAAGCATCATTGGTGACGGCGGCAGAAAAGCCGATGACAAGGATCAGCTTGAGCGCCTCTGTCAATTGGAAACTGTGTCCAGCAACAGACACCCACGCGTATGTGCTATTGATTGGTTTCGAAAAGACGCGTAAAAACAGGAAGGACACAGCACTTCCTATAACACACAAATTATAGATAAGCGTCTGCGGCAGTACGCGCAGCAGTGCAAAAACAAGGGCGGTGCAGATGCAGCCCACAAAGGACAGCAGGCAAAAAATCTTCAGTTCATTTGCGTTTGCGGGGTGCAGGCTTACCTGCAAGGCCATGCCCATGGCACTGAAGAGGGCGGACACACGCAGCGGAAGGGGGGCTGCGGCACCGGCCCAGTAAACCAGCAAGGCCCCGCCGCCGGCGCAGCAGACGGCCAGAGTGGGCCATACGGTGCGGAAAGCCGCAGCGGCTTCTGCGCCGTCTGTGTGGGAGACGTACCATTCCAGCGCAGCGCAGAGAACGACAAAGGCCACCGTGTCGCGCAGGGCTTTGAATGCAGGGTGCTTATGCTTATGACGGAACATGCGGCCTTCCTCCTCTCGGCGGCAGATCAGTTTTTGAATGTCGGACGGGACTGCTTTTTCGGTGCTGCATCGGTCTGATGGAACAGGTCTTGGATTTTGTCCCCCATGGAGCGTTTGGGGGGCTCGGTTTCAATGTTGTTGAGGTCTGCCTTCTGCGGCTCTGTCTCCGGTTCATCGCCGGGCAGCAGCACGAAGGCCAGCGGGCTGCCACACAGCTCAAAGAGCTTGGCGTGACTGGGGTCCTTGGTGAGCACTTGATCCAGTGCGATCTCATCCTCGATGACCTTCCCCTGAAAACGACTGGCATTTTGGTTGTTTGCATTCAGCTTCAAGTAATAGTGATCGTCTTTTTGGCTGCGATAAATTAAAAGGGGTGCGTCATGGGAGATAAACTTGGCGTTATAACCGTTCTCCCGCAAAGTCAGATAATTACTACAGCAGCCTTCGCTGGGCAGTCCGCCGAAGGGAATGATCGAGATGAAGTCGCCGCCCTCAGATGGAAGTCCGATGACCTGTGGAGGCAGGAACTTTTCGGGGTTTTTGCCACTTTTTTGATAAACCAGCAGCTTGTCCTGTTTGTCAATAATGAACGTATCATCACCCAAATGCACGGCATATTGAAGCCGGTTTTCGACATCCTTTTTGAACTGTGCGCTTTTGCGCTGGACCTCAGTGCGACCGTTGCTGTGATACAGCATCACGAGTAGGACAAAGACAATAAGCAGGGCAGCAACGATACATACAACGAGCAACAGTAGTTTCATTATCGATCACTCCTTTTCCTTTTTTTGAATGGGATATACGGCTGTCAGGCGGCACTTTCAGCCTTGGCGGAAGAAGCGCGGCTCTGGGCGATCTGTCGGCGGATTTCAAGGGCGGATTGGACACAGTAGACAGAAATTCCATCCAACAGAAAAGCGAGCCCACAGCCGGCAAAGGAGGTGAGGTCGTGGTTATACCACAGCATTGTGATTGCCTTCTGCACGAGGGTGCGGTCGCCTTCCAGTATCTGTCTGGTAAGCTCATCGATCGTCTCCATGTGCTTCGTCCGGGTGGACAGCACCGACCCGGCCAGCGCCGTGCGGAGAGTGCTGAGTTCGTGGCTCCACAGCTCCTTCACCTGCTGCCATGCAGCATCGGCATCTGGGTCGCCAGCGGCCTGCTCGACGCTCTCCAGCAATGCCGCTTCCGCAGAGACGCGTTCGGAGACCGTTCGGTTGAGCTCTGCAAGCTGAAGATAGCGTTCAAGGTGGTCCCGCAATGGGAGCGGGTCGGTTTTGAGCCCGGCGTTCAGAGCGGCGGTAATGAGCTTGTTGATTTGCTCGGACAATGCCGATGTATCAACACTGGCCTGTGCAAGGAGTAATTGGATGGCGTGAGCCGTCTCTTCTGCGGTGGTGGCGGCATCTGCGTTGAGAGCCTGCAACCGGATGCGGAGGGAGCGGACGTCGGCCTTCAGTTTCTTCAAAGTGGCGCCACTTCCCGCTTCTGCTTCAATGGCATCCATCAGGGCATAGGCTCGCTCAAGGTCGTTATTTTGGAGCAATCCAATTAGTTGGTCGAGTTCAAAGTATTCGGTCTGCTTCTTCTGGGCATCGTTATAGCGGCTGCGGATGAGGTCGTAATCCCCTTCGGTCAGCATGTTGTTGGCAGTGTTCTGTTCCTGCATGACCTGTGCTTCGGTGCGCAGGGCTGTCAGTTCACCGGAAATCGTGCTGTATAGGCTGCCCATGTCGGAAGAAATAGCGGACTGCACATCGGGCAACAGCTGAGTGGAGTAGGCGCTGTTTAATGTGGTCATGGCGTGGCGCATGTATACAGAGGTCGGTGTGCCGATGTTGATAAAGCTCATAGCACTGAATGCCACAGAGAGCAAGAACGCGGCGCAGCCGGCGAGATGGAAGCGCTCCGCACAGACCAGCTCGATACCCTGCACGAGCAGGCTGGCCAGCACCGCCACCATCGCCGAGCTTGGAAAAAACACGGTATGAAAACCCGCCATCGTGCTGAACAGGCTGATGCCCGCAGCAACCAGAAGGATGCCCTGCAAGACCCAGAGCTTGGCCTGCTGCCGCCAGCTGATTTTTTCTTTGTCCGTCATGATCTCCTCATGCTCCTTTCTGGATGCGGGTGGGTGGTTCGTCCACGTCCTGCGGCTGCGCGGAAGGGGCGGCCTTAAACAGGTCGTCCAGTAGACCATTCAGGTCGGAAGGAATGGCATCCTTTTCTTCCGGCGGGGCAGCAGGTTTGGGCTTCGGCTTGCCTTTGTCTGGCTCCGGGAACTGCTCGTTTTTATCGATCGAATGGATATCCAAAAAACGCAGGGCGATAAGGCCGTCCAGCAGCCTGTCCAGACAGTGGCTCTTCCAGAGCCGGCAGAAGAGCTTTCCGGCCACGCCGCAGCCCGCCAGAATAGCTGTCAGGTATACAAAGCCGATCCCGGCATCCCGGAGCAGCGGCAGCATGGCGGGGAACGCTGCCAGCGCTTGCAGCACCTGCACAAAGCCTTCCGTGACCGGAAGGAAAAGGGCGGCGAGACACAAAACGCAAAACAAAAGAAGGCAGGTCAGCCAGCGCAGCAGAACCCCCGCTGCTGTATGGCCCAGCGCGATGCGGAACCGGTTCTGTTCCTGTGGTGCAGTGCCCTGCGCATCATCGTCGATGTTGTTCAAATCGACGGCCTCGCGGGGCATTTGTCTGCGGTCATGCTTCATGTCGGTTCGCCTCCTTGGTTCTCCGGGGTGGTTCGTTCACCCTCATGAACGAAATCCGACACAGAAGGATGACTTCTTGCAAAAAACTTCATAGAAAGTTCACATTTCGCGCTACCCGGCCAGCGTATCCAGGATCTGCTGTGCATCACGGAGAAGGTTCTGATCGGCATTCGATGCCCGCCCAAGCAGGATGCTGTAACCGGTCTCAGCGGAGGGCAGCTTGCAGTGCAGATACAGGCAGTGCATCTCCTCGCCGTTTTCTGTACGGCAGATGCCGGTGTCCACAGCCGCCAGCTGTGCGCCCTCGGGTGCACGCAGACCCAAACTCTCGGCCCGGTGCCGGAACACTTCGGCCAGCTGTGCCTGTTTTTCTTCCGGCAGCCCGACCTGCCGAGTGCTGTTGGCCGGGATCGTGCCATGCTCTGTGCGCCGAAAATCGTTCGGCGCAAGGCATTCAAACTGAAAACGCAGGCAGCCATCCGCAACGCTTTCGATCCACAGCAGGGGCAGCAGCAGGCTGCACAGCACGGCACCATTCGCGATGCGGGAATAAGCGGCACGGAAAGCTTCCTGCGTGGCAAGATCTTCGTCGTTGAACAAAAAGCCGCCGTCTGTCTGCAAAAGTGCGCCGTTGGGCAGCGGGCACAGCAGTCCTTCCGGGGCAAGATAGCGCCGCAGCACATCGCAGTAGCAGCTGCTGTCCAGAGCTTCTGCCGCCAGTGCAGCTTTTTCCTCTGCGGAAGCATCCGGTGCAAAGGGGATATCATACTCCAGCAGTGCGGCAGTGGTGACGATCTCCAAAGCCCCGGACACATTGCACAGGACGTTTGCACCCGAGGAATAGCTGACTGCGGGGCAGTAATAAAACAACAGGTCGTTGACGCTTTGCGAAAGAGAATTTTCTGCCCAAGCCTTCGTTTCGCCCCGTTGGCGCACGATGGTAAAACAGCGGCCGACGCCGAATGAGGAGTCTTTTTGGGGCAGCTGATAATACACCAGATCCTGCAGCGGTTGGGACAGGCTCAGGCAGACCGGCTGGCCGTAGCCGTTTGTGCCCAGCTGCGGATCATACAGGGTGTCGTACAGGATGTGGCGCAGGTCGAAACCGTTGTCGGGGTCGCCAAAATTGCGGTCCAGAAACCAGTCAAACGCCGGGTCCAGCGTCTGATTGTCGAATCCCGGGGAGGAAGTTTCGCCATCGGTAAGCGGATAGCCTTCGCAGCTGTAAATGATGCCTTCCCGTGTTCTGCGGAAGGACAGTTCACGGTTCAGCACCCAGTATTCAAAGGTGCGGCTGGCTTCTGCAAACGTCCGATGCAGCCCACAGGCCGTGGCGGCAACGGTACCGGCAGCCAGAGCGGCCAGAAAATCACGACGGCTGATCTTATGCTTCGTCATAGCGGATCTCCTCCTCCATTTCAATTTGCTCCGGCAGCAAAAGCGGCTGCGCAGCGGTCTGCGGGGGTGCGATCAACAGTCCGGTAAGGAACATGCAGCCGCAGCGGGCAAGCAGTCCGTTGATCGAGTATTCGTCCAGCCAGGGCAGGTTCAGGCCAAGAAAGCTGGGCAGCACGCCTGTGCAGGCCAGGGTGTGCAGCAGCATCTGGGTGGCAAAAAAGCTCACAATGAGCACCGCCATGGTGCTGCGGCGGGGATCGCCGCGGTTTGCTGCCATACCGCCCAACAGCAGCAGGGCCAGCAGTGCGGCAAACAGCACCGCAGCAACGGGCCCCAGACGATTTGCCGCGATCAGGATCTGCCCAAAGAAAGCCAGAGTGGTTTTGTTTGTGCCGGCGCTGCCGGAGCTGACGACCAGAAGCCAGTGCTGATTGGCGGCGACTTCCGACCATGTAGGCCCGCGGGGACCGACTGCAAACTGCCCGCCGCACCAGTCACAGAACGCGTTCCACAAGGCTGCGGCGTAGGGCAGAAGAAAGCCTGCTGCCCCGCCCAGCGCCAGAAGCAGGCCCGGATGCCGGACAGCGGGGCGCTTCCGGCGCTGCGGATGGGGCTGCGGCGCAGTGACCAGAAGAACCAGTACACAGAGCGCTGCGGTCAGGAGCAGATCTCCGCCGGGGCAGCCTCCGCAGTAAAGCAGGATGCAGTGGAACAATGCCGCAAAACAGGCTTCCAGCCGACGATGCCGGAAGGGCTGCAAAAAAGCAAGGGTGCAGAACTCCAGTACGATCAGAGGAAAAATCATGCTTGTGAGGAACAGGTTGATGCACAGACCGGAAAGGGTAAGCATGCCATTCTGCCCCAGCAGCAGGAAAAGCAGATAGACGGCAATTTCTGCCAGCCGCAGCCGGCGCAACATACAAAACAGCGCGGCGTCATCTTCCATTTTTTTCAGAAAGGCAGGCCCCGCCGCTGCGCCCAGAAACAGGGCGGCAGCGCCAAAAGCCGCAGTCAACGGCACATATACGGCGTATGAGGTAAAACTGACGAGCAGCGCACAGCCTACTGCAAGGATGGAGAGCGCGCTCCAGATGATCACCAGATCAAAAAGGTTGAAGATGAAAAAGGAGGAGACAAAAAGGCACAGGCAGGTACACACGATCCACCCGACAGGGACAATGAGACCTTCGGCGCACAGGCTGTCAAAGGCGGCAGAAAAAACTGCGATGCCGGAGATGCTCAGAAAGAAAGCGACCATGCACAGCAGGGTGAACTCCAGCTGAAAGGAAGCAAGCCGATCAAGGTGATGCTTTTGCTTGAACTGCTCCATCCGTTCGAACGGCGTATGCAAGGGGGGCTTGCTGCGCACAACAGCCAGCGTCAGCAGGCCTGCCAGAATGCCGACAGCTGCTGGGGACAGATGCTCCGCAGTGAAAAAGACCAGCAGGTCGCCCAGTGCCGCGCCGAAAAATGCCGCCGCTGCCAGCACAGGCAGCCAGAGCAGAACGCGAAAAACCACGAAAACTGCGCCGGCAAGGGTTTCTTTGTTGAACTTCATGATGATTCCTCCTTTGCGGCAAAGGGGTCATGCGTCATCGGCCTCAAAGCCGAAGCGCTCCACCTTGATGTCCTCTTCTTTCAACTGATGATAGATCTTTTCCGCGTCGGCTTTGTCGTCAAACGGAAGTGCGTACGGCAGGGTCTCTACGGCGTTTTTGAGGTCAGAGAGAGAGAGGAGCTGTGATAGTGATCCTTCAGGATCTTTAATCCGCGCATAAAGCGACCATTCCAGCTTTGGATCACGACCTGATATTTCTTGCTGGGGTCGAGGTCGAACGGATGCTTCGGGTGGGAGTCCTGCAGGAAGCTGGTGGTGAAAGAACAGAGGTCGTCAGCCGTGCTTTCATACTCCTCGATAAGGTCCAGCAAGGGGTCCTCTTTTCTGTCCACATAATGGACAAGATCAAACAGCTTCGGCTTCTGGTGCGGCGGCAGATCCTGCCAGGGCTGGGGCTCCTGCCAGCCGCTGGGGTCAAAGGCCATGGTGCAGGGAGGCAGTTCGGTCACGAACTTAATGCTTCCGTGCAGAATGACCAGTGCCTGCCCCGTTTTCAGGGAGGCCAGTTGTGCCGGCGTGATGAGCGAACAGGAATCGTGCTCCACGCGGTCGTCCGACACACGGTCGCCGCAGAGCTTGCTCATTTTTTCCAGAGTATAGAGGTCATTGGTGCGGTACATCACCGTGAGGTCGGCATTGGAGCGGATGGTCTCCGCTTCGGACTCGCCGTAAATAGTCTCCAGCTGCTTGAGGCTTTGCAGCACGATGAAAGTGCGGATGTTCCGGGAGCGCCCGGCTGCCATCATGCGGCTCAGCGATGAGATCCGGCCGATGTTGCCGGCTTCTTCCAGCAGAAAATTCATCCGCCGGGGCAGGCGGCCATTATATTTCTCCTGCGCAAGGCTGACGAAATGCCGCATGATCTGGTCGATGATGACTGCGGCCAGTGGAGAATACATCGGGTTTTCGTCAGGCAGGATCAGCCAGATGGCCAAAGGCTTCTGCCCGTCCAGCTCGTTGATGTGCAGATCATCGTTGGCAATAAAGCCGCGCAGCACATTGCTGCGCAGAAAACGGGACAGACCCTCCAGCATTGTGGAGCGGATGCCGCCGCGCGTATCCGAGGCAGTGCTGATATAGCTGTAAAGCTCACTGCTCACGATGGAATCTTCCGGCAGATGATGCATCAGGTGCTCCAGATAGGTGTCCCGGCCGAAAACGGTGCTGCCGTGGCCGGAATAGCGCCGGTCGCCCTGCATGATCAGGTTCTGGACACTGGCGATGTTGATCTCTTCCGGTTGGGCGCACTCCATCAGTGCATAGGCTGCGGCAATGAATACCGAGCGTGCACTGTTGATCCAGAAGGGATCGCTCTTGCTTTCTGCATACAGCGTGTATGCCAGATCTTCCAGCATTTCGCCGCCCTGCTTCATGCGCATGGGGTCGCCGGATAAGTACAGCTCCGCAGGGGCGCTCAGCACATTGACGCACTCGGATGCCAGCATATTGCGGAAATCGATGACATGTACGGTATAGTCTTTGCTCATCCGGCAGGCGTTGCGGCGGTAAAGCTCGCCTTTGGGGTCAACAGCCAAAAAGGACTCCTGCGCCTCGATCAGGCTGCGCACCAGATTCTGGGTGCCGCAAAAGGACTTTCCGGCACCGGTCACACCCAGAAAAATGCCGTTGCTCTCCCCGGCGTGCACCCAGCAGCGGTTGTTTTCGCAGTACAGCACCGGGCCGCCGCCCGCCTGTCCCGCCAGAGACAGCGCTGCTTTGATATTCTCCTGTTTTGTCCAGCTTTCTCCACGGATCATATTATCGAACCTCCTTTTTCAGAGAAGAATACAGGGTTTTCAGCTTCAGCAGCGGAATAAACTCGGAAAAATCAGCCTGCTGGGCCAGCGTGCAGGCCAGCCGCACCGCCTGACGCGCGTTCCGGGTGCCGGTCTGGTGCACCAGTTTTTGCAGGATCGCATCCGTTTCGGGAAGATCTTCCAAACGGATGTTCAGCTGATCGATGAGCGTCTGGCGGGTGATGCCGGCCAGCGTCTGCTCGGAATAGGGAGGGATCCGGACCCAGTGCATCTGATTCGGGTCCAGCAGGGCGCTGATCTTTTCCATCAGGAGCAATTGGCTGCGGTTCGGTGCCGACGGCAGGAAAAAGAGCAGGGTGGCATGCGCTGCCATACTGGGCAGCTCGCGGAAAAACAGCCGGGTCTGCTCTTCGCCGAAATGTGCGGCCAGAACGGTGATGTCCCAGGCAATGACACCCTCGTACTCGTTGGTGTACACGGCGCTGGCGCGGATGCTGCGCAGCGTCTGGCAGAGCTGATCCATGCTGCCGTCCAGCTGATATTCCAGCATCAGATCCAGTCCGCCAAAGCTGCGTACACCGGCCTGCGCAAAGGCACGGCTCAGGTAGTTGGCTGCGGTGGTGCGGCCGTTGCCTTCATCCAGTGTCAGGATGAAATGCCCGGGCTGGATGCCGAGACGATGATACTGCTGGGCGCGGAGGCAGCACTGCTGCACTGCGTCCACCAGAGGCTCCATGCCGATGGGTGCGGGAATTTGATTCATATTGCTGCCTCCTGTTCTTCCTTGCAGGGAAAACCGATGTGGTCGATCAGACCGTAACGCAAAGCCTCGCTGCTGTCCATCCAGCTGTCACGCTCACAATCCTGCTGGATGTCCTGGACCGTGTGGCCGGAATGGACAGCGAGGCGCTCGGCCAGCTTGTACTTGGTGCGCTGGATATTTTCTGCGGCGATCTGAATGTCGGTGGCCTGCCCCTGCGCCATGCCCAGCGGCTGATGGATCATAATGCGGCTGTTGGGCGAGGCATAGCGGCGGCCCTTCGTGCCGGCTGCCAGCACCAGTGCCGCCATGGAGGCCGCCAGTCCGACGGCGGCCGTAGTCACCGGGCAGGACAGCGCCTGCATGACATCGTAGATGGCCAGCCCGGCCGAGACCGAGCCGCCGGGGCTGTTGATTACAAGGGTGATAGGCTCCTGAGAATTGTCCTCCAGATAATGCAGCTGGGTGATGATGCTCAGGGCGGCTTCGTCGTTGATCTCGCCGTTCAGATAAATGGTGCGCTTGGACATCAGATCGCGGCTCAGCACGCTCATGATCTGCTCCTTGCCGTTTACGCTGACGCTTACTTCCGGGATGTGGTACATAAAAAATCGACCTCCTTTTTTTGCAGGGGTCCTGCCCGGCGGACTTCTGCCCGCCGGGGGAGTCTGTTCTCTGCCTTTCGCTCTCTATAACGCACAGCGACCCGGTTTTATCATCTGAACAGCAAAAAAGATCCCGCTTCCGGTCGGAAGTGGGATCTTTTGCAAGAAACGGCTCAGATCAGCTGAGCAGATAATTCAGTTCTTCGCAGTCGGAGGGAACGTTGATCTTCGACTTTACGACAAGCCGGATGGCCCGCTGCTTTAAGGTGCTGCGGTAGGTGGAGTTCAGGCCCTGACGCAGGGCGGTTTCAAAGTCGGTGTAGATATCCAGTACAGCAGCTTCGGGGTAGCCGTCCGTTTCCTCGTTCAGCAGCAAAATGGCAAACTTGGCAAGGCCGCTCAGGTAGGACAGATGCGCCTCGTTGACGCCCATCTGGGTCTGGATGGAGTCCCTCAATGCGCGCTGTGCGTGGCGCAGAGCCTCCTGATATTCACCGCGCTCAAAGAGCATCACGGCCAGCTGCATGGCGCATTTGGGTGCGACCTTCAGCTTTTCCAGTGCTTCCCGCAGGACGGCTTCTTCCCGCCGGTGGTCATTGAAATCCCGGCAGACATCGGCTTCGCAGTCGTAACTGCCCTCGTCATCCGGGAACTGCTGGCGGTACAGCTTCAGCAGCTGATCGATCTCGGCTTTGTATTTTTCCAGCTCTTTTTCGCTTCCGGAAAGGGATAGCTGTGTCTCGTACCCGATCAAGAAGCGATAGCCTCTCCATGTCCAGAAGAACTTGGGAATTTTTACCAGCGTCTTGCAAACGGCTTTGCAGCGTTCTCCCTGACCGCACTCCATGCCGTATTGCAGATAGTCGGCCAGAAGATCGACGCTCTTGGGATAAAAGTCCAGTCCGCGCTCCAGCGTAATGCAGGCTAAGTTATAGAGATCGCACTGTGCCAGAACGACGCATAGATTATGCCACGCATCCGCACTGCCGCTGATCTGGGGCTGACGCAGAAGCTGCTCCAAAAAAGTCGTGAGGTCTTTCAGGATCTGCTGCTTTTCCTCGGGCTCTGCCGTGGAAAAGTCCCGCAGATAACGGCTCTCCACGATATCGGTCGCAAGGCCGAGGGTCAGACAGGCCGAAGAATCCTCCTGAGGATCAAAGTCGGTGTATTCTGTCTCGTATGCCATGGTTTATACCTCGCTTTCGTTGTCAGGTGAGTCATCTTTTTTGGCCTTTTCCTGTGCATCGATCTCCGCAATTTTCCGATTGATGTCTGCCAGCATTGCGTCCAGATCAAGTTTATCGGAGCTGGCAGACTTTGTGTCAGGTTCGGGTGTATCGGAATCCGGGGAGAACGGGTCAAATAAAGGATTGCCGGAACCCGAGAACCGGTCTGACTGTCGTTCTTCTTTTTTGATCTCATTGAAATCCAGAGAAACACGAACACCTCTTGTCGGCGTTTTGATGGGAAGCACCGGATAGGCGGGGGCATAGCCCGAAATATCCAGAAGGTTTACGATGGCGGGCTTGCAGCGGGCCGAGAGAAGAAGCACCTGATTCTTTTCTTTGTCCAGCTGCTGGAGATCATAAACGGACAGGTTGGGGGTGTGGTCTTTCTTTTCGCCGCAGAGCGCAGAGATGTCTTTCAGCAGTTCCAGTTCGCGCGAGAACAGGTAGATCCAGTTGGTGCAGTTGGCGGTAATGGTCTGCGCATTTTCCTTGTAAGTGTGCACCAGCTGATTTTTGCTCTGGAGACAAAGGATAAAACGCAGATTGCGGGATCTGCCCGCAGCAAGATACTGAACAAAATCGCATCCGCCGATGGAAGGCAGAGAGCTGAACTCATCCAAAACATAATTGACCCGTCCGGGCAGCTTACCGCCGCTGCGGTCCGCAAATTGTACAAGCTGTTGATACGACTGTGAAATATAAAGAGACACAAGACGATGGTAGGTGGTTTTTTCGTCAGGCGTAAGGAGAAAGACGGCGGTCTTTTCCTGCGCAATACGGTCAAAAGAGAAGGTAGTGTGACTCAGCATGTCCACTAGCGAAGGAGAAATGATGAACATTTTCAAGCCGAGATCTAATACGGATAGTATCCCTTTCTGTGTATCGGAGGCCGTTTCTACCGTGCCGGTCATGCTGGCAGCGATGAGCTCGTCTTTCTTGGCCCACTCCCAAATGGGATTGTGGGCAGAAGAAAACCGGGCCTTTTGGGCGAACATTTCGCGGCGTAGCGTGAGTAGGTTTCCGATGTTCACGGCCTCGTCCGGCTTATCGTATTCCTTGCAGTAGCGGAACAGACACAGGATCAGGCCGTACAGACAGGATGCTGCAGAGCTGCTCCAAAAAGGATCATCTGTTCCGGTGTTGGCGGTTATGGTACGGGCAACATCCTCGATGAATTCGCCGGCCTTGTCGAGGTTTCCCTCTTTGTAAAAACGATATGGGATCTCTAGGAAATTCCAGCAGTCGCCCACAGAGGCATCTCGGAAGTTTACCGTGATGATGTTGTAATCCTGATCTTCCAAAAAACGAGCCATGGTACGATATAGTTCGCCTTTTGGGTCGTTGATGATCATACTTTCCCCTGCAAAGCCCAGCATTCGGATGGTTGGCATGACGATACATCGCGTTTTTTTACTGCCGGTCGCACCGTAGACCAGGGTGTGGTTATCAGAGCTGTCCACGGCAACGGCACCGCGCTCCCGGTCATAGGCCAGCGGCGGGCCGCCTACAAAGCCATCGTAGCTTTTGGGGCCGGTGAAGCGGTTCTGCTCCACAAGGAACCGAGAATTTTCACGCAGGATCGCAGACGGCTTTTCAAAATTAGGATTATCGAGATTCAGCATAAAAACTCCTTATTATAAGGTCAGCTTGGGGGGAGGATCGATGAGCTGATCGGTATTTTCGATCGAAATATTCTTGCGGTTTAGATGGTCTCTTATCGCTTTTACATATTCATCGTCGAGAGAACCAAACAGGTCCGTGAGAATCTCCTCAATCTCCTTTTCGGACTTCCCGCTGAGAATTTCTTTGAGCTTCTCGGCTACCTGTTTCGAGGGAGGCGTTTCAGACGGGAGCATTTTCTGAATACAGCGATCCAGCGCTTTCTGGTAGCGCTTCTTTTTCTGTGAGAACTTACTGGAATGCTCCGGGATTGCTCGGTCAAAAAAGAGCAGAACCATTGCCGCAATATAGGCATAAACGACCTTTCTGCCGCCGTCCTTTTCCTTCTTGTCGCCGTTCTGTGCCGCATGGATGAGATCGGTATCACATTCCAGACTGCGCAATTTCTCGCCGCATTTTTCGGCTACATAGGGTGCAAGCCGGTTCAGTATATTTTGGTATCGTGCATCGATCAGTACCTGCGGATATTCGTTCAGCTTTATTTCTGTCATGCTGTGCGGGATCTTATTATAATCGTTTGCGTAAGAGGTCGCACGGGAAGAATTGATCAGATTCTTCCCAATAAATCCCACCAGTTCATCGGATTTCGCCCGTTTATCGGATTCTGCCCGTTTATCGGATCCCGCCAGTTCATCCCAAACCGCACACATCCGTTTGTAGTCAAGCTCTTCCTGATCCCTTTCTTCTGGGCTCAGACACTTGGAGAAAATGCATTCCGAAACCCGGTCATCGGCTGTGTTGCTGCAAAAAAGATCTGCAAGGAGCTTGTCTGGAACAGCTGTTTTATGCTCCATCCCCAGGAAACAGTTGCCTGTGAAGAGCAGCACCCGCTTGGTAAGCTGTTCGGTGCCGGTTTCGTCCTGAGGAAAAATGGAGTCATCTCCAGCTGTGACGAAGCGGAAGTCATCGGTGACCCGTGCATAGAGCTCTTCCAATTTTATATCGGCCAAAGTGTAAGTCTTTGGCACGATGGTGCAATGGCAAAGGAGATACCTGTGGTTTGTAAGCGCAGATGAAGGAATGCAGTCCTTCCCTTTTTTGGGCCAGAGAGCGTCAAAAACGCCTCGAATAATGCTGACTTGAACGGCGACATTTCCGGTTTCGTTGCAATCTCGCCAGAGGGTTTTAAAGAGATCATCTGATGAAACACCGTTGCCTGAAGTGCCGTCCGCACTTTTTATAGAGCTTTCTGCAATGCAACGCAGAACTGCCAGAGGCTTTGGACTCAAACTGGTTACTTTTTGACCATTGCAGTCGTAAGCATCACCGCACTGTAGGTCGATGAAAGCATTGTTTTCAAGGGTGATACGGACGATCTCTGCCGCCATAGCGGTTTTCCTCCTTTCATTACTATTTCACACGGATTATTAAATTTCAATTAATTTTCTCATAAAAATAAAATTATTTTTTGCGCCGCTGAAATTAACGTCGAATTAACGATGTTTTTAATCGCTTTTTGGCAGAAATAGAGGCTATTCTATAGTCATGGTCGAACACACATTGAGTGCTAAGGAGGAACACCATGGCTACATATCATAACGAAAAAACTTTGTCCGAGATCGCCCTCGTCAACTGTTTTAACAAGATCACAGCAAACGGTATCCGCACGGCGGAACAGCTGCGCCAGACGGAATACTATCAGGAGGCCATCGAAGCAATCTATAATTTTGTGCGCGATGCTGCGCTCAAAACGAAGAAGTCCAAAGACATGCTCAAGGCGTCCGGTTTGGAGGCTGACGATGTGGCGGTGGGCTTCGTCCTTGAGTACATGGAGAAGGATAGCAAGATCGATGGCCTTTTGAAATGCCGTGACGCGGGGCATTCCAAGTGGCTGTGGCGCTGCCTGGCAAACTACCTCGTTGATCTGACTAGGCATGGAACGCGCAAAACGAAAGACGCTGATGCAGAAAAGATCGTGACGGCAATTGACGATCAGACGCTGGAGCTGGTTTCTGCCGAAATGGAAGCGGACCCTGTTGGCTGCGAGATGATCGAATTTGTGCTGCAGAACGTGAATTTTAGCCCGGCAGAAAAGCTTTGCGGACTGTTGTTTTTGGACAACAGTTTTGGTGAATTGATGGCTGTGTATAACGCACAGAGCGTGGAAGCTTTTGTAGAGGAGCTTGTTTCTGAGGCGAAAACGATTTATGGAATTAACGTGAGTGATGCAGAGGAGCGCGGCGTGGTCCGTATGCTGAAAAACGCGGCGGATCCGGGGAAGGCGATCCTCTTGGCACGTCACAGGGCAAGGAAGAAGGTCTTGAGCGCTTTCGAGAAACGCTGCCGCAGCCTGAAACTGAAAAAAGCATTCTGACTTATATAGTAAAACAGGCGCGCCATTTTTTCAAGCGCGTTTTATGAATTGTTCTATCCATAGCTGCTTTTTGTCAATAAGGAACAAACCCACATGCCCGCCCACCGTGGCTTTCCACAGCTGGGCGGGCATTCTTTTGTGCCTTTTTGGCATAAAAATACCCCCGGAGGATGCAGCGTTTTTTACGCTGTCTACTCTGGGGGCAGTATAGCAAGCGCTGCGCGGCAGCTCCCGGAAGCGGACACTGTATTGCTGAAAAAAGCGCTTGCTTAGTGCCGCTCCTCCGGCGGGCAGCAGCTCTCCCGGGGGATGAGCTTGTGCGGCACGATGATCTTTGTGGCCAGAAGGTTTGGGTTCTCGATGTGGTTGATGGTCAGGCCGAGCGCATCATCGCCCTGCTGGGCGGCCGGGAGAACATCGTGCTGGTGGACGCCTGCATGACCCGTCTGCGCGTTACCGTAAAAGACCCTGCCAAGGTGGCCGACCTTGCCGCATGGAAAGCCGAGGGCGCTCTGAGCCTGCTGGTGAAGGGCGACGGCATTCAGGCCGTGTACGGCCCCAAGGCGGACGTTCTGAAATCTGACATCAACGATATTCTGTAAAAACTATGAAACTGCTGACATTGAATACCCACAGCCTTATCATCCCGGAGCATGAGGCAAAGCGGGAGATATTTGTAGACTTCATCGCAAAGGAGCAGCCGGAGGTGTTCGCCCTGCAGGAGGTGAACCAGACCGCCGCTGCGCCGCTGCTGGCAGAGGCTCCGGCGGGGTACTACCCCTGTCCCGGCAATATGGTGCTGCTGAAAGCGGACAACCACGCCGCAGCCGTGGCAAAAATGCTGGAAGCGCGGGGTGTGCACTACGATTGGAGCTGGCTCCCGGCAAAGGTGGGCTACGACAAGTACGATGAGGGCGCGGCGGTGTTCAGCCGTGCACCCATCACCGCCGCCGAAAACCTGCTGCTGAGCCAGATCAATGATTACAACAACTGGAAGACCCGCCGCACGCTGGGCATCTGTGCAGGAGACGTCTGGTATTATACGGTGCATCTGGGCTGGTGGAAGGACGAAGTAGAGCCTTTCGCTCCCCAGTGGGAAAAGCTTTCAAAGGCAGCGGGCGCAAAAAAGACCGCCTTTCTGCTGGGCGACATCAACAGTGAAGCCGATGTGCGGGGCGAGGGCTACGACCTCGTGCTGGGCAGCGGCTGGCAGGATACCTACCGCCTTGCGCAGCAGCGGGACGCGGGCTACACGGTGGTGGAAGCCATTGACGGCTGGCGGGATGCCCCGGATGCAGCGGCAAAAAAGCGCATCGACCAGATCTGGTGCTCCAAGGCGGTGGCTGTCAAGAGCAGCCGGGTGGTGTTTGGCGGCCTGCAGGAGCCGCAGGTGTCTGACCATGCCGGTGTTATGATCGAGTTATAAAGGAAGGGAAAAGAAGATGCAGAGAAGTGCAGGCATTTTGCTGCCCATCAGCAGTCTGCCGTCCCCTTACGGCATCGGCTGCTTTTCGCAGGAAGCATACGACTTTGTGGATTGGCTCAAGGAAGCCGGGCAGACCTACTGGCAGATCTTGCCGCTGGGTGTGACCAGCTACGGCGACAGCCCGTATCAGAGCTTTTCCGCCTTTGCGGGCAACCCCTATTTCATCAGTCTGGATGCACTGGTGGAGGAAGGCGTGCTGACCGCCGCCGAGTGCAAAAAGGCAAACTTCGGCCGCAAGGCAGACGACATTGATTACAGCCGCCTGTATACCGAGCGCGGCCGTCTGCTGCGGCTGGCGTACTCCCGCAGCGACATCGGCCACAACGAAGCGTTTACAGCATTTTGCGAGAAAAACAAGTGGTGGCTGGACGATTTTGCCCTGTTCATGGCGGTAAAGGACCGCTTTGAGGGCAAGCCGTGGATCGAGTGGGCAGAGGACATCCGTCTGCGCTGGCAGCCCGCCATGGACTACTACCGCCGGGAGCTGTACTTTGAGGTGGAGTACCACAAGTATCTTCAGTTCAAGTTCGACGAGCAGTGGCGCAAGCTGAAAGCCTACGCCAACAGCAAGGGCATCCAGATCATTGGCGACATCCCCATCTATGTGGCGCTGGATTCAGCGGACGTATGGGCAAACCCGGGCCTCTTCCAGCTGGACAAGGAGAACCTCCCCACAGCAGTGGCGGGTGTCCCCCCGGATGGCTTTTCGCCTACCGGCCAGCTCTGGGGCAACCCGCTCTACCGCTGGGAAGCGCACCGCGAGACCGGCTACCAGTGGTGGATCACCCGCCTGTGGTACTGCTTCGAGCTGTACGACGTGGTGCGCATCGACCACTTCCGCGGCTTCGACGAGTATTTCTCCATCCCCTACGGCAGCGAGACCGCCGCGCCGGGCCACTGGGAGAAAGGCCCCGGCATCGAGCTGTTCCGCGCTGTGGAGCAGGCACTGGGCAAGCGGAACATCATCGCGGAAGACCTTGGCTACATGAGCGACACCGTGCGTCAGCTG
>OIXA01000801.1_pt1 | contig 43060 bp, 43 predicted proteins | sample 1587721 | NCBI WGS metagenome assembly OIXA01 (sample SAMEA3888900, study PRJEB22519) | human gut metagenome | biome: human gut; feature: human-associated habitat; material: faeces | place: Denmark | collected 2013
ACGGTGACATCGACAAGGCTCCTACAAAGCAGATTCCTATGTTCGACTTCAAGGTGCCCACAGAGCTCCCCGGAGTTGCTACAGAGATTCTTGATCCTCGCGACACCTACGCTGACGCAACTCAGTGGGAGGAGAAGGCTAAGGACCTCGCTGCCCGCTTCATCAAGAACTTCGCTAAGTACACAAACAACGAAGCTGGCAAGGCTCTCGTTGCTGCCGGTCCAAAGCTCTAATCTTTAGAACTTACAAACCCAGTATATCAAGAGGCCATTCCGTATCGGAGTGGTCTCTTTTTTTTATTAACGACCGCTTCAACGCCCCTTTGATGCCCATAAGCAGGGATAGCTTCTTTATAATAAATGTTAATGGAATCTCTGGCATTTCCGCCCCATTTCTCCCCTTCACGGTATCAAGATTTTCATTAGTTCTTAATACATTTGACATAAGTCAACAAAAGGCCGTTTTCACATAAAATTGCTATAAAAATGATGGTTGTTATCGTAAATCTTTATACCTTTGCATCGCATTCGGGAGAATGTAATACAATAGGTTAGTTAGTTTGATAGATTTAAGGTTAAGATGATGTTTTTAGAATGCGAGTCAGCCTATGTATTGGTTTAAGTCATAATAATGATACTTTTTAGCATTATTATCTAAAACGAACTAATACAAATGACTGGCGCGAAGAAGGGCAAGGTAAGTGATTATCTTGCCCTTTTTTATTGTCTTTTTCTTGCCACATTCATTTCGTTTGACTACTTTTGCATAGACAACACAAGAAGATGAACAAATTTCGATATATCATTGCTGTTGGGCTATCATCGTTGACTTGCATTACCGTTTCGGCCCAACGCCCTACTCTATACAAAAGCAACATCCAGACGCTGCAAACCGTAGCCGAGCAGCGATGGACAGACCTGCCTGTCATCATGCTGAATAGCGGAGAGACCGTAAACATCGACTTCGACGACCTGACCCACGAATCGCAGCGATATGCTTATCGCATAGAGCACTGCGATGCCAATTGGAAACCCACTTCTTCGCTGTTTGACAGTGATTATATTGACGGATTTGCAGACGGCAATCTTATCGACAATCTTGAACAATCCCTCAATACCAACACCCTATACACCCACTACCATTTCTCCCTTCCCAATGAGAGGTGCCGATTAAAGTTAAGCGGCAACTATTGTGTTACGGTTTATGATGAGAACGACAACAACGAGCCCATCTTCAAAACCTACTTTATGGTGGTAGAAGCTGCTGCAGGCATAGAAATGCGCACAACCTCTAATACTGATGCCGACGTCAACGGTAGACATCAGCAGATAGAAATGGGCGTACATTTCAATGACCTTCGGATTAATGATTGGAAGCGGGAAATCACGACAGTCTTTCTGCAGAACAACAGATGGGATAATGCCGTGACTAACCCTTCCCCGCAATATATCAAAACCGATGGGCTGACATGGACACACTGCCCGCAACTTGTTTTTGATGGCGGAAACGAATACCGAAAATTTGAAATTCTCGACGTCAATCATGCCAATATGGGCGTAGAAAACTTGGAATGGGACAATACAGAATACCACGCATATCTATGGCCCGACGAGCCTCGCCCGAACTATGTGTATGACGAAGACTCCAACGGCGCATACTTCATACGCAATAGTGATAATCGTGAAATCAACTACACCTCGGAATACCAAACCGTACACTTCACTCTCAAGACCAAACGGCTGCCAGGAGAGATATACCTTAACGGCAACTGGACCCACGACCAGCTCACGCCCTATTACCAAATGCAATGGAATGAAGACAACGGTTGTTATGAAACTGCCATAAGGTTAAAACAAGGTTACTACAACTATCAGTACCTTTGGGTTTCACCTACTGGGCGCATTGGCTTTGTGCCCACTGAAGGAAACTCCTACCAGACAGAAAACAAATATACAGCCCTGGTGTACTATCATGCCCAAGGTAGCCGCTACGACCGTTTGGTAGGCGTTGCCCACATTCACACACGATGATAAATAATGTGAAAAAATTGGCGTTTTCTTAAAAATGCCGTATATTTGCATTACGATAACAAGGTAAAAATATAACATCATGAAGAAGAAATTTATCTGTACCGTTTGCGGTTACATCTATGAAGGAACAGAGGCTCCAGAGTTCTGCCCTCTTTGCAAGGCTCCACGGAGCAAGTTTAAGGAAGTGTCTCTCGATGACGAGCCAGAGTTTGCCACAGTTCACGAATTAGGCCGTGCCTATACCGACAAGGTTAGCGACGAGTTAGTACAACACTGCAAGAACACCTTCGCCGGCGAATGTAGCGAGGTAGGCATGTACTTGGCTATGGCTCGCCAGGCTGATCGTGAGGGCTATCCAGAAATTGCACGTGCATTTGAGCACTATGCCTACGAAGAAGCTAACCACGCCTCTCGCTACGCAGAGTTGTTGGGCGAAGTGCTGAAAGACACCAAGAGCAATCTCGAAGCTCGCATTGCAGCCGAGAAGGGCGCATGCGCAGAGAAGTTTGAGGCTGCCAAGATGGCAAAAGCTGAAGGCTCTGATGCTCTGCATGACACCATCCATGAGATGGCGAAAGATGAAGCTCGTCACGCTGCCGGCTTCATGGGTCTCTACAACCGTTATTTCAAGAAATAATCAGAAAAAGATATCCAAAACAAAAGAGGCTTCCCTTGGTGGAAGCCTCTTTTGTTGGAATTATTCAGAATGGTTATGCCTTAATCATGTCTACCATTTCCTCGGGCGCAACGAGTTGCTGCTCTCCTGTAACCATATTCTTCAGCATTACCTTGCCCTCTTTCATTTCATTTTCTCCGACAAGGACCACATAAGGTATGGCCTTGGCGTTGGCATACCCCATCTGCTTCTTCATCTTTGCCGCATCAGGATAAATCTCTGCCCTTATGCCCTTCTTGCGCACTTCGCTGATAATGGGCAGACAATAAGCGGCCTCTTTCTCACCGAAGTTGATGAACAGCACCTGGGTAGCATTCAAAGTCTCTTCGGGATAGAGTTCAAGGGTATTCAATACATCATAAATACGGTCTGCTCCAAAAGAGATGCCTACACCGCTCAGTCCTGGCATACCGAAGATGCCGGTAAGATTGTCATAGCGGCCACCACCCGTAATACTTCCCATGGGGGTATCAAGCGCCTTCACCTCGAAGATTGCTCCTGTATAATAGTTCAAGCCACGGGCAAGCGTAAGATCAAGCTGAATCTCATTGGTAAGTCCCACCTTCTCGAGCGTATCCAGAATAAAGCGGGTTTCCTCTACGCCTTTAAGTCCAGTCTCAGAAGTGGCAAGCACCTCTGCGATGGTCTGCAGTTTATCATTGTTGGAACCCTCGAGGCTAATGATAGGCTGCAACTTCTCAATGGCCTCTTCGCCAATACCGCAAGCTCTAAGCTCGTTGTTGACATTATCCAGCCCTATCTTGTCCAGCTTGTCTATTGCAACCGTAATATCAACAATCTTGTCAGCTTCGCCTATTACCTCAGCGATACCGGTAAGAATCTTACGGTTGTTAATCATGATTTGAACGCGAATGCCGAATCTGCAGAAGACGGTATCGACAATCTGCATCAGTTCTACCTCATTGAGCAGCGAATCAGAGCCAACAACATCAGCATCGCACTGGAAGAACTCGCGATAACGTCCCTTCTGAGGACGGTCTGCGCGCCACACTGGCTGAATCTGATAGCGCTTGAAAGGCAACTGAAGTTCATCTCTATGCATGACCACATAACGCGCAAATGGAACGGTAAGGTCATAACGCAAACCTTTCTCACACAACTTGGCAGCCAAATGAAGACTATTGCGCCCAGCCAGTTCTTCGTCGGTAATCTTGCCAAGATAATCGCCCGAGTTGAGCACCTTGAACAAGAGTTTGTCGCCTTCCTCTCCATACTTACCCATCAGGGTCTGGAGAGTCTCCATTGCCGGAGTTTCAATCTGCTGGAATCCATAAAGCGCATATACTTGGCGAATGGTATCAAAGATATAGTTGCGCTTCGCCATTTCTATAGGGCCGAAATCTCTCGTCCCCTTGGGTATAGAAGGTTTCTGTGCCATTTATTTTCTTACTATTGTTTGTTCACGATCAGGACCTATTGAGATAACCTTAATAGGTGTCTCAAGATACTCCTCGAGGAAATGCACATAATTGCTGAAAGCCTCAGGGAACTGCTCTTCTGAAGTAAATTTGGTCATATCAGTCTTCCATCCTGGCATCTCCTTATAAATGGGAGTCACATCATCAATCTCATAAGGGAATTCAGATGTTTCACTTCCATCTTTCAATCTGTATGCGATACAAGCCTTGATAGTATCAAAACCATCCAGCACATCGCTCTTCATCATGATGAGTTCTGTAACGCCATTGACCATGACCGAATAGCGCAGCTGTACAAGGTCTATCCAGCCACAACGGCGCTCACGACCAGTAACCGCACCATATTCGTGACCGATGTTACGGATAGTATCACCAGTTTCATCAAACAGTTCGGTGGGGAACGGACCGCTACCCACACGGGTGCAATAAGCCTTCATGATACCATAAACATTGCCTATGCGGTTAGGACCAATACCTAAGCCAGTACAAGCACCTGCGCAAATGGTATTAGAAGATGTCACAAATGGGTAACTGCCAAAATCGACATCGAGCATAGTGCCCTGAGCGCCTTCACAGAGTATGCTTTTGCCTTCACGCAGGATATGGTTGATTTCATTCTCACTATCCACAATCGTAAACTGACGCAAATACTCAACGCCTTCCATCCATTTGGCTTCTACGGCTTCGAAGCCCTCGAAGTCTGTCCATCCCATAGATGCCAGCATCTTGAGATGACGCTCCTTATGGGCAGCATATTTAGCATTGAAGTTATCCAGAATATCGCCTACGCGCAGTCCATTACGTGAAATTTTGTCTGTATAGGTTGGGCCAATGCCTTTTCCTGTCGTTCCCACTTTGGCCTTTCCTTTAGCAGCCTCATAAGCACGGTCCAGAATGCGATGGGTAGGCATAATGAGATGGGCCTTCTTTGAGATATGCAGACGCTCATGCAGATTGTGACCCGAATCCTCCAAACCTTTGGCTTCTTCCATAAACAAATCGGGCGCCAATACCACACCGTTACCGATTATGTTGACCTTACCGCCCTGGAAAATGCCAGATGGAATAGAACGCAAAACATACTTCTGCCCCTCAAACTCCAAGGTATGGCCGGCATTTGGTCCTCCCTGGAAACGAGCTATCACATCATAGTGGGGAGTAAGCACATCCACTACTTTTCCTTTACCTTCATCGCCCCACTGGAGACCCAACAGGACATCGACTTTACCTGTATTCATATCAATTATAATGAGTATTTATATTCTTTCCTTACTAACCTTGCTGCGCGTACGCTTCTCCTTGGACTGGCAGCTACTGCAGACGCCATAAATATACAGACTGAATGTTTCTTTACGAAACCGCTTCAATTTTATATCATTTACAGCATCGCTTATCTCCGGTTCGTCTATTTCGGTTATCCTACCACAGACATTGCAAACCTGATGCACACGGCTTTCACCATTGAACCCCTTCTCGTAGTACGTGCCATCGGCCAAACGGTGGCAGATGACCAAACGCAGTTCTGTAAAAAGACGTATAGCATTGTAGAGAGTAGCCCGACATACCCTGAAATTTGACAATCTCAAATTAGCATCAAGTTCCTTTAGGGTAAAACAACCGGGCATCCGGCAGATGGCATCAAGTACAAAGTAACGTTCACGTGTCTTGCGATGATTGTGCATCTCAAGATAATTGTCCAATATTTCTCTTGCTTTAATATTGACGTTATCCACCATCTATCCGTTACATATTAATGTTGCTACAAAGTTACATCATTTTTATATAAATAAGGTATAAATAAGAGAAAAAGATAACCTACTATGTTGATTTTGTTGCTTGATGACAGAAGCAAGATGCAAATGAACTGCAGAACAGGCGTCAGCCCATCCTGTCAGTCCTTTGAGTATTTTCGTTTCAGAGATGAAGCCCTTGTGAACGCATGGCCTTTTGAGCAAGAAGTGCATAATCGTCACCAAGGTCTTCAAAATGAGTAAGACAATTGTATGCAGCATGCCTTACACCGATATTATCGTCTTGGAGCGCCACAGCGACCTGGTCCAAGAATTCATTGATACCAAGTTCGTTGGGAGCCATTCCACGGGCGAACAAACGTCCCAATATATTATAGGCAGCTATCTGATAATATACCTTGTCTGTAGCTATCCATTCATAAGCCATAACCGAAGCAAATGGAAGATACTGATACAGTTTGGAAGCTGCAATCTCAGCCATTTCCTGCGTATGGGTCTGTTCCATCCACACATCCACCACTTCTGGCAACATCTGCTCGGGCGGCATAATCATTGTGGCCAAAATCTTGCACTCTCGTATATTCTCCTTCCACAGATTGATGGCAAGGTCGTAGTCATATCCATACTCTGCCGCCATTTTCTGCAACAGAGGAAGTGCCACCCCCCAATTTATCTTATAGTCTGAACCTTTTTCGCGCATAGACTGCGACACGGGGCCATTCATCATCGAGCGAAAAGACTGCTTGATAGCCTTCAGTTTCTCGTGTGTTTCTTCTGTCATAAATATCCAAATTCTTTAGAGTAACGTAACATCTGTTGAGTATACCCTTCAGTATAATCGACCTTTATATCAACGATATTCCGGTCATCATCGCAGACAGGAACAAGCACCGGGTTAATAAAACCTTTATAGGGAGCGATATTGAGACGGCGATAACGACTCAATATTTCATTATGCAGTTCGCTGTCTATTCTGACCGCATACTGCTCAACCAGTTTGCGGGCCGATTCATAGTCGCCTTCACTCTTGATGCGCTGAATCTCGTAGAGCAATTGACCGAAACAGCAGCGCAAAGCGTGATAATCATTGACCACAAGGTAGGTCTTGCCGTCTCTGCATACCAGACCGACACAACCATCGCCATGCTCAAGCACCCAACGGGATATCAGGGCACGGTTACGCATGTGGGCTTCCTCGATAAGATTTCCAGGAGCTATTCTTACCAACTGGGTCATAAGACCATTCATCATATAGGTATAATATTGGGCCTTATATGCTTCTGCATCTGGCACCAGCCCCAATTCTATCAGCTTGGCATCAGCCAGATAATAAAGCCCGAAGAGGTCGGCACGCGCTTCCTCGATGGTAGAGCCATAGGCTTTGAGTGCATCGGATGACACACCGGGGAGCAACTGGCCGCTTCCATGCCCAAGACATTCGTGGAGGTCTGTATGCAAATCGTCACAGAGGTCTCCATATTTATTAATAAGGTCGAGTGTATCCCCATCTATGACGAATTCCTCCAAAAAGCCGTTGCCATAAGCCGCCTTATTATACGCTTCGGTAAGATTTCCGATAGTAACGCTCTTAGAACCATGCTGAGCCCTTATCCATTCAGCGTTAGGCAAGTTGATTCCGATAGCCGAAGCCGGATACTCATCACCACCAAGCATAGCCGCACACACCACATTGGCAGTGACGCCTCTCACCTGTTGCTTGCGAAAACGTGCATCGACAGGAGAATGGTCTTCAAACCATTGCGCATTGTCACTGATAGTACGTGTACGCTTGGTAGCATCTATATCTTTATATTCTACGATGCCCTCCCAAGAGCCCTTGAGCCCCAGCGGGTCACCATAGACTTCAATAAATCCATTGATAAAATCGACAAGGCCATCCTGCTCCGCTATCCATTCTATAGAGTAACGGTCAAAGGTCGCCAAATCACCAGTCCTGTAGTAGGCTATAAGCAGTGAGATGAGCTCGCGCTGACTCTCATTCTCAGCCACCTGTGCCGCGCGGTCCAGCCAAACGATGATTTCACGAATGACCTTACCATATAGGCCATCAGCAGCATATACCTGTTCTTTTACTATCCCATCCTCTTTGACGAGTTTGGAATTGAGACCAAACGAGGGTTGGCAATCGTTGCCTACCTTAGACTTTAAGGCTGCATAGTATTGTTCTGCCTCAAGTTGGGTAACATCCTGATAGAAATTGCATGCCGAGGTTTGCACCAAGTCCACCCCATCTGCCTGATTTACACGCTTGGGCAGTACCTCAGGGTCAAAAATGACATCATAGACTTCGCATTTCTGCTCATCGCTGTCAAATATTTTTATCCCAAGAGACCCTATCACCTCATCAAGATACCGGCGCGTAAATCCCGGTACAAACTTCTCGCATCCATAATGATGGTAAATGCCATTAGAGAACCAAACTCGCTTAAGATAAGTCTCCAATGCCTTAAACTCTTCACACTGCCTATCTCCCTCATAATGGAGATAGATTTGTTCCAGCATCTTGCGAATGCGAATATTGTATCGGCCAAACTGGTCGAACGTGATATCACGACCACAAAGAGTGGCCTGAGAAAGATAGTAGATATATAGTTTCTTGCGGAGCGACAACTGCTCAAATCCATTCAAGCGATAACGAAGCATCTGGATATCGGCAAAGCGCTCGTCGGAATAATTGAAATCTTCCTTCATCTGAACATGACTTTTTAGCTTATACTTGATTCAATGGACATCTCCTCTGACCTTCTCATTTTCTGGAACTGTCAGCCCCAGCAGAACGCTGGGCATAACGCAGTTTGTATTCGCGGGGAGTACAACCATTGATTTTAAAGAAAGCAGCATAAAACGACTGGCGGTTGGCAAATCCTACCATCTGAGAAATATCCTCCATCTTCATGTGGATATAGCGACGGTCTGTGAGAATGCCCATAGCCTCCTCTATACGATATTTATTGACAAAGGATGTATAATTCATATGAAAGCGCACATTGACCACGGCAGATATATAGCGAGTATTGGTGCCCAAATCCTCGGCCAGATTCTTGGCAGAATAATTCTTGTCCTTGTATTTCTTCTGAATAAGGATTACCTCAAGTATTTTCTGCTTCAGTTCATCCATCAATTTAGGATTTATCAATGAGCGATAGGCTGCCTCTCTCTCCCGAGCCTCTGTAATATTGTATTTTGTCATCTTCTATATGCTATAACTCTTGTTTCCTGATATTTACTACTGCAAAATTAGCCACAATTTTGAAATTAATGTCATTTTTGTCAACTTTTTTTCCATTTGTTTGTACCTTTGCTACAAATTTAGTTATCATGGACCCAATTAATATATTAAATAGGTATTTCGGCTACCACTCCTTCCGTCCATTACAGCGTGAGATAATAGACGCCACGCTGACAGGAAAAGATTCTCTTGTGCTTATGCCAACAGGAGGTGGAAAGAGTCTATGCTATCAGGTACCCGCGCTGATGCTTGACGGCGTTACCATTGTGGTTTCACCCCTTATCAGTCTGATGCACGACCAGGTGGAAGCACTGGTAGAAAACGGCATACCGGCGGCTGCCCTCAACAGCAACAACAACACCGAAGAGGACTTGCTGATTCGGCGCAAATGTGCCAACGGGGAAATCAAACTGCTTTACATGTCACCAGAGAAACTGATAGCAGAGATTCCCTTCTTCTTGAGCCAGCTCAACATCAGCCTTTTTGCCATAGACGAGGCCCACTGTATCAGCCAGTGGGGCCACGACTTCAGGCCCGAATACTCTCAGTTGGGTATAATTAGAGAACGGTTTGCCAATGTCCCGGTAATGGCATTGACCGCAACGGCCGACAAGATAACCCGCGAAGACATCTTGAAGCAGCTTGCCATCAAAGGCGAGACCTATATATCCTCATTTGACCGCCCCAACCTGTCGCTTGCTGTCAGGCGCGAATCGACCAAGGCAGAGAAGATGAAAATCATCAATGCCTATATACGCAACCACCCCAACGACGCCGGCATCATCTACTGTCTGAGCAGAAAGACTACAGAGAGCGTTGCCGAGTCGCTGAGAAAGGCCAACATCAATGCCCAAGCCTATCACGCAGGACTCGACGGGCAGACGCGCCGCAAGATACAGGAAGATTTCAAGAACGACCGGACTATGGTAGTATGTGCCACAATCGCTTTCGGCATGGGTATCGACAAGCCCAATATCCGTTGGATATTCCACTACAATCTGCCCAAGAGCATCGAGAGTTTCTACCAGGAGATAGGACGTGCCGGACGCGATGGCGCGCCTGCCGACACATTCCTGTTCTACTCACTTGCCGACATCATCCAGCTCAGACAGTTTGCCAACAGCAGTGGCCAGAACGACGTGAACAACCTGAAGTTGGAGCGTATGCAGCAATATGCCGAAAGCAGTGTGTGCCGTCGCAGAATATTGCTCAACTATTTCGGAGAAGAGCGTGACTGCGATTGCGGCAACTGTGATGTGTGCCAGCATCCGCCGCGCAGGTTTGACGGCACACTACTCGTCCAGAAAGCCTTGAGCGCCATCATGCGGACCGAAGAAAAGATAGGCATTGGAACTGTCATCGAGATTCTGCGCGGCATGCTCTCCCCCACCGTCATGCGTCATGAGTATCAAAAGCTAAAGACCTTTGGCGTCGGCAAGGATGTTACGACATCCCGCTGGCGTGACTATCTGTTGCAAATGCTGCAAATGGGATACATCAGTATTGCCTACGACGAAGACAATCACGCAAAAGTGACTGATATGGGCAAAGAGGTCCTGTATGGCAAGAGCAATGCCATGCTGGCAGAAGTCTCTGAAATCAGTTTGACTCCATACAAGAAAAAGGAGACTCGTGGTCGCCAGGAATCGACCGCACGCCAAACCGAGATACCCGAACTGAAGCTGTCCGCAGTCGAAGACAAGCAGCTCTTCGAGCAGTTACGTGTGTTGAGAAGAAAGATTGCTGACAAGCAGAACTTCGCCGCCTACCTCATCCTGTCTGACAAAGTGCTCCACTCGCTGGCGGCAGAGAAGCCCACCACTATCGAGGAATTTGGACATATCAGTGGCATCGGTGAATTCAAAAAGGTACATTATGGAAAGGTATTTACAAACGCTATCCGCAACTATCTGGATGGCATAAAACAAGTATAATAAGAAATATGAGAAGAATCATTCTGAATATAATGCTGCTATGTTGGTCCATAGCAGTTGTTGCAACCAGCGAAACCTGCACCGTAGTAATATCTCTTGACGGATGCCGATGGGATTACCCTCAATGGTACAACACTCCTTTCTTCGACCGCATGGCCAATGAGGGTACGGCAAGTTCGCTCATCCCCTGCTTTCCCTCCAAGACCTTTCCCAACCACTATTCATTGGCTACAGGTCTCACGCCTGAGCATCATGGCCTTATTGCCAACGAGTTTATGGACTGCGAGACAGGATATGACTTCACCCTGTCAAACCGCATCATGAAGAAAGACCCCAAATACTTTGGTGGCGAACCCATCTGGCTGACCGCCCAACGCCAAGGTCTGCGTACTGCCATATTCTATTGGGCAGGCTCTGATGTAAAGATACACAATAGTTACCCCGACACCTATCTCGACTACGACCAGAAGCCACGCCTCACCCTCGAACAGCGCTGCAACAAGGTGATAGAGTGTCTGCAGCGGAGCAAGCACAAGCGCCCACAGCTCATCATGGTATATATGAACGAGCCCGACAAGAGCGGACACAACTATGGCCCTCATAGCCGCGAGACCAGACGGGCGGTAGAGCGCATGGACTCGCTGATGGGCAACCTATATAGCCGTATAACCCAACTGCCGATAGGAAAACAGGTCAACTTCATAGTGCTCTCCGACCATGGCATGGCGTGGGTCGACCAATCACACAAGATAGAACTACGCCCGTTATTGGGCAATCTGCCCTACAAAGCCTATGGTAGCGTTCCCGTAAATATCTATGCCTCATGGGACAACGTACAGCAACACGAAGCAACCGTCGACTCCATCTGCCAACGTCTGCAGGGAGTGCCACATCTGCGCGCATGGCGCAAAGAACAGGTCCCGGCCTATCTGCACTATACCGAACACGGATGTATCGGCGATGTGGTGGCAGTGCCCGATTTGGGGTGGGTGGTATATGACAAGCCGATTAACTCTGGCGGTATGCATGGCTACGACCCAGCCTATACTGATATGTGGGCTATGTTCAGAGCCATCGGTCCTAACATCCGTCATGCCCAGGTCAAGCCCTTCCGCAATGTGAGTGTCTATACACTCCTATGCAACCTACTGGGCATCACTCCGGCAGAAAATGACGGCTGCATCGACGATGTCAAGAGTATCATAAAAGACAACTAAATCGCCATCCAAACAACCTGCAAATCAATGCGGCTCCCTCTCTGAGCGTCATTCTGATTTCTCCTGACCGCCATGGGCAGTTCGTATCATTTGATACGTGGTCACGCGCCATTTGACACGTGAGCCCGCATCATACGACACGAAGGCGCGTGCCTAAAGGCACGAACCAGCGGACACAATGGCGGTCGCGCCGGCAATCAAAGTATGATGGATATATGATAACCCAAATGTGCCATAGCCTGTTGCGGGCTATGGCACATTTGGGTTATCATGATTGCATACTGGGTTTACTCCAGTACCTTGGTCATGTTGAACGAACTTATGAGATGGTTAGCGTCTACCTTTGCCTTGATAAGATATTTGGCATGCTTCTCCTTGCTCGCATCAGTACGGGTGATATCCTGAGATACCGAGAACTGCACACTGTACTCATACTCGTCATTGTCCAAAGGTTTCTTGTCTATCTGGAAGTCATTTCCCAAGCGCCAGTTCATATTGGTAATGTCGTCCTTATAAATCTTCTTCATAAAGGTAACCACATCTGATGGCGACGCATCGGTCTTGCCTAAGAAGGAATCCATAAAGACTGCAACGGTGCTCTTCAGGCCGTCTTCATTCTTCGAGTTGATGCTCTGGAAGAAATGGCGGAAAAGAGTAACTATGGCGTCCTTCTCTTGGGGCATAACGGTCTTTGACTGCGCATCCTTCATAGCCTCTGTCGCCTCGTCGATATGCTCGCCATTGGCATGCGCATCGGCATAGGCCTGATAAGCCTCCGCCGTATTGAGGCGCTGGGCTATAGCCCAGTCTATAGAGTCTATCCGATGCAATGCCTCCTGCTGATGCAGGCTTCCTGGATGAGCTTTGAGATAAGCCTCCATTGCTTCTTTGGAGCCACTTACCACGGCATCGCGCCACTCTGCATCAGACAGCTGCAGACGCTCCAGTCTCACAGACACCGAGTCACGATGCTCTGCGGGCGCATTGGTATAGGTGGTAAGATAACTCTGCAGCACGGCAGGGTCTTCGCTTGTCATGGCATAAGTATAGGCTTCCTCTTCTTTACCTCCCTGTGCCTGATACCAGACAAAGATGCCTCCGAGAACCAAGACGAGAGCAAAGAGGAATGAATAGATAATCACCTTGGTGTTCTTCTTGGCTGGCTTCTCATCTGCAGAAGACGAAGTGACGGACTCTGCCTGATATGAGGGTTGTGCCTGCGCTGTCTCTGGATGAGTCGGAGTGTGACAGGTCGGACAGCTGGACAGGTCATTGAAATAAACTGTGCCACATTTGGGGCAAGTGATGATATGTCCTGCTATTTCAACGCCGCAAGACGGGCACACGGGCGCTTTGTCGCTTACCTCACGACCGCACTCGGGACATTTGATAATTGCCATAATCGTATATGTTTATTAATCTATGTTATCGGTGTCGGTATCTTATCTCTCGCAATCGGTGATTACCCATAAATCGACTTTTGTCCACATGGCCATTGACACCTCTTATTCGTCCTTTGGCCGTATATTGCCAAAGGGTGATGTCGCGGCCATCAGTCAAAATGGGCTCACGCTGAGTATATTGGGCAATCATAATCTTATAATCATTGAGCTTGCCGGCGAAATGATGGTCATAGAAGTTGGCTCCGGTATAGATTAACGGCTTCTGACGATAAGCCACCTCTACGAGTTGGAGAAACTTGAATACCGAGTCGGTAAACTCTTTCACGGACAACCCACTACGTGTCTCGATGTCTATCATGGGCAACAGGTCCTGGTCCTCAGGCCTGCATTGTGCCATAAAATTACGCAACTGTACCTCTTGGGGAATGCGGGCTCGATAGAAATGATAAGAACCAACCTTGAGGCCGTTCTGATGAGCCAGTTCTATGTTACGCTTATACTTGCTGTCAATATTGTCACCACCTTCGGTAGCCTTGAGATAGACATAGGCCATCTTAGCATTGTCTCCTATCTGCTCCCAAAACACATCTCCCTGATAGTGGCTCATATCTATGCCATGTATGTGCTGGCAGGTGTCTTCACATTCGGTCTGGGCATGTGTGGCAAGTGTACAAAATATTGATAATATGAATATATATATGCACTTCATAGGTGCAAAGTTACTTTAATATGTAGAAAATACAAAACAAACTTACTCTTTTTTCGTTACCACGTCGCATCATTGACCATATGCCAAGCCGTCAGAAACGAGGCGCGCGTAATGTCTGTGAGTTTGGGGTAATTGATGGTTGACGCTTCGTCGGAAGGCTGATTGTAATGCGGCTGTGCATCAGTATGATACCACACGATAGGGATAGCGTGACGCGCAAACGAACTCTGGTCGCTTCCTCCTACAGGATTGTCCCACGGTTTATAGTTGGGATGCAGGTCCAGCTGGTAGTGGGCTATGTCGTCCTTAAGCCATTCGCCGATACGAGGATGGCTTTCGGTATAGAAGTACACAAAATATTGAGAATCGTCAGGGCGATTGTTGCCGCCGACCATATCAAAATTGAGATAACCCTTAATCTGGCTGATATCTTTGTGGCAGTTCACAAAATAACGCGAGCCAAGTAACCCAAGTTCCTCTCCGTCCCAGAAGGCGAAGACTATGGTGCGGCGTGGACGGACACCGCTCTTGACAAAAGCCTGCATAATCTGCAGCACAGCACTTACACCCGAGGCATTGTCGTCGGCACCATTGTAAATCTGGTCTCCAACCAATGTGGGAGAAAGGCCCTCGTGGTCAAAATGCGCCCCTACCACTACGACTTCGTCGGTAGAAGTGCCGGGAATACAGGCTATCACATTGGCCAAACTGAGAAGATGATGAGGGCCTTTGGCTATATTAGCCAAGGAGTCTGACTCTACAAAATAACGTGGACTGCGACGTAGCGAAGGGCGTGCGGCGGCGTTGAACGGTTGCAGAAATGAGGCTGACTCGTAAGGCTGCAATCCCAATTGGCGCATGTGTGAGACTATGTACTGCTGGGCCAACTGTGACCCACGCATCCCCGCCTGACGACCTTCCATTAAGTCGTGAGCCAAGAAACCAACGTGGGCGCGAGCTGCATTTTCGGTGATGCTCTGAAGACCGATATTTTTCTGCTGGGCCAGATGGATGGCAGCAGCCGTATTGGGGTTGCGGCGGATGGCGTCAGCAGGTTGCGCATAGAGCAATGCCACTGCAGCCCAAAGCATATTTAATGTGTAATTAAAGTAACGCATAATCATCATAATTCATTTAACCTTCGATTTCACTGAGCTCCAGCCACCGCATGCTCTTCTCGTCAATTTCTTCTTTGAGCTTGGGCAGCAAACGGCTTTTCTCCGTGAGTTCTTCGACGCTGAGTGTACCGCTACAGAGTGCTTCTTCTATCTCGTGCTGTTGTTGTTCGAGTGATGCGATATCCTTTTCGAGCTGCTCAAACTCCCGTTTCTCCTTATACGACATACGGCGACGGCTGTCGTTGCGATAACTCTTCTTCTCCTTGACAGAGGCATCTACCTTGGCTTCCTCTTTGCTCTGCAAGGCCGAATACTGCCGATACTGTGTATAGTTGCCAGGGAAATCATCTATCACACCCTCGCCCTTAAAGACAAGGATATGGTCAACGACCTTATCCATAAAATAACGGTCATGGCTTACGACGATGACGCAACCGGGGAAATCCTGCAGATACTCTTCCAGGACTTGGAGGGTCTGTATGTCCAGGTCATTGGTGGGCTCATCAAGAATAAGGAAATTGGGATTCTCCATCAGCACAGTACAGAGATACAGTTTGCGTCGCTGTCCTCCACTGAGTTTATACACATAGTCGTACTGCTCTTCGGGCGTGAAGAGGAAGCGCTGCAAAAACTGGGAAGCAGAGAGGTGGCGCCCGCCACCAAGGTCGATATACTCGGCACGCTTGGTGATAATGTCGATGACCCGCTCTTGCTCGTCAAACTGCAGGCCGTCCTGTGAATAATATCCGAACTTGACGGTCTCGCCGATATCAAACCTTCCCTCGTCCGGCCGCTGCAATCCTAACAGCAGCTTGATAAAGGTAGACTTTCCAGTACCATTGTTGCCCACAATGCCCATTTTCTCGAAACGGGCGAAATTGTAATAGAAATTGTCGAGTATAACTTTATCCTTGCCAAACCGTTTGGAAACGTACTGACATTCGAAGATTTTAGAACCTATATATACATTGGATGCTTTAAGTCTTACTTGGCGCTCTTCAATACGCTGATGGGCACGGGCTTCGAGTTCATAGAAAGCGTCCTCACGATACTTGGCTTTGTGACCACGGGCCTGAGGCATACGGCGCATCCACTCCAATTCGGTACGATACAGATTGGCGGCGCGAGCCTGTTCGGCACGACGATTGTCAATGCGCTCCTGACGCTTCTCAAGATAATAGGCATAATTGCCACGATAGGTATAAATGGTATGGTCATCCAGTTCGAGGATTACATCACACACGCGGTCAAGAAAATAACGGTCATGGGTGACCATTAGTATCGACTTGTTGCCTCGCTGGAGAAAACCCTCCAGCCATTCTATCATCTCGAGGTCCAAATGGTTGGTAGGCTCGTCCAATATCAGGAAATCGGGCTCGGTAATGAGCGCATTGGCAAGGGCCACCCTCTTACGCTGTCCGCCACTGAGTTGTCCCATCGGCTGAGAGAGGTCTGCGATTTTAAGCCGGGTCAATATCTGCTTGGCCTTCACTATCTTCTCATCATCGCCCTGATGGTTGAAGCAGGCATCCAACACGGTGTCATCGGGATTAAAGACAGGTTCCTGCTCCAGATACCCCGTGCGTATTCCATTGCGATAAACAATAGCTCCTTCATCCTGGCTCTCTCTGCCAGTAAGGATTGACAGCAGCGTAGACTTGCCAGTACCGTTGCGGGCAATGAGGCCCACCTTCTGTCCCTCGGCTATGCTGAACGAAAGATTGGCGAAAAGCTCACGAGCGCCGAAACGCTTGCTTACGTTCTGTACATCAAGAATAGTATTCTGACTTGCCATCGTATCGACGTATTAATCAGTAGCAGCCAACGAGTCGTTGATTTGTCCAATATAGTCTATCACCTCCTGACGGCCGGTCTTATTCTCACTGCTCGTGATAAAATATGGAGGCAACGTTTCCCATGTATCTCTGAGGCTTTCCATCCAGCGCTCTGCATTCTGACGAGCCTTGACAGGTCCGAGTTTGTCGGCCTTGGTAAAAACGATACTGAAAGGAACGCTGCTCACGCCCAGCCAATCGATAAACTCACGGTCTATCTTCTGCGGGTCATGGCGAATATCTATGAGTACAAATACATTGACTAACTGCTGACGCTGGAGTATGTAACTCGAAATCATACGCTGCAGTTGGTCTTGCACCGATTTAGAACGCTTGGCATAACCATATCCAGGGAGATCCACAAGATACCATTCACGATTGACAAGAAACAGATTGATAAGAAGAGTCTTGCCGGGGGTAGCACTGGTCTTGGCCAGGCCCTTATGATTGCAAAGCATATTGATGAGGCTTGATTTACCTACATTGCTTCGACCGATAAAAGCATACTCGGGCTTGTTGTCTTTTGGACATTTTTCGACTGTAGGGGCTGAAATAACAAACTGAGAATTCTTAATTTCCATATCGTTGCTTTAATTATATATGCAAAATTACGACTTTTTTTTTGTAATATCTCCGCTTTGCCGTAACTTTGTATCAAATGTTCTGAAAAAGCAAACAAGATGAAACAAATCAGTTGGGGATTTATTGGTTGCGGCGAGGTTACCGAGAAGAAGTCTGGTCCCGCCTTTGCCGAAGTGGAAGGTTCGCATGTGGAAGCGGTAATGAGCCGCAGCGAAAAGAAAGCGCGCAACTATGCGGAGCGACACAATATACGCAAATGGTACACGGATGCCCAGGAATTGATAGACGACCCGGACATCAATGCCATATATATAGCCACCCCACCATCAAGCCATGCCACTTTTGCCATTATGGCGATGCGTGCAGGCAAGCCGGTATATGTGGAAAAGCCTTTGGCTGCAAGCTATGACGACTGCGTACGCATCAACCGCATAAGCGAGCAGACAGGAGTGCCCTGCTATGTGGCCTATTATCGCCGCTACCTGCCTTACTTCCAGCGCGTCAAAGAAATCATACGCGAAGGGCGCATTGGCAATATTACCAACGTGCAGGTAAGGTTTTCCGCTCCTCCCCGAGAATTGGACTATAACTCCACCCGCGAACTGCCATGGCGCCTGCAGCCAGACATCTCTGGTGGTGGTTATTTCTACGACCTGGCCCCTCATCAACTTGATTTATTGCAAGACATCTTTGGCGTTATCGTCAAAGCCCACGGTTATTGCACCAACCGCGCCCACCTCTATACCGCAGAAGATACCATAAGCGCTTGCTTCCGCTTTGAGAGTGGACTGGTCGGCAGCGGGTCATGGTGCTTCGTGGGCCACCAAAGTGCCAGAGAAGACTGCATAGAGATAGTCGGCGAACAAGGTATGCTGTCTTTCTCTGTCTTCAACTACAAACCTATCCGTCTGGTAACCTCAGAAGGTTTGACAGAGATAGAGGTCAAGAACCCTCCTTACGTGCAACTACCGATTATACGCCAAGTGATAGAAGACCTGCAGGGTCTGAACATCTGCACATCGACCAGCGTGAGCGCAACTCCCACCAACTGGGTGATGGATCGCATATTGGGAAAAATGTAGGCTGTATGCTCCGACATCTCTATCTGATTATCATATTGCTCATCACATCTTCACCACTTATGGCAGATGACTCTATCCCACCTCAAAAGAAGGGTGTGATAGGAGTCCTGTATGACTTTGTCAAAGAATTCAGCCGTGTAGATACCAACTATGTGGAACCGCAGCGATATAATTTTGCTGCAATGATTCAGAACACCAACACCTATGAGGTATATCGCCTGAGCAGCAGTGACGGAATGAATGTAGTCTTTGCCCCCAAGCCGCGCATAAAGGTCGGCCCTTACTTCGGGTGGAGATGGATATTCCTGGGCTATACCCTCGACGTGGCCCACATCAAAGAGAGCGGACGCAACCAAGACTTCAACCTGAGTTTATACTCCAATCAGATAGGCGTTGACCTGTTCTATCGTCGCACGGGAGACAACTACAAAATCAAGGAAATTGATGTAGGACGACAATATGATACCGAGGGATTAAAAGATTTGCCATTTGATGGAATAGAAGCAAGCATCAAGGGCTTCAACCTATATTATATCTTCAACCACCGCAAATTCTCTTATCCCGCTGCTTACAGTCAAAGCACGGTACAGCGACGTTCGGCCGGTTCATTTATGGCGGGTATCGGTTATACGCGACATGGCTTGAATATGGACTGGATGAAACTGTCTGCCATTATCAAGCAACATACGGGCTATACTGCGCCCAACGGACTTGATGCCAATCGCAACCTGCCTCCCCACATCGATTATACCGACTACTCCATCTCTGGAGGATACGCATACAATTGGGTGCCCATACGCAACCTGCTAATTGACGCCTCCCTGTCTATTGGGCTTTCATACAAGACCACGCGTGGCGACAACCATGAAGACAAACCTTGGTTCAAACAGCTTTCACTACACAATACCAACATTGATGCAATTGGCCGTATGGGTATAGTATGGAACAACACCAAATGGTTTGTGGGAGCCAATGCCGTATTCCACTCGTATAATTATCACAAAAGCCAGATAACGACCAATAATACTTTTGGCAATGTCAACATTTATATAGGATTTAACTTCGACCGACGATGAAACATAAAATATTCCTCGCTGTCGTCATATGGGGCTTTTGCCTCAATGCCATTGGACAGGAGAAGGTGGATTATAAGCCATCTGACAGCCTACGCGTGACTTCGCTGCTGAAGCAGGCAAGACACCTGAGCAAGGATAAAAATCTCATGATATACTTTGCCCGTCAACTACGTGGCATTCCCTATGTTGCCAAGGCCTTGGAGGTGAACCCATCCGAACAGCTCGTTGTCAACCTGCGCAAACTCGATTGCACCACATATGTCGAGACGGTAATGGCGCTCACGCTGTGTGCCCGTGAACAAAGCATCAGGTTTGAAGATTACTGCCGTTGGCTGAGAATCATACGTTACGAACAAGGGAAAATAGGCTACACGCGACGACTGCATTATTTCACTTCATGGATTGACGACAACACCGAGATGGGGCTGATTAAGGAGATTTCGCATAAAGGACGACCATTCACCGGCCGCCAGCGTCTCAACATCGATTTCATGTCAACCCACAGCCACCTCTACCCTATGCTGCATGGCAAACCAAAGGCCATAAAAGAAATCAGAGATACGGAGCAAAAACTGACCGGACGCATTGTGGCCTATATTCCGAAGAAATCAATAGGCAACTCAACGCTCATGCGCCAGACCATAAAGGATGGCGACATACTTGCCATTACCACATCCAAACAAGGACTCGACACATCCCACATAGGCATCGCAGTTTGGCACGCCGACGGCCTACATCTCCTCAACGCCTCACAGATAAGACACAAAGTAGTGGAAGAACCTATGACGCTCGCAGTATATATGAGCAAGCATCCCAAACAGACAGGAATAAGAGTGATAAGGATAAAAGTTGATTGATTTACTGCCTAAAGAAAAGCTAAAACCTCTGCGAGTAATCGTTGCAATGCTGCACAAAAAAACTGAAGTATCACTAATATAAAGCTACATGGAAGAAGTAAAACGAGATAGAGCGAGAAGAAAACTCTTAAGAGTAACCTTCCCCAATGGAAAAGTCCTTTGTTATAAAAGTACAACCGATACAATGATAGCAACAATGCAAGAGTTGGGCGATGATGTTATAGCCAATATAAAACTACAGTCATGCCACCTGCCATTGTTATCAAAAGAAATATATCCCAGATACAAGGAATGGATGAAGCCTGTTTGCAATGGTTGGTATCTCAACACACAATCAAACTCGGACACAAAGTTCCTGCAATTAAATGCTATAAATGAGCAATTGTCTTTAGGATTAAAAATAGAGTTGGGAGAAGACTTTGTAGCACAAGACAACCCAAACAAAGAAAAGCGCACTAGAACAAAAGGCGAAATACTCGTAAAATTACCAGATGGGCAATGTTTTGCCAATAATTCAATAACAAATACGTTCCTTGAATTAATCAGGGAAATTGGTATAGATAAAATCAAGCAAAAAGAACTAACTTGGTGTGGCAAACCACTTATAACAGCATCAAAGATGTTTAACGGACAAGTACAGATAGACAATGAGCGATGGATTATCGTGCCTAACACAACCAAAGATAAGGTTAAACTCCTCAGAGTTATCGGTGCTATGTTGCGTATAAATATGGAAATCACCTCAATTTAAATGGGCTATTCAAAACTCTTCCAAGATAATACGAACCTCCGCTCCAGTCAAATAGATGCAAAGGCAAGAAATGATGCATGAAACAAATATGACACAGTGATGTTGCAGATGACAACCAATACACAGACCAATCATATACACAAAAAAAGAGGACTTTACATTATGTAAAAATCCTCTTTCTTCAGTTTTTTTGTGATTCCGTTGGAATCCAAGTGATCCGCTTGGAATCCAAATTCTAACGCCGTTGTAATCCTATGTAAGTCAAATCATTACAGGGCTTTAGAAGGAAATTTTTATCTTCTACAAAACAAACGTCAAAGTAGTTTTTTTCAAAGTGTCACACAAGTGTCACACATTTTACTTACATACGTGCCTACATACATACTGAAAACAGACAGACGTTTAGATTTTGAACTATTATTTTAAAGAACTCTTTTTATTGCTTTACTATCGACAAGTATCATTATGTCGCATAGAAAGTGTTAAATAGTAGGTATGTAGGTACAAATAGTTTACATTTTGCGAATTTATCTTTCTTTTTCCTTATAATTTTGCCGAAGAAAGTTCGACAAGTGTTAAGGCAGACTGCAAAATTCGGGTGGTGTTCTATTCGTAGAATATCCTCTATATAACAATGCAAAGATACGAAAAAAGTGCGATATTACCAATGGTTTTCACGCTTTTAACCTTTACTTTGGTATAGGTCTAACCCGACATGGAATACACTACATACGGACTTATTCAAAAACAACAAATAAGTTATCTATGAAAATTGAAAGAGTAACAAATATCACTGAATGGATAAATGCCATCAACCCCGGAGAGGTGAAGTCTGCCTACCTCCCTTGCGACAAAGTGCAGTCGTTGAACTGCCTTGCTTCACGTCACAATCAAGGCAGAGGCAAGCAGAGAGGCAAGTTCGTACACTATCATTATTGTTCCGACTTAGAGGTTGCGACAATAATTTGTGAAACAAGAGAAGATTATCTAACAAATAAAGAAAATGGAGAAGAGAACAGTTGGAAGACCCAAATCCCCAAGGATTTCAGATGATGACATGAAGAAGATTGTCATTGACCAGGAAGAGACCGTCATGAGTGTTGCTGCACTGGCTAAAGAGCTCGGCATATCGACACAAGCAGTAAGAAAACGGATTGAGCGTAAACTAATCCCTGCTCATAAAAAGGGACGTTTATGGTACATTCTAAAAAGCGAATACATAAACGCTATAAGAGCATTGTAGAATAATCCTCAATATAACTGTTAAGTCCCTATATCCAATGTCGGGAGATAGTGGATATAGGGCATTTTCCACTCAACACCACATTATGATACGACAAGAAACCATCGACACCATCTTGGAGCGCACAGACATCGTGACGCTCATCGGCGAACACGTCCACCTACGGAAGTGTGGCTCGCGCTATGTCGGCTGCTGTCCGTTCCACAACGAGAAGACGCCTTCTTTTTATGTTTCTCCACAGACCGGCAGATTCAAGTGCTTCGGCTGTGGCGAAGGTGGCGATGCCATCAATTTTATAGAAAAGGTGGAGAACAAGACGTTCATTGAAGCCGTCAAGACGTTGGCACAAAGGGCTAACGTGGAGATTGAGCAGGAGCAGGAATCAGCGGAGGCAAAGCAGAAGCGACTGCATAAGGAAGCGTTGTGGATTGCCAACAAGCAGGTCGCCGACTTTTACCGCAAGCAGTTCCTTCAGTCGAAGGAGGCACAGGCGTATGCCTACAGACGTTGGGGAAAGGACTACTCCACTCTCAAAGAGATTGGATATGCACCAGCTGATGGGCACGCCCTGCAGCAGCTTCCAGTAAAGGCGGACTTCTTGAAGGAGCTGGGACTTCTCAATCGTGGTGGCTATGACTTCTACCAGAATCGTATCGTCATACAGATACATGACCGCTTCGGGCATGTAATTGGCTTCACCGCTCGCTGCATGGATGAGCAGCAGCCCAAATACCTCAACAGCTCGGACTCGCTCATCTTCCACAAGTCTACGGTACTCTTCGGCATCGAGGATGCTTGGAAGACGGCAGCTAAGCAGGATAAGATGTTTCTCGTCGAGGGGGCACCGGATTGTATGCGTCTTCAGTCTATCGGCATATACAACACGGTGGCTGCGCTCGGATCAGCGTGGAACGAAACGCATTTCTCTACCATCAAGCGCATAGCAAGCAAGGTGTGTTTCCTTCCGGATGCTGACCCACCCAAGAACGGAGAATCCTATGGCCATGGCATACAAGTCGTCATGGAGGCAGGAACACTGGCTATGGAAAATGGTCTATCTGTCAGCATCAAGGAAATCCCGGACACGGACGACAACAAGAAGCAGGATCCGGACACGTTCTTCAAAAACACCAATATCTTCAACGCCACCGAGGAGACGGACTTCATTCTTTGGATGGCGGACAAACTGTTTCCGCAGACGAACACCACGGAGGAGCAGCGACTGACCATCAAGAAGATTGCTTATCTACTGTCGCTGATTGACGATGAAACGGGCGTGTCCATGTATATCGGCAAGCTCACGAAGTATTACCAGGGCAGACGGTTGTGGCTCCTGGCGGTGGATAAGGAGCGGAAACTGCGTGAGGAGCAGGACAAGAAGCATAAGGAGCAGGATGAGGACGACCTAAACCACAAATACGGCTTTTACATCGACCACGGCTGCTACATGTCCATAACGGAGAAAGGCAGTGTCTACGAGTGGTCGAACTTCACGATGGTTCCGCTGTTCCACATTAAAGATACAACAAATCCTAAACGTCTATATAAAATAAAGAATGCAATGAAACATGAGGAAATCTTGGAACTGAAGCAGGAGGATCTTATCGCTCTCGCTAAGTTCAAGCAGAAAATCGAGGGCCTGGGCAACTTCATTTGGAAGGGTACTGAGAAGGAACTGACGAAGCTGAAGTCTTACCTTTATGAGAAGACCGAGACGGCAACGGAAATCACTCAAATGGGTTGGCAACGTGCCGGATTCTACGCTTTTGGCAACGGTGTTTTCCACGACTGCCATTTCATCCCGGCTGATGAATTTGGCATAGTAAGACTGAAGGAAAAAGGCAACTTCTATCTGCCATCCAGTTCGTCCATATACAAGAACGACCCGAAGCTCTTTACTTTTGAGAAGCAGTTTGTACATCTCAATCTTTCTTCGGTCACGCTGAAGGAGTTTACAGAGCAGCTGTTCAAGGTGTATGGGGACAACGGACGTGTTGGCTTCTGTTTCTATCTCGCCACGCTCTTCCGCGACGTGGTGACTTCTACTTCTGCCAACCACTGGTTTCCTATCCTCAATCTATTCGGTCCGAAAGGTAGTGGCAAGTCGGAGCTTGGCCACACGCTGCTCTCGCTGTTCACAATCAGCTACACGGCACCGAATATCCAAAACTCTACACCATCGGCTCTGAACGACACGGTGGCGCAGTCAGCTAATGCCCTGGCGCATATTGACGAGTACAAGAATGATATCGACCCGAAGATGATTGAGTTCCTGAAGGGTCTGTGGGATGGCACCGGTCGCACTCGCATGAACATGGATCTTGACAAGAAGAAGGAGACGACGGCCGTTGACTCCGGCATCATCCTTTCTGGTCAGGAGATGCCGACATCGGACATCGCTCTCTTTACCCGACTCGTCTTCCTGCAGTTCCCTCGAAGTGAGTTCTCGGACAAGGAGAAGCAGAATTATAAGGTGCTGCTTGAAATGCGCTCGCTGGGTCTGACGCACCTGACTCTCGAAATTCTCAAACAGCGCAAGCACTTTGAGCAGACGTGGTCGACGGCGTTCCATGACACGCAGAATATCGTCGGCAACGCTCTCGGTGGCGAAAAGGGCGAGGATCGTATCATGAACAACTGGTGTGTTCCGTTGGCTGCGCTTCGGGTGCTCCAAAAGATTATCCCTACGCTGACTTTCGATGAGATGCTGCAAGTCACCATCGAGGGGATAAAGAAGCAGAATGGTGAGTGCAAGACTAACGGCGAGCTGGGCAACTTCTGGAACGTGGTGCAGTATCTTGCAAGCGACGGTGAGTTGATTGAGGGTGGCGACTTCTTCATCCGCTATTGCAGCAAGTTCAAGACGGACATCATCAATGCCACTTGGCAGACTGAACGTCCGGTGTTGTTCCTTCAGAAGACTCGTATCTTCAACCTCTACCGCAAGGAGGGACGACAAGCTAACGAGAAGGTGCTGCCTACGGATGCGCTGAAATACTATCTTCAGAACAGCCGTGCCTACCTGGGCGAAAAGGTGGCACGATTTGATGTGTATAAGAAGGGCATCATCCAGTACGACCATACCAGGGCTGCTATGGGTAGCACGCCTCCAAAACTTACTATGACACAACGTGCCTACTGCTTTGACTATGACTTGCTTTGCGAGACGTTTGGCATCAGTCTGTGGACTGCGCCAGACCAATCCGACAACGACGAGCCATTCTAAAAAGCGGTAGCTTACTACGAATATATTTCTTTTCAATAGGTATCATAATCAGGTGGACTGCCGGGGCGATTGCATCGTCTCGGCGGTTTTTATTTTGCGGAAGACATGGCCATCCTCTGCGATGTACTCCGTTTTTTTCAGAGGTCTTGCACACGATTTGTAATCTACCTACATACATATTGGTAGCCTATCATACGCTTCAAAAAGCATAAAGTAGTAGTCATTGACTATATATATGGTGAAATCCTCATTATTTTTGCCCTCATTCATTTTTCAGAAGAGAAATGCTGTAATTGTTGTAACTTAATGTAACTTTCTGTATGTCATTTATTTAGGTAGTCTATTATCTTGTAATTTCTTATAACTTCTTGTAACATTTCATTATGCTTTCTAAATACCAAGAGGGAAATAGGTACTGAAAATCCTTATTTTTTAGTTGTAGTCCGTCTTCTCCTAATCTGCTACTGCTTGCTTTTTACATGCGGTATCGTAAGTGTCATCGTGCTTCTGGAGAACGTGCCTGGCACTCGTGAGCCTTTCACTCATTGCTCTTCTTTGATGTATGTGCAACATGGTAGGCTTTACCCGTCGATAGCCAAATGAAAGAGGTATTGCTGACACCTTTTTTATTACTCCGCTCTTGTGGACATAGGTGATGGATTTCTACTGCATAACATTCAAATTGTCAGACATGCAGCCCTGGTTTCGTTCATGGGATTTTTCCGCGTGCAAAGTTAGCGCAAGCGACATTCTGCAAGGGCACGGCGCTGCCTTAGCTCGAATATTTTTTTCAAGATTTTGGGGTGCAGTGGCTCCTGGTCCAAATTCTCGTTCCGCCAAAGGTGAAAAAATATTCGGCTATCTCTTGCCTTAAATGTCTTCTTCTTGCGCTGGGTAAGGCAGCGTAAAAAGTCCTCATTTCGAGGGCTGCATCTAAAAGTCTAACAATTTAAATTTCTAAGTTATGCAAGAAATGGTTTTAACATCACCTAAGTCGGCTCACAAGAGCATGAAGGAGCAGTTTGAGAGTGTCAGCACCTATATCGTTGATTATCTCTGGGATCAGCCTGCCATCTATTGTGGCACATACAAGAAGTACAATGAAGGCTCACTCTTCGGTGCCTGGCTCGATCTCCGCACGTTTGACTCTTACGAGGAGTTCATCGATGTATGCAAGCAGCTTCACGCTGATGAGGAGGATCCGGAGCTTATGTTTCAGGATTATCAGTGCTTCCCTGCTGAATGGTATTCAGAAAGCTGTATGGATGAAGAAGTATTCGACAAGATAATAGCTTTCATCCAAATGGATGATGACAAACAGAAAGCGTTTAAGGCTTATGTTTCCGCCACTGGCGATGACAGCATTTCGGATTTTGAAGATAGTTATGAGGGCGAATATGATTCGGAAGAGGATTTCGCCACACACATCGTCAATGAGTGCTATGATTTGGAGCGCATGATGGGCAATCTCTCATATTACTTCGATTACAAGGCGTTTGCAAGGGATTTGTTCATCTCGGACTACATCTTCGAGGATGGCTACGTCTTCCGCAGATAAAGGTGGAAGCCGGACGAGGCAATCGCCTCGCTCCGGCAGCACACCTTTTTACTGTAACCAAGAAATATATTCTCCGTAAGGGGTGCTTATCATTTATTTTCTTTATTTTTGCAGAAAACTTTTTATTATGGCTGTAAAAAAGGTAAATATCGTTTTCGAGACTGATACACGTTACTCTGGCATCTTTTGGGATGAAGATGGTTGTGAGATAGGTGATTTTAATACCATCTATCTCGAAAATAAAGAAGTAATAAACCTTCCAGACATTGCAGGATTAAAAGAATGGCATAGTAAAACTGACATTTATGATCCTTATACTTCACATACAGAATTTCAAATCGACGGCTTTGAGGATTGGGTGAATGAAGGGTATAGATTTGCGATGCAAATACGAAAGCTATTGCCTGATTATGTATCTCTATATTATGGATTTTGGCATAATTTTGGAGATAATGAATGGAGATACTGCAAGTCATTGATAACGAAATAGGCTACATACATACCAAATAACAAACCTTAAACGTTCCCTACTTTCCATACAGCCTACACAAAACTATAGTATCTTTGTGCTCGTAATCATTTTACATGTTTTATGAGCGACTATCACATCTATATCAAAATGCCTTCCTATCTGCGCCAGTGGTTCGTACATCGGCACAGTGGCACGGAACCAGTGCGTCTAAGAAACGGCAGCATCGAGTCTAAACTTATAAAGCTCGCTGTTGTCAAACCGCCTGTTTCTGCTGTTCCTACAAGGCAACGTGAGGATGAAGTCGCCATTTGTATTCCGTATTCTAAAACTCGCGACCCTCGTATTTACAACCATATCACGGATACTGGTAAACGTGCGCTGCTGGAGAATGTGAAGAACTCCTTTGATGTAGACTGCTGGACGTTCCTGCACGACTTCGGCAAGATTGGCAAACAGCAGAAAGACCTCATTTATCTCTACATGGAGCAACGGGGCATCAAGGAGGACGGCACTTGCTGGGACTCTATCGCGAAAATATACCAACGCTTGCGTAAGAATTATCTTACTAACCAATGCAAGCGAAAAAACAGCACGATAAAAAACGGTAGTAATAACAAGGTTGAAACTGAAGAAATAGTAGAATAATATGCAACGTCTTCCCGGAATCATCAATATATATTACGTGCTTGCCTCGTCGCTCATGGCAAGCATCACACAGAAAGCGTTGGCGGATGCTCCTGTCGGAGTGTTCGCTGACACTTTCATTGTGCCACATATCGGTGATGCCATTTGTGAGATGGAGACGCAGTTTGACAATAATGACACTTTGGAAAAGGTGAAACTCTCTTTCTCTACTACTTCGCAGTTGCCAGCTTATGAGCATCTTGCTTTCGTCATACAGACGGTGGATGGAAAGCAGTATCTTATCGGCACAGCTGACAAACCTTTTCCTGTCATCAAGGTAGACGACTCCACAGGCAAAGTGGATGGTGATTCGGCTGCTACGAAATACACCATATCTTATACAAACAAAGTGGCACTTGTGCCATGCACGGCGTGATGAGGGCCTTTTTTCATGCCTTTTTGTAACATTTTGTATGCAGTTGAAACATTGCATTAAAACTTAAAGTGTTGATAATCAGTATTTTCTTTCTTTGTTTACAATGTTACAAAAGATACAGCCGAAATCGGTTGAGTTTTTGGAAACGATAAAATTTATTCTCAACTCAATAATTCCCAATCAGCGTCAGCCGACAATTCAAAACTCTTTTTCTGTCTTTCTACCACTATATATAACAATGTATCTTTGCCTAAAAATGAAACATCATGGCAAAGACAAAATACAATCTCCATCTTAAAGGCTACGTCGGTGGTTGGGACTTCGATTCTGACTACGTCGATTTCGTCCTAAACAAGAACACCGACAAGGAGGTTGCTGTTCTCATCGACTCTCTCGGCGGACAGCTCAACACCGCTCTCTCTATATCATCTGCATTCAGGCGACACGGCAATGTTCACGTCCACTTTGTGGGCATGAACGCCAGTGCCGCTACCATCGCGTCAATGGGTGCAAAGCGCATCACCATGGATCACTCGGCTATGTATCTCGTGCACCAGTGCTCACAGTCGTTCTTCGAGTGGGGCAGTTTGAACGCTACGGATATGCAAAATCTCATCGACAATCTGGAGAAGCAGAAGTCTGACCTTAACAAGTTGGATGCCAACGTCGCTGAGATGTATGCCGGACGATGCAAGAAGAAATCTGCCGACTTGCTGGAACTCATGAAAATGGGTGGATGGCTGACGGCACAGGAGGCAATGGCTTGGGGATTCGTTGATGAACTCACGGAGTTTGATGATGAGTCGGCTCCAGTTCTTACGGAGGCTATTGCTGCGGACTTTACCGCTCACGGCATACCGCTTCCTAAGATGCTGACCGACACGAAGTCGGAAGACATCACGGCGTTCAGACGATTCCTGCAGGCTTGTGCCTCTGTTTTCCACTCGCAAGAGAAACCAAATAAAATTGTTCCAACCATATCTTCTGAAGAAAAAATGAAAAAGACTTATTCTAACATTTGCAAGACTCTCGCTTGCGACTCGCTGGAAGCTAACGATGACAAGGTTACGCTTACCACGGCACAACTCGACTCTATTGAGGCGGACATCACAGCGAAGTACAAGGAAATCACCAATCTCTCGGCTGACGTTGACCGTCTGACTAAGGCTAACAGCGATTTGGAGGAGAAACTGAAAAAGCTCCCTGCTGATACCACTAACACGGTTGTTGATGACAAGAAGGACGGTGACACCAACACCGAAAAATCTGACATCGAGAAGTTCTACGACACCACCAACTCGGCTCAGGCTCTCTTTGACTCATTACCATAACAACTCACAAATCATAATTCAAAACTCCCTATCATGGCAGGAAAACTACAATTTACCCTACAAGAATACAAGGATGCTGCTCGAAAGTGGCGTTCTGACTTCCTTCGTCTGCCGATTATCGGCTGCGACGAGACTCTTAAGTTTATGACCGGTCGCCCTGGCATCCGCTACAAGGAGAGTGTGGGCACGCTCAACGCTTCGGCACAGTTCGCTCCTTACTCGCCAACTCGCTCGGAGGACGTGAACTTGCAGCTGGACTTCCGAACTCTTGAAACGTTCTTCGGTTCGGTGGTCGCGAAGTTCGAGCCTAACTCGGCTATCTCTACGCTCCTCGGCACGGGTGCCACTAAGGGCGACGGACAGAAGTCTGTGCCTACGGCTCGCGAGGTGCTTGGACTTATCGCCAAGTCGCTCTCCGAAAAGCTCAATGATGCTATCTGGAGCGGTGTGCGCAACGCAAGCGGTACTACCACTCAGGATCTTTTCGATGGCTTCGACACCATCACAAAGAAGGAAGTTACTTCCGGGGCTCTCGCTAAGGAGAACGGCAATTACCTCAAACTGACGGATGCCATCACCTCTGCCAACGCCGTTGACGTGGCTAAGGAAATCCTCTTCTCGCTCGATTCTCGTCTTCGCTCGCAGACTCTCTTTATGTACTGCTCGCAGGACTTCGTGGATAAGTATAACGAGGGTTATCTTCTCACACACAGCGGTATTCCATACAACACGCAATACAATCAGCCTACTGTCGAGGGTTCTAACGGCAAACTCATCTTCTGTCCGCTTGCTAACAAGACGGACTCGAAGTATATCCACATCTCACCAAAGATCAATATGCTTTATGGATATGACCAGATGGGCGACGTGGAATCTGTTGACGTTGAACGTTTCGATGCGTTCCTTCTCTCGTACATCGCCACCATGTTCTTCGGCGTACAGTTCGAGTCTATCGACAAGCGACGCCTAAAGGTCGTTGAACTGGCTGGCTTATAGTCTAACTCTTAACAATAGTAATTATGGCAGCATCTAATACAGACGTACAAAAATCTCTTGCATGGGCGATGGGCACACCGGAACTTCCTGGTGTGCGTCGCCGTGTGTATTATACATCCAAGAATGATATTCTTGTTTGGCCTAAACTTCCTCATAACGAGGTCGGACGTGTCACTTCTTCTGTCTACGACGGCTCCTTCACGTTGAAGGAAAACGCTGTATGGAAGTACATCGACATCCTTCCTGAGAAGTCGCAGCTCACAAGTGAGGCACAGGGTGAACTGCCGTCACAGACGCAGCTCAACAAACTCGTGGCGGTTCATCCGTCGGTAAGCGAAGCGGCATCGGCTGCAGCTGCTTACCTCAATAACAACGACAACGTCTTCATCGTCGAGGACATGAAGGGCAAGCACCGTGTCGTGGGTTGTGACAAGTGGACTACCAAGACCACAGTCACGCAGGATCTCGGTCAGGGTGCCACTGGCACCACCGGCACCACTATCAACGTGGAGGCATCGGACGAGTGTCCGGCTCCGTTCTATACTGGCACCATCACCACTGAGGACGGCGACATTGATTGCGCAGCGTAACGGCGAGTAAAGTTATAATCATAGTTGACCATGGACAAGCGGACTCCGATAGACATGCAGGAATTCTTGAATGACATTTCCGTGCCGGACTTATCGGGTCCGCTTGATCTGTTCTCAAAGGATGCTACGCATGAACAGAAGGACATATTCGCCATTGAGAAACGCAAGGCGTGGGATAAGTCGGTCGAAGCGCGGTGCGACTTCACCCGACGCGTCCGGCTTACTCGACGGGCGGATACGTTCTTCATCTCTCTATGGCAGAAGTCGCTGTATGGCAGAACGCTGACGGATATAAAGGGCGACGACAGTATGGTGGCGTTCTTCGCTGATAGCATCTCACCACTTATACGTGACATCCTCGGTGAGGAGCTGAACACGGGGGCGTGGTGTATCGTCACCACTCCCAAACGTCGCCATCTCGTAAAGAACTTCGCCACTCGTATCAGCGAAATGATTGCTTCCCAACTGAACATCCCGTTCTACGAGGATGTTGCTTTCTGCCATTCCAAACAGCGTATCGGGGCGGTGTTCACTATGAACAATCTCCCCAAAGAGCCTAACTGCATCGTCTTCGATGACTTTGTTACTACTGGCTCTACGCTGAAGGCTATGCGCAATGTGCTTACCGAACATCACAAGAATTGTGTGTTCTTCACTGGTATTAATAACAAATTGTGAGCAAACGGTTCTCTCACAACTCTCATAACTCTAATTATATGAATAATCTGACTGACAAACTCCAGCAATGGCTCGACACTCCATCTGCTGAGCGTGACTGGAACGAGGGTGCAATCCTTCTTCTCCAACTCACCAATAACACCATAATGTATCGTAATCTCAGCATCAATCCCAAAGGCAAGGCTGAGTTCATCGAAGGCAAGCTACGTGCCTTCCTCAAAGCTCGCCGTGAGATCGAAGCCCACGACGAGGTGAACATCATGCAGGAACAAGTGGATGTTATCGTGGCAAGTCGAACAGAATTCTCAAATAAGGACCCGAACCCTGCTACGGACTTTAAGGCTGGCAAGCGTGCGGATCACGACTCGCTGCCTGAGGATATCCAGGCGCTCTATGTCGAGAACCTTGATATCACTCACCGTATGCGTGAACTCCATTTGCGCCTACGCTTGTTGTCGGACTCTACTAAGCAGGTGCCGGCTGCAGAACGCAAGCCGTTACTCGACGAGTTTATAAATCTCGATAAAAAGTTGCACGCAAATTGGGACACTTATGACCATTATGTGACAAAGGCAGAAAGTGCAGCAAATACCGAAACCATAGAAAGCGAAGAGGAGCTGACTAAGGAAACTGAAATTGGTCAGTCGCCAATTGACCAATTAGCTGAGCAGCCTGAGGATGCCACTCCTTCCAAGCCGAAGTCCAAGTCTAAATCCAAGAAGTAGTGAAGCGCAACATCAATATAGATGACATCCTAAAGCCACTCTCTGAATGTCCACACCAGGCGTATCTCTCCAATGCTCTTCAGGTGGCGGACGTTTTGGAGTGGATTTTGGGACAGGTCGGCAAAGCGGAGATTTGGCAGACTTCGTTCTCAATCTCCGAGGAGTTCTTGCGCCGACTCTTCTTCATCGAGAAGTCCGGCAACATTTCTGCCTTTAATCTTGTTCTCGACCATAAGGCTACGAACAAAACGCTAAAGCTTTGGGCGTTCATCACACAGACGATGAAGCGCACCTATCTTGCCGACAACCATTCAAAAATCCTTCTCGTGCAAGCGGAGTCTGGTGAACAGATTAGTGTCGTCACCTCGCAGAATCTCACGCGAGGCAACCGCCATGAGTCCACGTTCATCTCCACTTCGCCCGACATCTTCAACACTCTTCATGCGTCCGTCATGGATCTTATAAAGAACCATTCCGTTCCGCTAACCGACCTTTTCCAACAGCGCATCGGCGCTGCCGGTGCTAACAATTAAAATAATATGGTATATTCAGAACAAGTTCTCACGCAGATTGAACAATATGCTTCAATCTACCTAAAAATAAGCGACATGGCAGTCATTCTCGGTGTTCCACCAGAGGATTTACGCCGTGACATTGCTGACCGCACAACAGCCGTTTCGCAGCGTTACCACCGTGGCAAGGCTGCTTCACGTGTCAAGCTATTGCATCAGGAGATGCAACTCGCTTATGTCGGTTCGCCTCTCGCTCTTGAAAACACTCGTAACAATCTCCTCGATATGGAGGATGATGAATAGTTCAAATTTATCTTCATGTCACAATTAAGCATCATCGACATCGCCAAACAGGACCTTTACACCTCCCAATCGGAATTGGAAGGTAAATATCCTGTTCCCCAAATCGAACACCTTCTTCGATTAAGGGACATGATCACATGGTCTATCGCCAACCCTGACATGAAGGATCGTCAGTTTGTCGATGAACTGCGCAGTCGCTATGGTCTGTCGCAAGTCACGGCGTATGCTGACTTGAAAATCGTCAAAGCCTTATTGCCTAATCTCTCGGAGTGTACGCGCGACTTCCACCGCTGGCGGTATAACGAGATGATTATGGAGACGTATCAGATGGCGAAGAAACGCAAGGATACGAAGACGATGGAGAAAGCGGCCACTTCTTATGCGAAGTTCAACCGCATCGACATCGAGGACGAGCAATCTGTGCCGTACCACATGATTGTCGTCCAACCGTTCTTCCCGACTACGGACCCGCGTGTTGTGGGCATCACGCCGGTTCCGAACATCGACGACCGCATCAGAAAGCTTACTCAGGAGCTTACCACGTCGCATCCGGACACAGAAAATATCGAATACGAACAAGCGGATCTTGTGCTTGATGACATCTTTAAGCCTGAAGACAATGACGAACAAAGTTGATACTTCCCTTTGGGACATCGAGGCGAAGCAACACTCTAAGCGTGTGTACTTCAACAAACCTCAGCTCCTGACGCAATACATCGGCGCGAAGACTACGGTCATCGTGGCCGGACGACGCACTGGCAAGACGGACTCTATCGCCTCGCCTTTCGTGCTGCGTAACATGCAGCGTATGCCTGGATCCACTGGTGGTATCGTCGTACCGACGTTCAAGCACGGCTTGACGAACACGCTCCCGGGTCTGCTTGCAGCGTGGAAGCGTTGGGGGTACATCAATGGCGTGCATTATGTGGTAGGCAGAAAACCGCCGAAGTCCTTCGCGAAGCCAATCACCGAACCGGCTGACTATGAGCATGTCATCACGTTCTATAATGGCTCGGTGGCGATTATCATCAGTCAGGACCGCCCGGGCTCTTCCAACTCGCTCACGCTCTCATGGCTGCTCATCGACGAGGCGAAGTTCATTGATTATAACAAACTGAAGGACGAGACTCTGCCTGCCAATGGTGGCATACGCTCGTACTTCGGGCACCACAGCTTTAACCATTCTATGATGGTGCTCTCGGATATGCCTCAGACCACAAAGGGTTCTTGGTTCCTGCACTATGAGGACAAGATGGACACGGAACTGATTGACACAATCAAGGGCACAATCTACAAGATTTGGCAGACGAAGGAGCGCATTGCCCAACTCAAAGAGCTGCGCAAGCCCATTCCTTCTTATCTGCCTAATTACCTCAAATGGCTCGACCAAAGTCTTAACAAGATGCGCTCGGTAGCGGTCTATTATAAGGAGTATTCCACCCTCGAAAACCTCCAGCTTCTCGGTGAGGAATACATCCGGCAGATGAAGCGCGACCTCACGCCAAAGACTTTCCAGACGTCAATCCTCTGTCAGAAGATTGGCATCTCGCATGATGGATTTTATTCGTCTATGCAGGAATACCATAAGTATGATGCTTCGGATTTCGACTACCTCGACTCGCTCGGCTACGACCGCATCATAAAAGAGGCGCAGCAGGATCTCTACACCATCCACGCCAACAACCAGTTCTCCACGCTCAACAGCTCGCTCGACTGTCGCACGGACTCGGACATCGACCCTATGCAGCCTCTTTGCATCGGCATGGACTACAATGCCAACATCAACTGGATTGTGTGCGGTCAGCCTCGTGCCAACCGCCTGAACATCCTCAAATCGTTCTATGTGAAGTTCGAGCGTAAAATCCCTGCGCTCGTCGCCGACTTCTGCACCTACTATGCTCCACACCCTAACAAGACGGTCATCTACTACTATGATGCCACTGCCCTCGGCTCTAACTATGCCGTGAACGATCAAGACTTCCACTGGGTGGTAGTACATGAGTTCGAGCGCCACGGATGGCAGGTCATTGACGTGTATCTCGGCAACCCTATGCGACACGATGAGAAATATCTTCTCATCAACCAGGGCTTTGCCGGGAAGCAACGCCTTATGCCGTACTTCAACCGCCAGAACAATGATGACCTTATCCTCGCCATCCAGTCCGCAGGAGTGGAGCGTGGTCGTAACGGCTTCCGCAAGAACAAAAGTATGGAGAAGCAGCCTGAGTCCGAAGAAGACCTTCTCGAACACCGTACCGACGGCACCGATGCCTTCGACACCCTCTACATCGGCTGCGAGAAGTTCCCACAGCATGATTTATATCCAATTGCGATTGGTGGTGTGAGATAATTGTGTAACTTTGCATACCATTAAATAGATTTACACATGATAAAATATTTTATTTCTTTATTGCTATCTATTGTTGGGGAATATGTATTTGCTCAAACAAATATTCCCGACACACTTCTTGTAAGAACAGACAAAAATGATTTGTCTGTTACAAGATATTATGTTGTTGGTCGGACAAAAGAGATGATTGTATATTCTTCAGCAGAGAAGCAAGATACAACTATTTACGATGACTTATGCGAGGAAACAAAAGAAGCATACGTTAAGGAATTAAATATAATGAAATTTCGCCAACTTCCTATTTCAAAAATTGGTGCTGACAAGGTTTTTAGTTACTTCAGAATTGGTGAGTCAATAGAAAGCGTAACGAAAAGGCTTGGCAACAAAAAAGTACATATTACGCCAAGAGGGTATGAAGTTCCGTTCTACAATTCTTTTAGAAAGAAAGATGAAATTTTTGAGTTTACATTTATAGATGGGAAACTCTCTTCAATGGGTAGAGCATCCACAAACACATTGCCTACAAATGATGTTTGGCTGGCATTTAATATTATGCCATTGAAAGAACAAATGAAAGATTTGGAACTTCTTCTTAATAAATTAAGAAAGATGAAGTAGTAGCCTGCCTAATCACCCTTTCCTATACGCCTTTGTCTTGCGCCCAACGCAGGATGAAGGCTTTTCTGTTTTCAGCGGTAGGCTCCGCCTTCAGCACCTCCTTCGCTTCGCTCTCCGCACCTTTGGCTTTTGCAATCTCTCAGGCGTGAGAGTCAATAACGAAAGGTAGCCAATCCCGATTTTCAAAGGAGTAAGGCGTGGCACACCGCCTTTCCTGCACTTTGTGCATCTTTCCTATGCTGTTATCTTGGTAGCTTGTTCCACCGTCCCTGTCATTGTCTGTGGAGTAATTGGCTTTTTGTTCGCCACCAAAATGACAAGTATTCATATCAGCCTTTTCTCATCCGTTCCACACTCTCGTTAGTGAATGAACTTCGATACTGCTGATGTTCATTTTTGTAGCCACAAGCACATCCACCTTTCTGCTTGCCTTAAAGATAGGTATCTGTCTGCCACGATTTCATCATGAAAGAAGTAGCCATCCCATCCTATGATGACAACAGAGATTGCACAATTCATATCACCAGTCTTCTTCTTTTATTATTCCGGAGTAATATTCTGAAGTGGTGTTCTTTGTACCAAATCATTTTATTTGTTCGACGTGAAGCACTTACCAAATGTAATGCTTATGATTTTTCCTTTGCAAAGTTAGCGCAAGCGGCATTCTGAAAGGGTCGCGCTCCACGCTTAGCCTAAGATTTTTTCAAAAGTTTTTGGGGCAGGTTTGCCTCATTCCAAAATCTTTCAAGCCCGAAGGATGAAATAATCTTGGCTATCCCTTGCATTTACATACCTTCTCCTTGCTGCTACTTGTATGCACGTAAAAATTACAAAAGCACTTCGGTGCTTCACTTTTAAGTCGAACAAATAAAATTTAAAGATTATGGTACACACCACTTTTAATTCAGAATATCACTTCGGTAAAAGAAGTTCAAGACAGGTTGAATTGTCAAGCAATCTCTATCAGGTTGTCATCAATGGAGAGGATGGCGAGTATATCGAATATGAAATCGAGGCTGACAGCCATTCTGAGGCAAGCGCCAAGGCGGAAGCACTCGCTGCAGACAGCTTTGTAGACATCAGCTATATCGAAGTCTATCTCATTCACTAATCAGATTGTTTCACTCTTAAAATAAGAAAGTTATGAATACTTCAAATGTCATTTTAGCAGCTAAAGCCAATTCCGGCAAGTCCACAAACAATGTATGGGTCGTTTACACAAGCGATAACAGCTCAGATAAGATGTATTGCACAAGTGCATACAAGGCTATGCGCCTCGCCTTCCTCCTCAAAAAGAGGTTGGGATTGAACATCTCTGATAATTGCCTCGCACGCCTCTCGCAAGAGATTGCAAAAGCCAAAGCCCCACAAGGGGCTGCGGTGCAGGAGGTGCAGAAGCCGGAGCCTGCTCCAGTAGAGGAAAAGCCAAAGAAGAAAAGAGGGCGCAAGCCAAAGGCTGAAAAGGCTGCTTAGGCAGTCTTCCACTTCCGCCCGGCTCGAAGGAGTCGGGCTTTCTTCTGTCGCTGCTGCAAGATCGTAACAAGTCCGCACTTGCCTACACTCCATACTAAAGCCCTTTGTCCTTCGAGCCGTGCAGAGCAACGCTGCGGTTGGGTCTTTTCTTATACAGGCAAAGCCTGTTATCTTTGAAAACAAAAAGGTCATGCTGAAAATCAATTATAATCCTTCTCTCTACGTCTTCACTTGCAACATCCCATCGGAGATTGAAATATCTTCTGATGCTGCTTCGGTATATGTCACTATCGCATGTGGTCCTGACACTATCTTTGAAACTACGCTTTATCCTTACAACAACATCGTCATGCTCTATGATGCTCGCTCCATCATCGAGGGGCACATGCTGGATAAACAGCGTGTCTTCGCCAACTTCGTCATCACGGCGGACACAAAGACTGAAGAGACGACCACACCGGAGCGCCATTTCATTTACTCTCGTCTGAGCCTCGCCACAAATGCTATGGGCTTTGTACAGCTGTTCTTCCTCACCACACGCTCGATGTTCACCATTCCACGCAATTCGTTTCAGACTCTTTCGGCGTTTTACTTGCCTGATGTCACGCTGCAGGGCTACACCGAGTGCCTGGCTCTCTTCGATGGCGAGTCTACACCTCGCATGGTTCGCATCGAGGATGCTAAAGTGGACACGAAGAACACCACCTTGATACGTGACATTATAAGTCCTATTGCTATAGAAACCCGCATCGGCAGCAAGTGCCGACTGCTCCAGTTCACCGTTCATCGTGGCTTTCTTGCCAAGACGTTCTATGTCACTGACCGCACGCCGAACCTCACGCTGCTCGTGCGCAATGAGTTCAACTGCGATGAATACATACATCTCACTTGCGTCACCAAGAGCAAGCTCAATCTCGACCGTTCCACTGCCACCTCGCTCGGTGTCACCACCTTCTATGATGACAAGTCCGCCTACGAGTATGACGTGGAATCCTCGATGCTTACCTTCGAGGAAGCCAAGCACTTCTCCCAGCTCCTCCTTTCTCGCTATGTCAACATCGTTGAGATAGGTGGTGCCCTGGCATCCATCACCATCACTGACATAAACAGTGAAATCTCCGATGCCGACAACGCCACGAACAGCATCAAGTTCAAGTACAAATACTGCAGCCATCATTTCCCAATCAACATCGACTACGGCAACAACATCTTCGATGATCCTTTCTACCGCACCTTCGATTAACGCCCATCACTATGCAATCAATACACATCACCACCCTCCGCAAAATCCTATCCAGTCCCGAACCCATCGACATTCGTCTATGGACTCGCAGCGGTGAAATCCAGTCCTGGCACCGCTGCATATCCCTCAAATATGACTTCTACAAAGGCACAAGACGAATGAAACTGCTGGACTCCAACGAGATCCGGCAGCTTCGAGATGTATGTATTTTTGAGGTGAATGGAATTGAGGTGTATATGTAGCCAATTCATAGAATTTTGTAAAAAAACATAAAAACATTGTGCTATTTTGGACAAAAATCGTATCTTTGCCTACGCAAAAATGTCACATGTGACAAAAATGCGTAATCTATGATAATAAACAGAAGTACCTATATCGACCAATTAGTCCGCTCCAAAGGCAACGGACTGATAAAAATTGTTACCGGAATAAGACGTTCTGGTAAATCTTTTCTTTTGAAGAAACTATTTCGCCAATGTTTGATTGACGATGGAGTCAAAGAAGACCACATCCTCATAATCGATATGGAGAGTCGAAAGAATCGTGCTTTCAAAGATCCTGACTATTTGCTTGATTGGGTGGATGAAACAATGAAGGACGACTCTACATATTACGTGATTATTGACGAGGTACAAGAGGTAAAGGACTTTGTTGAGGTTCTTTCTTCCTTGGCTGTTACTGATGGAGTGGATGTCTATGTGACAGGTTCTAACTCACGCTTCCTTTCATCTGATGTGGTTACAGAGTTCCGTGGACGAGGTGACGAAATCCACGTTTGGCCTTTGTCGTTTAAGGAGTTTAAGTCCGTCTATGAGGGTTCTGAGGAAGCGGCATGGTCTGAATATAGAATGTATGGCGGACTTCCTCAGTTGCTCACCCAAGTTGGTGACGATAAGAAAGAGGAGTTTTTGCGTAATCTCTACCGTACAGTATATCTCCGTGACATCTATGAGCGAAACGATATTGAGCTAAAGCCAGAGTTTGAGGAACTTTCAAAGACTGTTGCTTCAAGCATTGGCGCACCTGTCAGCGCAAGGAAAATTTCAGATACATTCAAGTCTGTTAGCAACGTTCAGAACATCACGGACAAAACCGTTGCTATGTATATGGGATATATGCAGGATGCATTTCTCATAGAGAAGTCTGAACGCTATGACATCAAGGGACGTAAGTACATCGGTTCTCTTTCAAAATATTATTATCAAGACGTTGGTCTTAGAAACGCAATTCTTTCGTTCCGCCAAAGTGAACCTACGCATATCATGGAGAATGTCATCTACAACGAGTTGCGTATGCGTGGTTGGCTCGTGGATGTGGGCAATATCTTCAATCGCATACGTACCAATGATGGTCAGCAACAGCGAATCACTCTGGAAGTGGACTTTGTCTGCAACAAAGGCAGCAAACGCATCTACATTCAGTCTGCATGGAAAATGCCCGACGCTGAAAAAATGGAGCAGGAAAAGCGTTCTCTGAAATTAGTTGACGACTCTTTCCGCAAAATCATCATTGTCGGTGAGCATACGAAATCGTGGAGCGATGAAGATGGAATACAAATCATCAGCATTTACGACTTCTTGCTTGACCCTACGACAACAGAATAAGAATAAGGGGATGCTCCCATACAGGAACATCCCCCAACTTTACTTTACCTCAAAGAGGTTTTCCGTAAACTTCGCTTATTTCTCATCTTTAAGTCCTAATTTTGTTATCATAGCTCCTATGATACCTACAAATATCAATATCGGATATAATATGTACTTTAACCAATTGAAGTCATATCTTATATAGATATTTGTTTTGCTATGTCCTGTCCATTCCCATCCAATCGACCAAACATATATCACGATGCATCCAATTATTATCAATAATCCTAAAACAAACGCTACAGGATTCGGAACAAGTCTGTGCTTTTCAACATTTTTGCCAGAACCTTTCACCGTTAGAAACATTACACAACATAACAAAGCAAAAGCACCAATGCCACCTATTAAAACTCTACCGATTGACTGAAGCGATGCAAACACTGCTCCTAAAAAACAAGCAATTGCGATAATTGCGAATATCACTCCATACGTTGTGTTTTCACCTTTTGTTCTTTCTGGTACTCCTTGTTGCATTTGTCTTGATTGAATGTTTGGTTTATTTCCTTTTCCAGAAACTTTCTCTCTGTAATATATTCCTGTCCCTGGTATGCCAGCACTTACATGTGTCCCATTTGTACCCATTGTTACCTTAGCTCCACGAGGTCCGACACTAATACTGGTACTTTTCTTTCCGAAATTAATTCTAATCCCTGGAGCTATCTTTATGCTTCTTCTAAATTGCAGTCCCATAGTTTAATCATTAAAAAAATCATACTCCAAACTCATTTCTGCAGCAAGTCTTCTCACATTGCGTTCATAGGCAACAAACCCGTTATTTTTCGTGTTCCTTATATATGGTCGCAATGGTCTGCTTTCCCAAGCTACAAAACTTTCTTCATCATCAAGTTCCTCTTCTGTTGCTACTGTTACCTCTATTTCAGAAGGACAATCCACATACACTTTAAACGTATCAATCGGGAAGCTAATTTCTGCCTCTTTACTATACCCATGATTCTTGACAAAATCGAGCATAGATGTTTCCAAGTCCTCCACAAACGTTTCTACTTTCTCATTCGGGAAATAGTGCAACACCACACACTCTATTCCTATTGGGTCTGCCTCAAAAGTAAACGTGCCTGACTTCTTGATAAGGTCTGACATATCAAAATAGTCATATTCTTTTTCCTGCTCTTTATAGGAGCATCTAACATGCGACACAGAATAATCAAACTCTTTAACTATGAGTTTGTCTTCAAAGTGAGTGTCATCGCTATAAACATAGCCGATGTATTCTTCAACTTCCTTCAATATATCCTTGCGAAACTGCTCCTTCAAATAATTCGTTTCCATAATCTCAGTTTTTAGTCATTATTGATAACTCTCGAC
>OIXA01000804.1_pt1 | contig 42958 bp, 37 predicted proteins | sample 1587721 | NCBI WGS metagenome assembly OIXA01 (sample SAMEA3888900, study PRJEB22519) | human gut metagenome | biome: human gut; feature: human-associated habitat; material: faeces | place: Denmark | collected 2013
CGACAACGCCATGTATTTCTTCCGCGACCGCATAGAAGCCGCCTTCTCGTCGAAAGACTATTGTGGTCAGATTATTTCGGAACGAACGAAGCGAGGCAAAAACGATTCAATATTCTCACGTCTTGACAACACCTTCAGCTTTGAGCAAGCCTTTCAACACAGCATAGCCGTGAAGGGTGCCAACACCTCACGAAACTCCGTACATCAGATGTTGAAGAACTGGCGCAGACAAGGATTGATAGAAGCCGTGCAGGGTAATAAATATCAGAAATTACAGAATGTGTGACGTTGTCAAGATTGTCATTTGTCATTTTGTCATTTTCAAACAAAAACAGCCTTCAGGCAAGGAACGAACCCTATGTCTGAAGGCTGCTTGATTGTAATCCCCCACCCTATATTGCATAGGGCGCAAGATAGCCAATATGGTTATGCGGTTTTCTTCTTAACCACTAATGAGCCAACGATGCTGACTACGAGGACTAAGAGTATGAATACCAACGACCAAACGGCATCGATCTCGATGAAGTCGTGGATGAGGAGCTTGATACCTATGAAGAGCAGGAGGAATGAAACTCCTGGTTTTAAGAGCCAGAACTTGTCGGCTACGCCTGCCAAGAGGAAGAACATGGCACGCAAGCCAAGGATGGCAAAGATGTTGGAGAAGAACACCACGTAGGGGTCGATAGTGATAGAGAATATGGCGGGAATGCTGTCGAAAGCAAACACAAGGTCGCTAAACTCTATGAAGACGACGGTGATGAAGAGAGGGGTGATGAAGAGTTTGCCGGAATTGCGCACAAAGAAATGGTCGCCCTGGAATTCGCTGGTGACACGGAAATGGCGCGATAGGAATTTTACTACAGGATGGTTGGCAACATCGACTTCTTCATCTTTCTTTTTCTCGAAAAACATCTTGAAGCCACTATACACAAGGAATAGACCGAAGACGGTGAGAAGCCAAGAGAAACGAGTGACGAAGGCTGAGCCAAGGAAGATGAATATGCAGCGCAAGACGATGGCTCCAAAGATTCCCCAGTTGAGCACATGCTGGTATTCCTTTTTGCTAACGCCAAAGGAGGTGAAAATCATCATCATAACGAAGAGATTGTCGACAGAGAGCGTTTTCTCGAGCAGATAGCCAGAGATGTAGGATATGGTCATGTGGTGGCGATATTGCTGTAGGCTCCACTCGAAGTCGTCGGGATTGAGTTTGATGTGGGATGCGTATTTCGTGGTGACGGCTTGCAGGTCGCTGAAATTGTTGATGCCATGGACTAAGTCGCCATGAAACCATAGGAAGACGGAGAACAAGAGGGCAAGGATAATCCAAACGGCTGTCCAGATTCCTGCTTCTTTCATAGAAACTTCGTGTGCTTTCTTATCAATGACGAGAGTGTCAAGAAGTAGGATTGCGATGACAAATATTGTAAAGCAACCAAAGAATATTAATTCTGCTAAATGCATAAGTGTGAGTAATAATGCTATTAAAATAAATTATCAGGTGCAAAGGTAGTAAAAATATAGGGAGATGATGATGGATTTTAGATAATTATTGTTACTTTTGTAACCTAAAACTCTAAAAATAAACAAAATGAACAAAACTCAACTTGCTGCCGCTGTGGCAGAGAAAGCAGGCGTCTCGAAGGCTGATGCTGCAACTTATGTGAACATGGTGTTAGGAGCAATAGCTGATAATATATGCGAAGGTGATGGCGAGGTTTCGATTCCTGACTTCGGTAGATTTTTTGTTAAGGAAGTGCCAGCACGCCAGGGTATGAATCCACAGACAAAGGAGAAGATAACTATCGAAGCGCATAGCAAAGTGGTGTTTAAGCCATCGGACAACTTGAGCATTTTCTCGAGAAAGCATGGAAAATAAAGCATGGAAAATAAAGCATGGAAAATAAAGCATGGATAATGATGTATAAAGAATCAGCCTCACTCCCAAGAAGTAGGGAGTGAGGCTGTTTTGATTTTTTATTTCTTCAAGCTCTTTTTGGTTTTAAGAGCAGGGATTTTGATTTTTTCTCCTGCTTTAAGTTCGCGATTGCCACCATTGACAGCTTCGAGGTAGCATTCCATACCTGGACCGAGGTAGGTCTTGCTGAGAGAAGACATGGTTTGACCAGCTTTGACCGTAACGGTGTTGGCAATGCCTGTGATGACATAGGCACCTGTGCGAACACGTGGATCTTTGTCGTAGGCTGACTGCGAAAGGATAGAAGGTGCAGACTTAGCAGCATGAGCCTTGGCTTCTGCTGTTGGCTTGGTTGCAGCCTTTGGTTCCGCCTTAGGTTCGGGCTTTGCTTCTGCAGTTTTGAGATTATTTTCCTTGTCGGCTTTTTGGGCTGCCTCTATCTTCTGCTCGTTGGCTGCCAAGATGTTGTCTGCCTCATCATTAGCGGCAGGCTGATTGGCTGCGGGAGCTGGCGACATGTGAGTCTTCATCATGCGGTCAGCAAGAGTTGCTGTTTGGGTTTCGAGGTGTGCGATGCGATTGTCGCGCTTTTCAATCTGCGAGAACATGTAGACGAAGCCTACTACAGCAAGAATGACTACGCAAGCTAACGAGGATGCAAGAACAATGATTGTATTCTTGTATGACTTTGATTTAGCTTCAAGCTCGTCGGTATCAGAGTCTGAATCTTCGACTGCTGGAGTTTGCTCGACTATTGGAGTTGGCTCAACTATTGGAGTTGGCTCAACAACTGCAGGCTCAGGCTCTGCTACGGGAGCAGGCTCTACTGTTGGTTCAGGCTCTGCTGCTGGAGCTGCCTCAACGACTGTTGGCTCAGGCTCTGCTACGGGAGCAGGCTCAACGACTGCAGGCTCAGGCTCTGCTACAGGAGTAGGCTCAACGACTGTTGGCTCAGGCTCTGCTACAGGAGTAGGCTCAACGACTGCAGGCTCAGGCTCTGCTACGGGAGTAGGCTCTACAGCAGGTGTAGGTTCTTTGGCTTCTGTATTATCAGCTTCGTTTTTAGCGTCGATTTCGGAGAAGTCGACACCATCGTTGACGATGACGGTCTCGAACTGAGCGAAAGGAGCGTTTACGAGGTCGCGCATAACAGCCTCTGCTGTGAACGAGATTTTGTCTCTACCCTCGATGACGATGGCTTCGCCTGTATTGACATTCACGCTCTTACGGGCGCTAACGGCTTGGACCTTGAATGTGCCGAGACCTTTTACCTTTACTGATTTATCATTTTTTAGTCCGTCGTTGATAACACCAACAAACTGGCGGATAAACAATTCTGCCTCGGTACGCTTAAGGCCGTGTTTCTCCATAAGCTTAGAAGCGAGTTCAGTGATTGATACTTTACTCATCCTGCAATCCTCCATTCTTTAAGTTTTCTTTAATAGAAGCTATGGGCTTGAAGTTGAGAACGAGCTTTGGCGGCACAAGCATGCGCTGCTGGGTGCCAGGGTTTACCACGACCCTTTCCATGCGTTTCTTAACTTCGAAGGTGCCGAAGTTGTTGAGGTAAACACTATCGCCTTCGGTGAAACGGATTCCCATTTCATCTACCAATGTGCGGACAAGCTTCTGAGTGTCGGTCTGAGAATATCCTGTCTGTTGTGCTAGTTCTGCAATTAGTTCCTTATTATTCATATTTAATATAAAGAGATTAAAGAATGAGGGGTGAGAGGGGGATGAGCGATGTCGTAGAAACGACATCGGACGAGGAAGGAGGGGCGCAAGGAGGGAGCGCAAGGGCTCGTGGGTTGGATAGAGGGGAGAAAGGAGGGGAACGCAAAGAGGAGCGGAAGGGCTCAAGGGGCGGACGGAGGGGCGCAAGGGGCGATTATACTACTCTTCCATAGAGGTCGAACTCCTCGCTGGAGGTGATTTCTACATCGTAGAAACAACCGGTGCGGAGAGTTTTGTCGTCGGCCTTGATGAGCACCTCTGGGTCAACCTCTGGCGAGCAGAACTCGGTGCGTCCGATATAGTAGTCGCCCTCTTTGCGGTCGATGATGACTTTCAGAACCTTGCCCACCTTTTCAGCCTCGATCTCTGCGCTGATACGCTGCTGGATAGCCATGAGCTTGCTCAAGCGTGCCTGCTTTACCTCATCAGGAACATCGTCGACGAGATGGTCGGCGCTATAAGTGCCCTCTTCGGCAGAATAAGCGAAGGCTCCCATACGTTCGAATCGTGCCCACTTGACGAAGTCGACAAGCTCTTGGAAGTCTTCTTCTGTTTCGCCAGGGAAGCCAACGAGCAAGGTGGTGCGAATATGGATGCCAGGAACAGCTTTGCGCATGGCAGCAATGAGATCCATGGTATCTTGCTTGCTGACGTGGCGATGCATGGCTGTGAGCATGTGGTCGGAGATGTGCTGAAGAGCAATATCGATGTATTTGCAGACATTCTTCTTTTGCTTCATAACATCGAGGAGTTCCATAGGGAACTGGTTAGGGTAAGCATAATGGAGACGAATCCACTTGACGCCCTTGATATCTGCCATGTCGGAAATAAGGTCGGCAATATGGCGCTTGCCATCGATGTCGACACCGTAATATGTGAGCTCTTGGGCAATGACCTGGAATTCTTTCACACCCTCGGCAACCATGCGTTCTACTTCGGCAAGAATCTCTTGCTTTGGTCGGCTGATATGTTTGCCTGTGATAAGAGGAATGGCGCAATAAGCACAATGGCGGTCGCAGCCCTCGCTGATTTTGAGGTAGGCATAATGGCGTGGTGTGGTGAGATGGCGGACGCCATTGCACGAAGGCACCTCGGCTTTACCCAGTTCTGTGAGCAACTGCTTATAGTTGAATTTACCATAGTATTTGTCGACCTCAGGGATTTCGGCTTCGAGCTCGTCTTTGTATCGCTGCGAGAGACAACCCATGACGTAGAGCTTGTTGAGTTTGCCTTCGGTTTTACGCTGAGCAAACTCAAGGATGGTGTTGATGCTCTCTTCTTTAGCGTCGCCAATGAATCCGCACGTGTTGATGACAGCGATTTCGCCCTGTGGACGATTAGAATCGTGGACGCAATGATAGCCGTTGGCTTCGAACTGCTTCATGAGCAGCTCGCTGTCGACGAGATTCTTAGAGCATCCAAGAGTAATAAAGTCTATCTGATTTTTCTTCATTGCAAAGTTTAGTTGTTGAAGAGCGAATCTACGAACTCGCGCTTATTGAAAAGCTGGAGGTCTTCCATTTTTTCGCCAAGACCAATGTATTTAACAGGCACTTTGAGCTGATCGCTGATGCCAACCACTACTCCACCCTTGGCTGTGCCATCGAGCTTGGTGATGGCGAGAGATGTGATCTGAGTGACGGCAGCAAACTGCTTAGCCTGTTCGAAAGCATTCTGACCAGTAGAGCCATCGAGCACGAGCATAACCTCATCAGGAGCCTCAGGAAGAACCTTTTTCATAACATCCTTAATCTTCTTAAGCTCGTTCATGAGTCCAACCTTATTGTGCAAACGACCGGCAGTATCAATCAATACCACGTCGGCACCATTGGCTTTAGCACTCTGCAGAGTGTCGAAAGCAACGGAAGCAGGGTCGGAACCCATCTGCTGCTTAACTACAGGCACTCCTACCCTTTCGCCCCAAATGCAAAGTTGCTCAACAGCAGCGGCGCGGAAGGTATCGGCAGCACCGAGATAAACCTTTTTGCCAGCATTCTTGAACTGATAAGCAAGTTTGCCGATGGTAGTGGTTTTGCCAACACCATTTACACCCACAACAAGTATAACGTAAGGTTTATGGTCGGCAGGGAGATCCCAATTATCGTTATCCTCAGTATGGTTTTCGCTCAAAAGAGACGCAATCTCGTCGCGAAGAATGCCATTGAGCTCGGAAGTAGAAACATACTTATCGCGAGCCACACGCTCCTCGATACGCTCAATGATTTTCAAGGTGGTATCAACGCCGACATCGCTGGTGATAAGGACTTCTTCGAGGTTGTCGAGCACATCGTCGTCGACTTTAGACTTACCAGCAATAGCACGTGTCAACTTAGAGAAAACACTCTGCTTGGTCTTCTCAAGACCCTGATCGAGAGTCTCCTTCTTTTTCTTGTTAAATAAGCCAAATATTCCCATATACTATAAATTTGGTACAAAATTATACAAAAAACACGACATATCAAAACTAATCAGTTGATTTTTGCGTATTTACATTACTCTAACCACTCTAATGCCTGTCTGCGATTTCTGAGAAAGCATGTAATCGCGGAATAGTTTTGATTCGACCACAACCTTATGGCGAAGTTGAGAGGCATTGAGAAGATGGAGTCCGTCTTTATGCCAAACGGCGATTCCTATATGGCTGGTATCTAACCCCTTCTTACTGGTGAGCATAACGAGGATATCGCCATCGTGGATGGTGCGACGGAGCAACGAGGAGTTGTAGATGGAGCGTTTGGGGATGTAGCGAAACTTGCGACCGTTGAGAGCTTTTTCGCCTGCTCTGACCTCGGCAATGGCAGACTTATTACCCTTGAGCATCGGATAAAGGTTGACATGGGTGGTCATGAAATCGATGTTGAGGGTTTGTAGAGCCGTGAAAGGTTTGGAAGCCGAGGTGACCTCTTTGACAAAGCCAAGCGAAGAATTGTCGTCTATCCATTGGGTGAAATAATGCAGGCGAGAGGGGTAAGATACTCGCCCCTGACGATAGCGCACAAGGCGAAGATAGTGGCAATAGTCGGCAAAGGACGTTTTGCCATTCTTGGCGCAGAGAGTAAGTGCAAGAGTGGTTTCTACAAAGGTGGTGCAGTCGAGCTGACGGAGGTTGACGATTAATCGTTCGGTCTTGTTGCGCTCGAGAGTTTTAGCCACATAGGGCACACCACAGAACTGCTTGCCAAAATAGGTCATCCAATTGGTGGAAGATTTTAGGCGTGAAGCTTCGCGCAAAAGTTTGACAACCTTTGTTGAGTCTGCTTTACTATAATCGACATCAGCCAAGGAATAAGAATAAGCCTTTGGAGAGACCTTGGTGAAGGAATAAGCCTTAGGAGCGGAAAGCAGAAAAAAGAGAAATAAAAAAGAATAGATACGAGTCATCGTAATTACCAAAAATTAAATCCTATATAAACATTCACGCTACCAAAAATGGTGTTGGTACGGAACTGTTTCTTCTTATAGTTATAAGTATGGAATATAGCACTTGCACCATAATACCAGCGCATATTGTTCCACACAAGTCCGAAGCGTGCGACACCATCAAGATTAATATTCTTGAAATCGAAATCGCGAAGGAAAGTGCCGCTATTGGCAACATCGGCTTTGGCTCGCTTGTAGCTCATAGCCAGCGAGAGCGAGGCGTCAAAGAGCCAGTTGCGAGCAAACACCCAGTTGTAAGCATAGCCGCCCGAAATGGAATAATCGAGGAATTCTGCCTTATCGAACATGAGGGCAGCATCAATCTTTGTAGTAGCTATTTCGGTGCCCAGTTTGTCTTCGGCAAGACGCTGGAGTTTGTTCCAATCGATGTCAATGGAATGCTTGGTGTAGCCAATGCCAACGAGCGGACTGCCAGCTGAGCGACGCTGAATGGTGCTCTGACTATAAGCAGCTGGATATGAGAACTTTTTGTGATTAAAGATATAGTAAAGATTAAAACCCTTGACACTTGCTTTGAATCCATCGAAGTTTACTCCCTCCATGGCACGAGTGTCGATATCGTTGCCAAGATGCATGGAGCGAATTTTATAGTTATCTCCAGTTTTACGATAGAACAAGTCGACGCCTATCTGATTACTATAGAGCGAGAGGTCGAAATCCTGACGATTGTCGCTACCGCGAAGGTGGGTAAAGTCGACGGTGTAACCAAGGAATATCCATTGCCAGCCAATATAAGGGCCAATCTTATAAGATGGTTCGGGAGCAAAATCTATGGTTTGTCCGCTCTTGCTAATAAGTTCGTAGCGCTCGAAGGTATTGGTGTTTTGAAGCATAGCGGTGAAATTATACTTCTGCTTCTCGATATAATTAGTATCTACACGCGAAAAATCCTTCAGTTTATCATGCAGACGACGCAGAAACCCCTTCTTCTTTTTCACCGCAGAAGTAGGCAAGATTTCTGTCGGCGCAGGCAAACTATCTTCAATAGAGATAGTTGCAACGCTGTCTGTAGCATTGCCTAAATCATGGTGTGCAAAGACTGAATATGGGAAGCACACCAACAAGGATAGCAAACAAAGAAGGACGGAGTATTTCTTCATCAACAATTAGTATTTGCCTAATATTCTGTCCATTACCCAATTTACAGGAGTAGCACTAACGCTGGTACACTCACAAACGCCAATGCCCTGAAGATGACGAGTAACCTCAGTGATTATTGGTAGCTGAACATAAGGAGGATTTGGCACTGTAATACGCCTGTCGCCCTTGCTTGTGACGAGATGGATTGGGTCGTAGTTGAACACAGAGAACGACACCATACCCTTTTCGCCAATGACCTCGATGCGGTCTTCCTTGGCACTATCATGACCAACAAAACACCAGCTGCCAGAGCCAGGCAACCCGTTTTGGAACATGAAAGCTGCAGAGATAGTGTCTTCGGCTTTATACAGATTGGCACGGTTGGCATAATAGCCATGAGCGCGAGTGATAACGCCAAAGATATGTTGCAAGAGGTCGAGCTGATGAGGAGCAAGATCGTAGAAATAACCACCACCGGCAATATCGGGCTGCAATCGCCAAGGTAGCTTGTCGGGAGTATTATAGTCGAGATCGCGAGGAGGCACAGAGAAGCGCACCTGCACATTTATGACCTTACCGATTTCGCCCTCGTCGATAATATGTTTTACACGCTGAAAATATGGCAGATAGCGACGATAGTAGGCCACAAAACAAGGCACTCCCGTTTGCTCAGAGATACGGTTGATGCGGATGCAGTCTTCATAGCTTGCCGCCAAAGGTTTTTCTACATACACAGGTTTGCCAGCCCTCATAGCCATAATAGCAAAGGTGGCATGACTTGAAGGAGGAGTGGCAATATAAATGGCATTTACATCAGGGTCGTCGATGAGCGACTGAGCATCCTTATACCATTTGCGGATGTGATGGCGCTCAGCATACGAGCGAGCCTTTTGCTCCGAACGACTCATCACGGCTACTACCTGCGAGCCTTCGATACTATTGAAAGCAGGGCCAGACTTTTTCTCTGTAACCTCGCCACATCCTATAAATCCCCAATTTATCTGTTTCATACTTACATTTTATTTGACCACAAAATTACAAAAAACTATTCATTTATCTATCCAAATATGTTTTTTTTATTAACTTTGCAGAAAATACACAATATTAAATATGGAAATAACAAAGTCGGAATACGTAATCTCCGCCCCTAACGTGAATATGTGCCCTAAGGACACTAAGCCTGAGTATGCTTTCATAGGCCGTTCGAACGTAGGAAAATCAAGTTTGATAAACATGCTGTGTCGCCATAAAGGATTGGCCAAGACATCAGCAACTCCAGGAAAGACTCTTCTGATAAACCATTTCATCATAAACAACCAATGGTATTTGGTGGACCTGCCAGGCTACGGATACGCCAAGCGCTCAAAGAGTGTGCAGAAGAAATTGGAGCAGATGATTTCGGGATACATTTTGCAACGCGAACAGCTGATAAACCTGTTTGTGCTTATTGACGTGCGCCACGACCAACAGAAGATAGACCGCGAATTTATAGATTGGTTGGGCGAAAGCGGTGTGCCTTTCTCTATCATCTTTACCAAAGCCGACAAGGTGAGCATGACTAAAGCAAAGGAGAATGCCAAGAAATGGATGGATGCACTGAAGGACACTTGGGAGGAGCTTCCACCTTATTTTATTACTTCGAGCGAGAAAGCCATTGGACGCGACGAAGTGTTGGATTATATAGAAAGCATAAATAAAACGCTGGAATAAGAATCATGGCAACACAAACTCCATTTCTCGACGTGCAACATCTGACCAAGAGTTTTGGTGCAGATGTGCTATTCGACGACATTTCTTTTTCTATAGCTGAAGGACAGAAGGTTGGTCTTGTAGCCAAAAACGGTACGGGCAAGACTACCCTACTCTCTGTATTGACAGGAAAAGAAGGTAAAGATAGCGGCGACATTATTTATCGCAACGACATAAAGATAGGATACTTAGAGCAAACACCAAAGTTCGACCCCAACGAGTCGGTGCTGGATGCCTGCTTTAATCATCATGGCGACCCAGAAAAGGTGTTGAAGGCTAAGCAGGTGTTGACACAGCTGAAGATTAGAGACCTGGAGCAACCTATGGGACAGCTATCAGGAGGACAGCAGAAGCGTGTGGCATTAGCGAATGTGCTAATCACAGAGCCCGACTTCATAATGCTGGATGAGCCTACCAACCACCTTGACCTCGATATGATAGAATGGTTGGAGGGTTTTCTGAATCGTGGCAACAAGACGTTGCTTATGGTCACTCACGACCGATTCTTCTTAGACCGTGTGTGCAATATCATCTTGGAACTCGATGATCGCACAATTTATCAATATCGTGGCAACTATGCTTACTATCTGGAAAAACGACAGGAACGCATAGACAACCGCAGAGCTGAGATTGCAAGAGCAAACAACCTTTATCGCACAGAGCTGGAGTGGATGCGACGTATGCCTCAGGCTCGCGGACATAAGGCAAGATATCGTGAGGAAGCTTTCTACGACTTGGAGCGTGTGGCAAAACAGCGCATCGAGGAACGACAGATTCGACTGAAGGCAAGCAATGTATATATTGGATCTAAGATTTTTGAATGCCAATATGTGTCGAAATCATTCAACGACAGCGACCACGAGGTGGTGATACTGAAGGATTTCTATTACAACTTCGCACGATTTGAGAAGATGGGTATCGTAGGTAACAACGGTACGGGAAAGTCGACTTTTATAAAAATGCTGCTTGGACAGGTGGCTCCGGATAGTGGACGATTCGACATCGGTGACACCGTGAGGTTTGGATATTTCTCGCAAGAGGGATTGAAGTTTGACGACCAACAGAAGGTTATCGATGTGATAAAAGATATTGCGGAATACATCGACCTTGGGTCGGGCAGACACATGACGGCAGCACAATTTCTGCAATATTTCATGTTCACACCTCAGCAACAGCAGAACTATGTGTATAAGCTCAGCGGTGGCGAACGAAGAAAGCTGTATCTGTGTACGGTGTTGATGAAGAATCCAAACTTCCTTGTGCTCGATGAGCCAACCAACGACCTTGACATTCAGACTCTGCAGGTGTTGGAAGAATATTTGCAGGATTTCCCAGGCTGCGTAATCGTGGTGAGCCACGACCGCTATTTCATGGATAAGGTGGTAGACCATTTGTTGGTTTTCAAGGGCGAAGGCGAGATTAAAGATTTTCCTGGCAACTACACACAATATCGCGAATGGCAGAAGTTGCAGACTAAAGAAGAGGCTGAAATGGCACCAAAGGCTGAGGCTAAGGTGGCTAAGAAGCCAACAAACAGCAATAACACCACAGAGCGCAAGAAGCTGTCGTTTAAGGAGAAGAGAGAGTTTGAGCAACTGGAAAAAGACATCGAACAGCTGGAAACAGAGAAGAAAGCCATAGAGGAGGCTCTAAGCTCAGGAACGATAAGCGTAGACGAAATAACAGAAAAAAGTATACGACTGCCTAAACTGCAGGATGAGCTCGACGAGAAGACAATGCGCTGGCTCGAACTGTCGGAAAGGGCATAAAAAAATAGCATTATGAAAACAACACCAGTGCTGCTGCTCACAGGATATCTTGGCAGCGGCAAAACTACTTTGGTAAACAGGATTCTAACAAACAAACGCGGTATTAAGTTTGCTGTTATCGTCAACGATATTGGCGAAGTGAATATTGATGCCGACTTGATTCAGAAAGGTGGCGTAGTAGACCAAAAAGACGACTCGCTGATGGCTCTGCAGAATGGCTGCATTTGCTGTACGCTGAAGATGGACCTCGTGGGTCAGCTTCGCGACATCACCAATATGGAGCGTTTCGACTACATAGTTATCGAGGCAAGCGGAATCTGCGAGCCTGCACCTATTGCACAGACCATTTGCTCGTACCCTTCGATGGGACCAGAATTCATACAGCATGGCATTGCGAAGCTCGACTGCATAGTAACTGTGGTGGATGCTCTGCGTATGCTCGACGAATTTGATGGCGGAAACGACCTACTGAAAAAGAATCTTGAGGAAGACGACATCGAGAACTTGCTGATAGAACAGATAGAATTCTGCAACATGATTCTGCTGAATAAAGCAAGTGAGGTTTCGCCTGCCGACCGCGAAAAGCTTCATCAGATTATTCGTGGTTTGCAGCCAAAGGCTGAAATCATAGATTGCGACTATGGAGATGTAGACCTCGACAAGATTATCAACACCAATATGTTTGACTTCAACTCGGTAGCGACTTCAGCAACATGGATTAGCGAGATTGAGAAGCATCACGATGAGGAGGAGCATCATCACGACGATGAGGATGAACACGAACACCATCATCACGACCATGAGGAGGAGCATGAGGAGCATCATCACGATCATGAGGATGAACACGAGCATCATCATCACCATCATCATGACCACGACCATGAAGGTGGAGAAGTTGAGGAGTATGGTATTGGCACATTTGTATACTATCGTAGACAGCCAATGTATCTTGGCAGATTCGACGACTTCGTAGCTCGCTTATGGCCAAAGAACATTATTCGCTGCAAGGGGATCTGCTATTTCAACGATGAGCAGCAGACTTGCTATTTGTTTGAACAGGCTGGACGACAGGTGAAGCTAACAAATGCAGGACAATGGTATGCGACAATGCCTGCAGACGAATTGGCAGACCTTATGAAGCGCGAACCAGGATTGGTGCGCGACTGGGATGAGCGCTACGGCGACCGCATGCAGAAGCTTGTGTTTATTGGTCAGAAACTGGATAAGCAAGCCATTACCGACATGCTCGACGCTTGCTTGGTAAAAGAATAAAAATGATACAAATAATGAATGCCTAATGCCGCTATGGTGGTTTAGGCATTCATGATATTATATCAAATATATGAATACAGAATACGAGAAGATGCTCGCTGGCGAAGAATATTTTGCTGCCGACGATGAACTAATTGTGTTGCTTAATGAATGTAAGGATGCTTGCTGGGAATACAACCAAATACGCCCAACGAAGTTGAAAGAGCGAAACGAGAAGATACAGCAGATTCTTGGTAAGAGCGATGACGACACCTTCGTAAACCAACCATTCTATTGCGACTATGGTAAGCATATTCGCGTAGGCAAAAGATTCTTTGCTAACTTCAACCTCGTGGTGCTCGATGAAGCTTACGTAACTATTGGCGACGACTGCTTCATCGGTCCTAACGTGAGTATCTATACTGCTTGCCACAGCACAGACCCAACGGAACGTAACTCTCGCAACGAATGGGCACGACCTGTAACTATAGGCAACAATGTTTGGATTGGTGGGTCAACAACTATTCTGCCTGGTGTGACTATTGGCGACAACGTGACAATAGGAGCTGGAAGCGTGGTGGTGAAGGATGTGCCATCAGGAGTTGTTGCGGCTGGCAATCCTGCGAAAGTTATTAAAAGGGTAAAAAGGTAAAAAGGTAAAAAGGTAAAGGGTAAAAAAGAGCGACCTTGATGTTTGTGATTATAAACACCAAGGTCGTTTTTTTATTTTATACTTTGATTTTGAAACTAAGTTGTTTATTCTAAATCTTGTAACCACAAAGCATTTGCTGCATCAGAAGGCATGCGCCAATCGCCACGAGGGCTAAGGCTACAACTACCTACCTTTGGTCCGTCAGGCAGACAGCTACGTTTGAACTGCTGAGCAAAGAAGCGGCGGCAGAATATCTTAAGCCAATGGAGAATAACCTCGTCGGTAAACTTACCTTCGAATGCCTTGTTGGCAAGGATGCGAATTTTCTTTGGACGGAAACCATGACGAAGGAAATAGTAAAGGAAGAAGTCGTGGAGTTCGTATGGACCCACGAGGTCTTCAGTCTTCTGCTCTATTTCTCCATTTTCGTTTGCAGGGATAAGTTCAGGACTGATTGGAGTGTCGACGATGTCGTGGAGCGTCTTGGCAGAAGCTTCGTCGAGCTCGTCGGCAATAGTGAATACGAGATGCTTGATGAGAGTCTTTGGCACACTTGCATTAACACCATACATCGACATGTGGTCGCCATTGTAAGTAGCCCAACCCAAAGCAAGTTCCGAAAGGTCGCCAGTACCAATAACCATGCCACCAAACTTATTGCTGAGGTCCATAAGAATCTGCGTACGCTCACGAGCCTGCGAATTCTCATAGGTAATATCATGAATATTAGGATCGTGACCAATATCCTCGAAATGCTGCATTACACTCTTGGCAATAGAAATCTCGTAGGATGTTACTCCAAGAGAATTCATAAGGTCTACGGCATTATTGTGAGTACGATCGGTAGTGCCGAAGCCTGGCATCGTGACACCGATGATACCCTTGCGAGGTAGTTGCAACTTGTCGAAAGCACGAACGCAGACGAGCAAGGCAAGTGTAGAATCCAAGCCACCACTAATACCTATGATAACTCTCTTGCAAGAAGTATGCACAAGACGCTTAACAAGACCCATAGACTGGATGTCGATGATTTCTTGGCACGACGCCTGCATATTGCTGTCCTTTGGAATGAAAGGCTGTGGATCAACATCACGCTCGAGAACAAAATCGCGTTGGCAAGCAGAATGCATGTCAACAAGACGAATGTTGGTGCCTATCATGCTACGCTGAGCATTGGTGTAAGTGGTATTTGCACGACGATCGCCACGCAGACGCTCTACGTCAATCTGAGTGGTGATAAGCTGATCTTCCATTGCAAAGCGCTGTCCCTCAGCAAGCAAAGAACCATTCTCGTAAATAAAAGCATGACCACCATAGACAAGGTCTTGAGTACTCTCACCGAATCCTGCAGAAGCATAAACGTAGCCTGTAATGGTACGAGCACTCTGCTGTTTCAAGAGGCTCATAAGATAGTGGCGCTTACCAATAAGTTCGTTGCTTGCAGAAAGGTTGAAGATGATATCAGCTCCTGCGAGAGCAAGATGATTACTTGGAGGAGTTGGAGCCCAAACATCTTCGCAAATCTCGATACCAAACTTCACGCCATCTGAAGTGCAGAATATAAGAGGGTCGGAAGAAATAGGTATCTTGTTGCCTGCAACACGAACCTCTGCAGCACGAAGGTCTTGAGCCGACGAGAACCAACGCTTCTCATAGAATTCGGAATAGTTAGGGAGGTAAGTCTTAGGCACAACACCCATAACCTGGCCAGCTTGGATGACTACAGCACAATTCAGAAGTAAGTCGCCAACAGCAAGTGGCAAACCCACGATAGAGATGACACGCAACTTACGAGTGAAATCAAGCAACTGAAAGATTGCAGTCTCAGAAGCCTGCAAGAGGAGTTCTTGACGGAATAGGTCTTGACAAGTGTAGCCTGTAAGACAGAGTTCAGGGAATGTGATAATCTCTACTCCCTGCCCTTCGGCTTGCGCTATTAGCGACTCTATTTTCTTTAGGTTGTACTGGCAGTCAGCAACCTTGACGGTTGGAACGGCTGCTGCCACTTTAATAAATCCGTATTGCATAAAGCGTAGTATTGATAGTTTATATTATTTAATCGTAACCTGTGTGGCACCATATCCATATTCCTGGAAGCTGGCATCCTGATAGATGTAGTGCTTGTAACGATATTGTAGGTCGTTGACAATAGCACGTCGCAACACGCCCTCGCCCTTACCATGGATGAAAACGATGCGCTGTTGCTTCTTATTCTTATATTGAGCAAGCGTTTCACGGAATTTTGTCATCTGATAATTAAGAATGTCGGCAGAAGTCATACCGGTAGTAGAATCGAGCAATGAGTCGATATGAAGGTCGACAACAACCACATCCTCATCGCCACGACGCTTCACGACGAATGGGTTGCCATGCTTCTTGCCATCGTCATAGCGACGCACGTAGCCATCATTATTGCCATTATCAGCTTGCAAGTTGGTGTTTGCATCAGCATTTGCCGACTTATACATCTCTTGCTTCAACTTCTTAGCATCAACAACGAGCGAACGAATAGGTTGGTCGTTCTCTACAATATTATATATAAGAGCTGGCGACTCGAAATAGATGTTTTCAGTAAAGGTGTGAAGCTTATAGAATTTAACACCATCAATACGGAACTGAACATCGATAGCAGGCTTTAAGACAAACGACTTTTCGCGCTTATAAGCAAACATTTGGATGCTAACACGCGATAAAGAGTCGAGGTCTTCTTTGCCTATTTCCTCTATGTAAGCCTTGGTGTTTGGCTCAACTTCGCCCTGTGAAAATACTGACCAGTTGGCACCATCGGCAGTAAGCATTACATAGTTGATGAAATAATTGGAGTCGTTGACAAAGTAGAGGTCGAAACGAGTTGTTGTCATCTCGTTGATGTTGACAGGAACGAAAGCCAAGCAAGCGGTAAGCAAGTTGCCACCTTTGCGCTCTTCTACAGGCGCACGATAGGTAATCTCCTTGTCGAGGTCAACAGTATCAAACTCTGCAGCCGATGCTTCGTTGGCAACATCTTCCTGTCCTGCATGCATCATAGCCTTGATAGAGCGACCATCGCTAATAGCCTGCTGCTTGCTTTCAGCTTGCTGCATCTTTGCTGTGAGAGCATTGCGAGAGTTGTAATCGTCGCTCTGTACCACAACAACATCATTTATACGCATTGGAATTTCGAAGCCATCTTCGTCTTCTACCAACACAATATCTTTACCTTGGAAGCCAGCAACTTTGCCGCCTCCCATTTCGCTGAGAAATCTAACTTTATCTCCTATTTTCATGTTTCTTTCTGTTTTAAGGTTTTAAAATTGGGAAGGAAAAGGGGAAAGGGGAAGGAAAAGGGGAAAGGGAAAGGGAAAGGGAAAGGGATAGCGAAAGCGACGCAGCCAAGCTGCGACGAACCCAACCCTATTCTTAGCTCTTCGTTCTTCGTTTTCCACTCTTTGTTCTTCGTTCTTCACTCTTCACTTAGATTCTTCACTCTTCGTTCTTCACTCTTCACTTACTACGGGATGAGGATTGAACTATCGCCATAGCTTAGAAAGCGGAAATCGTGAGAGAGGGCATAGTCGTAGACATTACGCCAATCGCCTTTGAGGAATGCGCTCACGAGAAGCAAAAGCGTAGACTGAGGCTGATGGAAGTTTGTTACCAAAACCTTCACTATCTTATATTCATAACCTGGAGCAATGATAATCTGAGTACTTGAATGTAGAGTCTTGAGATTATTCTTGTCGAGCCATGCTATGATGTTAGAAATTGCTTTCTGAGGAGTAATACCATCAATGAGGTTACCATCAACGGGAGTACCATCAGCTTTTTCGTATGGCTCCCATTGGCAGACATGCAAATCTTCCTCTGCAGCATCAGGGTTTGCCTCCAATTTCACACCCATATAATACAAGCTCTCAAGGGTACGCACACTCGTTGTGCCAACAGCAATGGCACAACAATCATAGTCGAGCAAAGTCTGGAGAGTGTCTCTGCGCACACAAACGTATTCTGTATGCATGGTATGACCATCAATCTCCTCGCTCTTCACAGGCTTAAAGGTTCCGGCACCAACATGCAAAGTTAATTCTTCACGACGAACACCAGCAGCATCAATGGCAGCAAGCACCTTGTCGGTGAAATGTAAGCCTGCAGTAGGTGCAGCCACACTACCCTTTATCTTTGAATAAACAGTCTGGTAAGTCGTCTTATCGCTATCTTGAGTTTCACGATTCAAATAAGGAGGAATTGGCAACTCACCAACAGCATCAAGAATCTCGGCAAACGACACCTGAGGATTATCCCATGCGAAGTCTACCCAATAGTTTGTACCCCCACTCTTTGCGTCGATGATATCTCTACGCATTGTGGCTTTGAAGTTGATGGTAGAGCCAGCAACATCAAAATTGCGCACGAGCGAACCTTCCTTCCATTTCTTCAAATTGCCAACCATACACAGCCATGAGCATTCGCCACGAGTTTGGAACATCAGCTCATAATCTGTTGGCGCAGCAGGTTCCATAAGGAACACCTCTATCAAAGCTCCCGTCTCTTTGCGGAAGTGCATGCGTGCCTGAATCACCTTGGTATTGTTGAATACCATGAGCGATTTCTGAGGCAGATATTTAGGAAGATTATAGAATATATCGTCAGATATTTCGCCATGACGATAAACAAGCAACTTACTTGTGTCGCGAGGCGAAACAGGGAATTTTGCTATACGACTGTCTGGCAAGTCGTAGTTGTAATCACTAATATGAATATGTTTTGTTTCCATGATTTCAGAATAACATAATTTCTTTTATTGCTGCGATTGTTTATAACAGCGGAATTATTATAATCAATATATAAAGGAAGCCAATCACTGTGAGCACCATGTCAATATCGGTAACACTATAACCTGTAGCAGAATATTGAGTTGATACATAATTAAAATTGGAACTTATCTTAAAAAACAGTTTGCGACTAAGCAGATAAAACAATACTGCAATGACAGCACCAACCAACAAGCCTACCACAACATCAGAAGGATAGTGAGCACCAAGGTAAATTCGCGAATAGCAATTCAGCAACGACCATGATATCATGGCAAAAGAGAATAGTCTGTTCTTTACCCATAGACTAAAATACAACGCCAATGAGAAGGTGTTGGCAGCATGAGCAGAGAAGAAACCATATTTGCCTGGGCGATAGTCGTCGACTACATCTACTGCATATTTTATCAAAGGGTCGCTCGATGGTCGCCAGCGTTCAACCAAAGGTTTTGCTATGAAGTCGGCTGCTATAGTGGAAAGCAATACGCAACCTATGGCACAAGATGTAAAGATAACAATCTGCGCCATCGACTCGTTGTTTTTAATCACCAACAATAACAGAGCAATATACAACGGAATCCAAGTAATGCCGTTGGTGATTACCATCATGATGCCATCAACGAACGACGAGTCGCTACCATTGAGCATCATGAATAATTGGGAATCAACATCTATTAATGTCTGCATACCTGTGGTATATTATATTTCCTCTATTTGCGAAGTCTTGAGCCATCCCTCTCTGCCATCGGCAAGTTTGATGCCTCTCCATTGTTTCATACCTCTATCTGTGATGTCTACACGTGTACCCTCGTGGATAACGAAGACGTCAGTACCCGAAACAGCAGGAGTTTTCTTTACATTCACTGTTGGCGCAATTACGATTGCTCCTTGCTTTGTCTCTAACTCATGCTTCTGCTGGAAAGCAAAGAGATTGGCAAAAGCAAACAACAGCAAGAAGACTGCAGAGCCATAGAATCCCGATTTGCGTGCCCACATCTGTGGAGCAAACAAGAATACCAATATTAGCAACAAAGCCATTACAATAGAGACGATAGCTGTGTTAGCCCAACGGTCAACGCTTGTGAAATTGACCAGAGAATTATACCATGTCACAAAGAACATCTCTGTCTCAGGTGTTATCTTATCAATAGTCTTTGATCGTGCATACTGAAGATTGAAACGAATGTCGTTGTCGCCAGGCGATAGTTGCAAAGCACGCTCATAAGCGAGCAAAGCCTGAGTGATATTATCTGTGCGATAATAAGCATTTCCGAGATTATAATAAATCTCTGACGACACTCCAGTCTTCAATATCTCTTGATAATCCTTTATTGCCTGCTGATAGTTGCCCTTTGCATATTCATCGTCAGCATTCTGCTTTGTGATAGCATTTGCCGACAATGGCATGAGCATAAGTATCATCAATACGAAAGAAAAGCCAGAAGCTTTTGCCTTGTTAGATTTCTTCTTCATAACATTTTCTATCTCCATGATAGCAGTCATAGCACTCTCGAATGTCTTATTCATATTTCCCTCTGGGTCGCCAGGAGCAAATCGCATCATCTCGCAATCATCGATGGCACTAAGGAACTTGCTAATAGTATTGTCGTCAACATTATGCGACTGCAATTTCTCTGAGATATTTTCGCGCGAGAGTTTCTCGGCTGGCATATTTAGCTTGTCGCCTACATAACCCCAAAGTGCACGCAACACCTCATCGTAAAATTCGTTTGTCTTTCCTGCAAGCATCAGCTTGTTTGCCTGACGTAAACGCTTAGTTGCAATCTTGTTAGCCTTCTTACCTTTCATCTTCACTAAGTCGGCATTATCGATAGCACGATTGCGGAATATTACGAGCAAAGCCACAAATGCTGCAAAAGGAATTAATAGCGACATCAAGTAGCCAACGGAACCAAAGAAGAAATTGTCTACAGAATGTAATTCAGCTTCTCCCTTCTTAATATCCTTGATATCCTTAGGCTGATCTTTGCTGTAGTCTACAACAGAAGAGCGCGAACCATCGCCCTTTGCCACTTCAATCTCAAAGCTTTGAGTCTTTATAGTCTTGTATTGATTGAGCGATGTGTCATAATAAGTAAGCTCTACAGGCGGGATTGTATAATGCCCCTGATTGCGAGGCACAGCAAGAATATCATAAATCATGTTGCCCTCAAGACCGTTGGAAGTAAGCTTAGTCTTATCAGTTACCTTTGGATCATATTTGTCCCAATCCTTAGGGAAGTTTACAACAGGCTGCTTGATGAGTTTCAAGTTGCCAATACCACCCACAACGATTCTTAGCGACAATGGGTCGCCAGCCTTTAGTTCATTCTTATTAAGCTGAGCAGAAATATTAAACTTACCCACTCCACCCGAGAAGTTGGCAGGTTTATGTGGCAATGGCAATACATCAATCTTGATAGAAGGAGCCACGATATTACGTTTCACCTCTACATAACCAGAACCACCATTAAAGAAAGCCTCGAAAGGATCTACCGAACGATTCTGCTGAACCACGATACCCTTGAAGGTGATGCTTGGAATCTCCATTTTTCCTGTCATCTGAGGATACATCACATACTGACTCCAAGTAACAGTACGATATGGTTTACCATTAACTCGTTCGATATGGAAACTCTTCTGCTGTGGCAAAGGTATTTCCTGAGTATGGAAACCTGTGAGCTCAGGCATCTTACCTTCGAGCTGTGTCAGGTCAACGAGAGTATAAACCTTATATGTGAGCAAGATAGGCTCCTGCTCATACACCTTCCTCTTATTGGCGCTAACCTTTATAAACAGGTCTCTACCCGAGATTGCACTTCCTGCAACCTTCATATGTGGCGGATAGTTGTCATCTTCGTGCATCTTTGGTGAATTGTTGCCACGTCCTTGTGCCGAACCAACCACAGTCACCTTAGCAGGTCTTGAAGAAATCTGCTTGCCGCCTACCCTTGCGTGTGCTGCAGGAATATTGTATACGCCACTCTTTGCAGCATACAAAGTATAAGTGTACGTAATCGACGATGATGACGAAGTATGACCATTCACCATCTGGAAACTTGACTCAGAAGAGGTGTAAGGACCTGCTATCACCTCTACAACATCAGTAGAATGTAATCCGGAACGGAAATCGTCAACATCTTGTGTTGTCACCTTGAAAGAGACACGGAAGTTTTCTCCCGCCTCCACTCTCGAAGGAGTCGACACACGGATAACCTGCGAAAAGCATGCACAGGCAATAAATAGACATATAAGTAATATACTACTTCTTTTCATACTCATTAGCAAATTACCAGTTTTGATCAAGTTTACGACGTTGTGGCTGCTGTTGCTTCTGCTTTAACCTCTGCTGTGTAGCCTTCTCTTCCTGCATTGCAGCATTAAGCATTTGTTCAGCATTCTCTTTGCTCATCTGTTGTTGAGGTTGCTGCTGCTTCTGTTGCTTGTCGTTCTTTTGTTTATTTTGTTTTTGCTGTTGCTCTTTTTGCTTGTCTTTATTCTTATCTTCTTTTTTATTTTGATTCTTGTCGTTCTTCTTCTGATTCTTCAGCTGTCGGCGACAAAGCTCAAGGTTGTATCTTGTCTCATTGTCAGAAGGATTATTTCTCAAGCTCTCCTTATAAGCCTCAATAGCCTCAGAAAACATCTGATGCTTCTGGCAAATCACACCCATGTTATGGTAAGCCATAGCCTTACGGCGCTTGCTTGTTTCTGCTTTGCCAGCATTCTCAAACTGAGCAATTGCTGCCGAGTCTTTCTGCTGCTGCAATAGTGCGCAGCCAAGGTTGTAAGAAGCCTGAGTGTTGCGTGAGTTTGCCGAAAGAGCTTTGCGATATTCAGCTTCAGCCTTAGCAAACTGCTGTTGACGATATAGTCTGTTTCCATTACGAATAAACTTACGATCGGCTTGTGCAGATGCTGTTAGTGCAAATGCCGACATCAGCAACAGCATGACGCTCTTATATAAATATGAGTAGATCTTTAACATAATCTAATATAAATCTTTAGCAAATAAACTATCAAACGTATTGATGGCATTATCGCAACCAAGCGTTATTTTCTTTTGAATAGTTTTATCTTTCCAAGAGTTGGATTCTTAACTTCCAACAAGCATACTTCTATTATGAGAAGCAATATCACAAGAATGCCGAAAGCCTGGAATTGTTCATCAAACTCGCTGTAAATAACAGAGTCTGTTTCGCCACGCTGTAGCTTTGCCAAACCTTCGTTCAAATCTTCTTGTGCATCGCTTGTATTGTCTACATGAATATATGTGCCACTACCTGCCTGAGCAATCTCTCGACACATCTGTGTGTTCAATGCCGACATTACAGTTTCGCCTCGCGAGTCGGTCATATATCCACCATTTGCCATTGGGATAGGTGAACCCTTAGGGTCGCCAATACCAAGCACAAACACGTTGATACCTTTCTTATAAGCAGCGGCTGCAGCTTCTTTGGCTCCACCCTCATGGTCTTCGCCATCGGTAATAACGATAATGGCGCGACCCACTTTATCTTGCTTGGTAAAACTCTTTGTTGCCATATCTATGGCGCGAGCAATATCTGTACCCTGAGTAGCAATAAGCGAAGGGTCGATATTAGAAAGAAACATCTTAGCCGAAACATAGTCGCTGGTGATAGGAAGCTGCACAAAGGCATCGCCTGCAAAAACCACAAGACCAATCTTATCGTTGGTAAAGTTGTCGATAAGGTTTTCTATCATCATCTTCGACTTGTCTAATCGGCTTGGCACTACATCCTGCGCCAGCATAGAGTTCGAGATATCCAAACAAATGATGGCTTCAATGCCGTTGCGTTTCTCGCGCGATATCTTGCTTCCCATCTGCGGACGTGCAAGCAGCAACACCAACATAGTGTAGGCAGCAACAAGCAGATAGAACTTCACCGTAGGGCGATACTTCGAAACATCAGGCATCAGTTGCTTGAGCAAAGCATAGTCGCCCAAAGCATTCAGCTTCTTTTTCCTTATGCGCCACAAAGCAAGTCGCAGCAATACCAAGGCTGGTACTGCCAACAACATATATAGGTATATAGGATCTTCAAATCTCAGCATAATCAATTTATTTTATGATGCTTAAGGTATTCTCCTTAAAACAGTATTGCGCAACAATATCTCTAACAGCAACAACAACACAGCAACCAAAGCAAATGGCTGATAAGCCTCATATCGCTTAGAGAACTTCTTAACGTTCATCTTGCTCTTTTCGAGTTTGTCGATATCGTGGTAAATTTGTTGCAGTTCCTTGTTGTTTGTAGCTCGATAGAAGTTACCATCAGTAAGTGCAGCTATCTCTGAGAGAGTCTTATTGTCAATCTCTACAGGGATATTAACATACTGCACGCCACCAGCTACTGGCATTGGGTAGCGTGCCACCTTATTGGTTCCTACACCAATAGTATACACTCTGATGCCCAAGCTCTTAGCTATCTGCGCCGCTGTGATAGGAGAAATGTCGCCACGGTTGTTAGAACCATCAGTAAGCAAGATTACCACCTTGCTCTTAGCCTTGGAATCCTTTAATCTGCTAACGGCATTAGCCAATCCCATACCAATGGCAGTACCATCCTCGATAAGTCCCATAGCTGCCATATCGGTACGAACATTCTGCAGCAGGTTGAGCAAGCTGGCATGGTCGGTGGTCATTGGACATTGAGTAAACGACTCGCCTGCAAAGATGGTAAGACCGATATTGTCGGTAGGACGGCCGCTTATAAATTCGGCAGCCACGTCCTTAGCAGCTTCCATACGGTTTGGTCGCAAATCTTCAGCAAGCATAGATGTAGAAACGTCCATAGCAAGCATAATGTCAATACCTTCTACTGTACGACTACCCCAAGAGTTATGAGTTTGAGGACGAGCCAATACTATCACTACCAATGAGAAGACAATACATCTCAACACCATTGGTAGATGCACCAACCTCACCTTCCAGCTCTTTGGAGCATAAAGGTAAGCGAAGGTGTCGCTCATTCTCAATGTTGGTTCCTTTTTCTTGTTATCAAGGAAATACCATAATATATATGGAATCAACAATAACAGAAGCAGGAAATATTCTTTATTAGCAAATTCCATTGTACGTTTAGTTCAAAAGTGAATACAAGTTATATGCCACATAAGCAACTGCCAAAACTATCATCACAGCCAAGCCATAGAGCAAGCCCTTGATGGTGATTCTCACAGAACGTTGCTTCTGCTCGTTTTCGCTAAGCTGTGGCACTATGCGCTCCTCGGTAGGCTGTCCCTCAACCTTTGTTTGGTCGATGAAGTTGATGGCATTCACGAGGTTCATATCGTTTTCGTTGATAAGCGTAGAATGCTTGGCAAACTTCACCAAGTCGGCAGTAGTAAAGAGTTCGCGCAATTCGTCAATCATAGTCTTGTCGCCATTGCTCTGTAGGCGGTCGATGATTTCAGACGAAGTCATCTCCTTAGCCGAGAATCCGAAACGCTCCTGGATATACTGTCGAAGGGTGTCGGTAAGCTGAGTGTAGTAAGTCTTCTGATCTTCGCTTGTCTGCATGTGGTCGGCCTTAATCTTGTCAATAGCATTAAGAGCTTTCTGATGAGCAGGCACACGCTTAACGATTCTGATATGAGTGATAATAGGCTTGTTTTGCTTCAGACGTACCAATAGATAAATCATAGCAACTACAAGCAACCATAACAACACGCCAACAGCTATCACCCCACTCCAATCGCTCCACATAAAGGGATTGTCTTGAACATCATTTGGTGGATAAAACTGGTTTGGATGAACGGTATCAACATCTACTGTCAACACTTTAAGCGCCAAAGTGTTAGCAGCATATTGCTTACCATTCACTTTAACCTTCATTCCTGGTATAGGATAAAGCTTATTGTCGAAAGAAGTTAGGGTAAGCTTGCGAACTACTTTCACCATATCGTTGTCCAACGCTGAAGTGTCAGCATTGGTAATATCCACGATTTCTACACCAGGCACGAGATAAGTATTAGGTTTGAGTTCCGGCCACGAGATGGCTGCACCCTTCTTGGCAGTAACCTCTACAAACATGTGAGCCTGCTCGCCAATCAATATCTCGATAGAATCCATATTTGCTTGTACCGACACTTGCGCTGATGCCTTTTCCGACACCACACATGCAGTCAACAGCAGCAAATACGAGAATATTCTTGAAATAGTTTTCATTTCTTAAATCAATGTTAGTTGCGTTGCGCAAACAAAAGCATCATAGCCTTTACAAAGTCTTCGTTGGTGGCTACGCTCGTCCAGTCTACCTTACTCTTAGCAAAGGTCTGCTTCAGTTCGCCCTCCTTCTGCATCCAGTATTTGGCATGTGCCATACGAAGTTTCTTGCTCGAAGTGTCGATATACATCTCATGACCTGTCTCGCCATCCTTAACCTTTAGCAAGCCTACATCCGGCAATCGTTTTGCCAATGGGTCGTAGACCTGTATAGCCACCAAGTCGTGCTTAGAGTTGGCTATCTGTAATGGTTTCAAGAAGTCGCCACGCTGATAGAAGTCGCTAAGCACAAAGGCTGTGCATCTGCGCTTCATCACTCTTGTCAGATACTCGAAAGCCATACTCAAATCGGTCTTCTTGCTCTGAGGCTCAAAGTTGAGCATCTCGCGAATAATATATAATATATGTTTGCGACCCTTCTGAGGAGGAATATATTTCTCGATACGGTCTGAGAAGAATATAACACCTATCTTATCATTGTTCTGAATAGCACTAAAAGCAAGAGTGGCTGCAATCTCAGTCACCATATCTCGCTTCATCTGCTTAGTGGTACCGAAGTCGAGCGAACCAGAAACATCTATTAAGAGCATCACAGTAAGTTCACGTTCTTCTTCAAACACCTTAACAAAAGGACGATGAAAGCGAGCTGTGACATTCCAGTCAATATCTCGAACGTCGTCGCCAAACTGGTATTCCCTAACCTCAGAGAAAGCCATTCCCCTACCCTTGAAGGCAGAATGATACTGACCCGCAAAGATATTTTGGCTCAATCCGCGTGTCTTTATCTCAATCTTCCTGACTTTCTTTAAGATTTCTTGTGTATCCATAATTATTCACTCTTCATTCTTCACTCTTCTCTCATTAAGGCACTTGCACCTTATTGATGATGCTTGAAACGATTTCTTCGCTTGTCACATTGCTTGCCTCAGCCTCATACGACAGACCGATACGATGGCGCATCACGTCGTGAGCCACAGCTCTAACATCTTCAGGAACCACATAGCCACGATGTTTGATAAAGGCGTAAGCACGAGCAGCCTTAGCAAGGTTGATGCTGGCACGAGGACTTCCACCGAAGGTAATCATATCCTTCAATTCTGCAAGCTGATAGCGCTCTGGATAACGAGAAGCAAACACGATGTCGGCAATATACTGCTCAATCTTTTCGTCGAGATAAACCTGATTTACCACCTCACGAGCCTTTACTATCTCGCTTGCTGTTGTAACAGGCGTAACCACAGGCGATGTGCCCTTGATATTATTGCGAATAATGAGTTTTTCTTCTTCAAGTGTAGGATAATCGATAATCACCTTGAGCATAAAACGGTCTACCTGTGCCTCTGGCAACTGGTAAGTACCTTCCTGCTCTATAGGGTTCTGAGTAGCCATCACGAGGAATGGATTTGGAAGCGAGAATGTCTGTTCACCGATAGTAACCTGATGTTCCTGCATAGCCTCGAGCAAAGCACTCTGCACCTTAGCTGGAGCACGGTTGATTTCGTCTGCCAACACGAAGTTAGCAAACACAGGGCCCTTCTTTACCTGAAACTTCTCCTCTTTCTGAGAATAAATCATAGTACCTACAACGTCGGCAGGAAGAAGGTCAGGAGTAAACTGTATACGAGAATAATCGGCATCAATGAGTTGTGCCAAGGTTTTAATAGCCAAAGTCTTAGCCAAACCTGGAACACCTTCAAGAAGGATGTGACCATCGCTAAGAAGTGAAATAAGGAGAGAGTCAACAAGGTGTTTCTGTCCAACAATAACTCTATCCATGCCAGCTACGAGATTAGTAACGAAGCCGCTCTGCTGTTCTATTCTAATGTTCAATTCACGGATATCAATAGATTCTGCCATGATAATGTGTTTTATTATAGTTCTACTTTGTTCTATTTTTTATTTTACGTGCAAAAGTACAACATTATTAATATTAAGGCAAAAGATAGCACATAAATTATATTAAAATAGGTAAGAGATTAATTTAATTATTGCAAACAACAACATCAAAACAAGCTCCTTTTACATAGTCTCCCAGTACCGATTTTAATGCAGCTAAGCTGGTACTGCAGTTTCAGCCCGCTGGTACTGGAGTATCACCTTGCTTACACTCCAGTAACACTAAGCTGGTACAGGCAATGCAATTTATCGCCTGTTTTACCTTAAAAAATAGATGATTATAAGGAAGTAAATATAAAGGCTAAATATCAATATTTGATAGTCAGATATTGATGTTTAGCCTTTCATCATCCTACTTCTTTTTACCGAATTCGGGATCAATCTTGATTAGCGCTGCCATAATAAAAGTTACAATGCAGCAAGCCATGACTATTAGGAAAAACGACTGATAACCAACAGCTTCTTGCAGCTGTCCGGCAAACAAGCCAGGTATCATCATCGAAAGAGCCATAAATGCCGTGCAGAGTGCATAGTGGGATGTTTTATAGTTGCCACGACTATAGTAAATAAGATAGAGCATATAGGCAGTAAAACCAAAGCCATAGCCAAACTGCTCTACAAAAACGCAGGCATTGACAATATACAAATTATCTGGCTGGCAATAGCTTAGATAAATGTAGACAGCATCAGGCAAAGTGATGGCGCAAACCATTGGCCACAACCATTTCTTTAAGCCACCAACACCTGCGCATATACCTCCAATAATACCGCCAAGGGTTAGTCCGATAACACCAACGGTACCTTGCACCAAACCATATTGCTCGGCGGTAAGTCCCAAACCTCCAACGGCAGTATTGTCAACAAGAAACAAGGCTGAAACTTTTGCCAACAATCCTTCTGGCATACGATAAAGCAACATAAACAAAATACCTATGACGGTTTCTTTCACTGGGAATTTAGTGAAGAAATCTACAATTAGGCCCAACATACTCTTCTGCTCTGCTTCGGGTTCCAAGCATTGTTTTTTGCCTACAGGAACGACTGTAGTTGCACCATCTTTAACCCTTGGCAACACAGCACTATGCCAAAGCCAAAGAGCAACTAACAGAGCACATGCACCATAAAACATCAGACTCCACGACAGCGGAATAGACTGTCCAAATCGTTCTTGCAAAGCACCGGCAATCATTACGAGAACGCCAGAGCCAATAATTGTTGCCAAACGATAGAAGGTGCTACGAATACCTACAAACAACGATTGTTCATGCTCATCAAGAGCTATCATATAATAACCATCAGCAGCTATATCATGAGTAGCGCTCGAGAATGCCATTATCCAAAAGAAGAACAATGTTCCTTGAAGCCAAAAATTGGTAGGAATGGTGAAGGCTACGCCTCCTAATGCAGCTCCTATGAGTAGTTGCATTATGAGTATCCACCACCTTTTAGTCTTTACGAGGTCTACAAGTGGACTCCACAACGGTTTTATTACCCATGGCAGATATAGCCAAGAAGTATAAAATGTTATGTCAGCATTGCTAAGTCCCATCTGCTTATACAAAATCACAGAAATGGTCATCACAGCAACGTACGGTATTCCCTCTGCGAAATAGAGGGTTGGAATCCACGCCCAAGGAGAAGTTAGTTTTTTCATCTATATATAATATGTATACGTTCTTATTTTATATTAGCACCTACAAAAGTATAAAAAACTTTTATTATCATAAAGGATTTTAAGATTTTTCTTTTCCTATATCATAATTTATTATTAAATTTGCAAAGAAATATAATTACCAATTTAAACATGAAGAAAATATTTGTTTCAGCATTTTTATTAATGTCTGCTGCTTGCAGTATAGCTCAAGACGCTATTCCTGCATGGATAAACAATGTAAAGCTTTCTGGTTACGGAATGGTACAATACCAGGCGAACAACCAAGAAGGCAAAGAGTCTAACTCTTTCAACCTTAGAATGTTGCGTCTTTCGCTTGAAGGAAGAGTTGTACAAGATTTCTATTGGAAAGCGCAGATACAATTCAATGGTAACACATCTACTTTGGGTAGCTCGCCAAGAGTTGTAGACTTGTTTGCTGAATGGCAAAAATACAAGGCTTTCAGAGTAAAGGTAGGTCAGTTTAAGCGTGCTTTCACTTTTGAAAACCCTATGCACCCTGTAGACCAGGGCTTCATGAGCTACTCACAGAACGTATCAAAATTGGCAGGTTTCTCAGACCGTGCAGGTGGTCACGCAAGCAATGGTCGCGATATTGGTGTACAATTCCAAGGCGATATTGTAAAGAATGCTGCTGGTCGTGAACTTCTCCACTATCAGGTAGGAGTATACAATGGTCAGGGCATCAACGTAAAGGATGTTGACCAGCGCAAGGATATTATCGGTGGCGTATGGGTGATGCCTGTAAAGGGAATGCGCATTGGTGTATTCGGATGGGAAGGCTCTTACGCTCGCGATGGCAAATGGATAGCAGAGGATGGAACCGAAAAGACAGGTGTAAGAAGTCTTAACCAACACAGATATGCTATTAGTGGCGAGTATGTAGTTAACGACTGGACATTCCGCTCTGAGTACATCCACTCTACCGGTGAGGCTTTTGCAAAGTCGCTTGTAAACACTAACGACGCTAATTCAAAGGATTGCAATCTTTCTCCGCTTGGCAATAAGGCAGACGGTTTCTACGCTTTGGCTATTGCCCCAATCATCAAAAAGAAGCTTCACGTAAAGGCTCGCTACGACCTATACAGACCTACTGCCGATTGGAGCAAGGCTCGCACACAATATGAATTTGGTGCCGACTATGAGTTCCACCGCAACTTCCAAATTAGTGCAGAGTTTGCTCGCATCAACGATCGCTCTTTGAAAACTGACCACAACTACAACATGGTAGATGTAGAAGTAGATTTCAGATTCTAATAAAATATGCTATGATTATTTTAAATATATAGATTATGAACGATACTCAACTCAGACAATACAGCAGTAATACCTCCCCCGAACGCCATCATCACCATCATCACCATCATCATCACGAAGATGGAGCTGACAAGTTCAGAAGACAGATGAAAAACGAAAAACGTCGTTGGGAACTGATGGGTAAGATTACATTCTATGTATTAATCGTTTTAGTAGTTATGACTTTTGCATTCTTAATGTGGTCGTACGACATTATTTAATAACAAAAGACATTATTTCCAAATATCGTCTTCGCTCTCTGTGATGCGGAGGCGATATTTTTTATCCATAGATATTCGCATAACTTTTGTAGGAATATCGTCGGCAGTGTTTAAGCATAATGCTACATAACCCATGGTGCGACGAAGATTTAGCTCTACGCACGGATGCAAAGAGAAACCTCTATCTTTATCGGCGACAACCATCATGTCAATACCGAAATGCCCCTTGTAAGTACCATCAAACTGTGAGCTTGTAAGGCTTACAATATCAGCGATTGCTCTGTCCAAAATATTAAGAGAAATATATTTTGAAACAACCTCACGTTTGCGAGCCTCTGGCGCTACGATATTACCTGTATAAGCACCATTCTTGGTTTCAAACAATGACAAGCCAAGTAAGCGCACCCTACCCTTTCCATCGCTATAGAATTCTGCTGCAAGGTCTATAATCTTAGTATAAAGTGGTTCTACCATAATATACCCCTGCTGCTTTATGGTATTAGCAACCCAACCTTGCAATTGTGATGTTATAGTATTGCGAGTAACATAGCGTACGCCACGTCCGCTACAACTCCATGGCGACTTAAGCACCCACTCTTCCAAGCCACAAGGATTAAGCGCTTCATCAACGGAGGTAGCTACGCTTGATGAGCCAACAAAATTAGAATCAGCATTCGTTAATGGCATCAGAATATTTTCTGCAGCCCAAGCTCTACCACTATATATACGCCATTGATTCAACAGCTCGGCTGTTGGCATAATATTATCACATACCAATCCTAAGTCTGAGAGTCTACGCTTTATAGCCTTATCCCATCCCCATACACAGATTTCATCAAGCGGCTCAGCATTTAGCTTTGCAATATCTTGAGGTTCTACAAGAATACACTTTAGACTTTCATACCCAATTCGCTTCAACGACTCCTTAGCAGATTCTTTGTCGTCGACAACAACAAAATCTCCTTCATCTGCCCAAACGGCAGATATAAAGCCTAAGTCGTGATGAAGCTGACGAGCAGCATGTGGAGGTGTGAATGGCGCCTTGTTAGCAGCCAAGGCGGTATCGTGTTCTGGATTGAAAATATGTAATTTCATACATGCAAAGTTACGGCAATTTTCATCAAATGCAATATCTAACACATTTAAAAGTGCAAAAAAACTAAAAAATTAAACTTTTTGTAATCTACACTTTGCAAATATCAAAATTAGTATTATCTTTGCAAAGATTAAAGGCAAAATCTTTTGAAACGGTGCAGAACTAACAGTAAAAGCATCTATAAAGACATGCAAAATAGTAAAAAACATACTTTAGACGAAGAAACAAAACCTTCTATGGAAGCATTTTACCGTACACACGCTTACCTTGTTGAGCACAATGATGTCCCAGTTCGCCGTTCATTAATGGATGAGATTGACTGGAATGCACGCTTGATTGGTATTAAGGGAACACGTGGCGTAGGCAAAACTTCCTTTTTGCTTCAGTATGCGAAGGAGAAATTTGGCAAGGACGACAGAAAATGTCTGTATGTAAACATGAACAATTTCTACTTCCAAGGGCGAGGTATTGCAGATTTTGCAGGCGAATTTGTAAAAAATGGTGGTAAAGTATTGCTCATTGACCAAATATTCAAAGAGCCTGACTGGAGCCAGCAGATGCGAACTTGCTACGATTTGTATCCTGAGCTAAAGATTATTTTTACTGGTTCAAGCGTGATGAGACTTAAGGAAGAGAATCCCGAAATCGGAGGTTTAGTACAAAGCTACAACCTTCGTGGCTTCTCATTTAGAGAATTCTTAAATCTCAAGACTGGCAATAATTTTCAGCCTTACACTCTTGACGAAATCCTTCACGACCATGAGAGAATAATAAAGCAGATATTGCCAAAGGCAAGTCCTGCAGAATATTTTCAGAGTTACGTTCATCATGGCTTCTACCCTTTCTTCTTAGAAAACAGAAACTTCTCCGAGAATCTGCTCAAGACTATGAACATGATGATCGAAGTAGACATCTTGTTTATCAAGCAGATAGAGCTAAAATATTTAGCAAAGATCAAGAAGCTTTTCTATCTCTTGGCTATCGATGGTCCAAAGGCTCCAAACATCAGCAAACTGGCAGAAGAGATAGATACCAGTAGAGCTACAGTAATGAACTATATTAAGTATCTTGCCGATGCTCGCCTGATAAACATCATCTATCCTGTGGGTGCGCAATTCCCTAAAAAGCCATCTAAGATAATGATGCACAACTCCAACTTGATGTATGCTATCTATCCTAACAACACTACCCGACAAGAAGTTTTGGAAACATTCTTTGTCAACTCGTTGTGGAAAGATCATAAGGTTAATCAAGGTGGAAAAGACAACCACTACATTATAGACGGCAAACTTAAATTCAAAATTTGCGATGCCCACGCCCCGGGCAAACAAAGATTCAACAACGATGTTATATATGCGAGGTACAATACAGAAGTAGGACAAGGCAACAAGATACCTCTTTGGCTGCTTGGTTTCCTATATTGATACTACACATTATTATATATAAAGAGTGAAAAACAAATTGAATAGAATATTTTTTTAATCATCCTTTTATACATAAAAAAATGGCAAAAGAAAAGAAATTTATGACTTGTGATGGTAACACCGCTGCCGCTCACGTAAGCTACATGTTTACTGAGGTTGCTGCGATTTACCCTATCACCCCGTCATCACCAATGGCGGAGCATGTTGACGAGTGGGCCGCTAAGGGTACTAAGAACCTCTTCGGTCAGAACGTGTCTATCCAGGAAATGGAGTCTGAGGGTGGTGCTGCAGGTGCCGTTCACGGTTCATTGCAGGCTGGTGCTCTCACCACAACATTTACCGCTTCTCAGGGCTTGCTCCTGATGATTCCTAACATGTACAAGATTGCCGGCGAATTGCTCCCATGTGTATTCGACGTATCTGCTCGTACTTTGGCTTCTCACTCACTCTGTATCTTCGGTGACCATCAGGACGTTTACGCTTGTCGTCAGACAGGTTTCGCAATGTTCTGCTCAGGTTCTGTTCAGGAGGTTATGGACCTTACAGCAGTTCCTCACCTTGCAACATTGAAGACTCACGTACCATTCATCAACTTCTTCGATGGTTTCCGTACATCACACGAGTACCACAAGGTAGAGGTTATGGATATGGAAGATATCCGTCCATTGGTTGACGAGGCTGACATCAAGAACTTCCGCGACCGTGCACTCTCTCCAGAGCGTCCTGTAACTCGTGGTACAGCTGAGAACCCAGAGACATTCTTCACACACCGTGAGGCTAGCAACTCTCACTACGATGCTATCCCTGATGTAGTAGAGCACTATCTTGGCGAGATTTCTAAGATCACTGGTCGTGAGTATCACTGCTTCTCTTACTATGGAGCTGAGGATGCTGAGAACATCATTATCCTTATGGGTTCTGCTACAGAGGCTGCTCGCGAGGCTATCGACCACCTCACAAGCGAAGGCAAGAAGGTTGGTATGATCTCTGTACACCTCTATCGTCCATTCTCTGTTAAGCACCTCTTCGCAGCTGTTCCTAAGACAGTTAAGAAGATTGCTGTTCTCGACAGAACTAAGGAGCCAGGAGCAGAGGGCGAGCCATTGTATCTCGACGTTAAGTCTGCATTCTACGATCAGGAGAACCGCCCAGTTATCGTTGGTGGCCGTTATGGTCTTGGTTCTTCAGATATCACTCCTGCTAAAATCATCTCTGTATACAACAACCTCGAGTTGCCAGAGCCAAAGAACCACTTCACAGTAGGTATCATTGACGATGTAACATTCACATCTCTCCCTGCAGTTGAGGAAATGGCTCTCGGTGGAAAGTCTATCTACGAGGCTAAGTTCTTCGGTCTTGGTGCTGATGGTACCGTAGGTGCTAACAAGAACTCTGTAAAGATTATCGGTGACAACACCAATAAGCACTGCCAGGCATACTTCTCTTACGACTCTAAGAAGTCTGGTGGTTTCACATGTTCACACCTTCGTTTCGGTGACGAGCCTATCCGCTCTACATACCAGATTACAACTCCTAACTTCGTAGCATGCCACGTTCAGGCTTACTTGAACATGTACGATGTTACACGTGGTATCCGTGAGAATGGTTCATTCCTTTTGAATACTATCTTCGACGGCGAGGAGTTGGTAAACTTCATCCCTAACAAGGTTAAGCGTGTATTCGCTCAGAAGAACATCACCGTTTACTATATCAACGCTACTAAGATTGCTCAGGAGATTGGTCTTGGCAACCGTACCAACACTATCCTCCAGTCTGCATTCTTCCGCATCACAGAGGTTATCCCTGTTGACCTTGCAGTAGAGCAGATGAAGAAGGCTATCGTTAAGTCTTATGGCAAAAAGGGTCAGGACGTAGTTGACAAGAACTACGCTGCTGTTGACCGTGGTGGTGAGTACAAGCAGCTTACTGTTGATCCAGCATGGGCTAACCTTCCAGACGATGAGGTTAAGACTGACAACGCTCCAGCATTCGTTAAGGACCTCGTTCGTCCTATCAACGCTCAGGCTGGCGACTTGTTGAAGGTTTCTGACTTCGTTAAGTATGATACCGTTGATGGTACATGGCAGAATGGTACAGCTCGTTGGGAGAAGCGTGGTGTTTCTGCATTCGTTCCAGTATGGAATGCTGACAACTGTACTCAGTGTAACAAGTGTTCATTCGTTTGTCCTCACGCTGCTATCCGTCCATTCGTTCTTACCGACGAAGAGCTGGCAGGTGTTCCTGGCCTGGCTACTCAGGAGATTAAGGCTCCCGCTGCACTCAAGGGAATGCACTTCCGTATCGAGACTTCTGTTCTCGACTGTCTCGGTTGCGGTAACTGTGCCGATGTGTGTCCTGGCAAGAAAAACAAGGAAACCGGAGAACTCGAGAAGGCTCTCAAGATGGTTCCATTCAATGTTGACGCTCCCGCTATGGTTGAGGAAGCTAAGACATGGGATTACCTCGTACACAATGTTGCCTCTAAGCAGGATTTGGTAGATATCAAGCAGAGCCCCAAGAACTCTCAGTTCGCTCAGCCTCTGTTTGAGTTCTCAGGCGCTTGCTCCGGATGTGGTGAGACACCTTATGTAAAGCTCATTTCTCAGCTCTTTGGTGACCGCCAGATGATTGCTAACGCTACTGGTTGTTCTTCTATTTACTCTGCTTCTATTCCTTCTACTCCTTACACTACCAATGCTAAGGGCCAGGGTCCTGCATTCGACAACTCTCTGTTCGAGGACTTCTGCGAATTCGGTCTGGGTATGGCTTTGGGTAACAAGAAGATGAAGGAGCGCATCTGCCACCTTCTCGAGGAGGCAAAGGCTGATGAGCATGTACCTGCCCAGTTTGTTGCTGCAGCTGACAAGTGGATTGCTGCTAAGGACGATGCTGACGGCTCTAAGGAAGCAGCTGCAGAGCTGAAGCCTCTGATTGCCGCTGGTGCTGAGCAGGGTTGCCCTGTATGTCAGGAGTTGAAGACTCTCGACCACTATCTTGTAAAGCGCAGCCAGTGGATTATCGGTGGCGACGGTGCTTCTTACGATATTGGCTACGGAGGTCTTGACCACGTACTCGCATCTGGTGAGGATATCAATATCTTGGTTCTCGATACTGAGGTTTATTCAAACACTGGTGGCCAGAGCTCTAAGTCTACTCCACTCGGTGCTATTGCTCAGTTCGCAGCTCAGGGTAAGCGCATCCGCAAGAAGGATCTCGGTCTTATGCAGACCACCTATGGCTATATCTATGTTGCCCAGGTTGCTATGGGTGCCGACAATGCTCAGACATTGAAGGCTATCCGCGAGGCAGAGGCTTATCCAGGTCCATCACTCGTTATCGCATACGCTCCTTGTATCAACCACGGTCTGAAGCGTAAGGGCGGTATGGGTAGAAGCCAGAATGAGGAGAAACTCGCCGTTGATTGTGGTTACTGGCACCTGTGGCGCTACAACCCACTGTTGGCCGACGAGGGCAAGAACCCATTCACGCTTGATTCTAAGGAGCCTAACTGGGCTGACTTCCGTGACTTCCTCCTTGGAGAGGTACGTTATCTGAGTGTTCAGAAGGCTTATCCTAATGAAGCTGAGGAACTCTTCTCTCAGGCTGAGCGTATGGCTAAACTCCGTTATCGCAGCTATGTCCGCAAGACTCAGGAAGACTGGAGCGAGATTATCTAATCTTGAATTGATACACCTTATATAATATATAGGGATACTGATGAAGGGAGGTTTGCCAATTGGCAAGCCTCCCTTTTCAATTATTCTCATACTAATCAATAAAAAAACGCATGAAATTAAAATAATGTGCTTTTTCCTTGTTTGTGTCATAGATAACCACTAACTTTGCAGTAATATAACTTAATCCTTTAACAATAAACATTATGACTAAACTTTTACGCTTATTCTTGTTGGTTCTAACTGTCACTATTGCCCAGGCGGCTTTTGCAGAAGAAGAAACTATCGACTTTTCTAAGTTGGGATTGAAAAACGGAACGCAGTACAAGGAACTTACGGGCACAAACATTACCTGCACCTTTGGAAAGGGAGCAAATGATGGAAAATATTATGATACTGGAACGGGTATCCGTGTGTATGGCGATGGATACATGATAGTCTCTGCTGCTAAAGGGAAAATCACACAGATTGTGGTAACTTATGCGAGTGGGTCGCAGTATAAGCCTGCTACAAACAATGTTGTAGATGGTGGAACTTATGATGCTGCCACCAACACATGGACAGGAAATGCGACTTCTGTGAAATTTACCCGCCCAACAGGTAACGGCCATTGGAGAATCCAGAAAGTTGTTGTAACCTATTCAGCCAGTGCTGATGCCGTAGCTGCCCCTACCATCTCTGGTACCACTCCCTTTGAGACCAGTACCGAGGTCAGTCTGAAGGGCGATGAAGGTGCCAAGATATATTATACTACTAACGGACAGACCCCGACAACAGCCTCTACGCTCTATACCGCTCCGTTCACCCTGAATGAGAGTGCTACCGTATCGGCCATTGCCGTTAAGGACGGAAAGACCAGCACGGTATCTACAAAGGCGTTTGCTAAGGTGGCCTTTACCACACTGAGCTTTGACGAGGCTTGCGCACTGCCCACTAATGCAGCTAAGCAGTACATCAAACTCGAACTGGAAAACGCCAAGGTGGTCTATGTAGACGGAACAACCGTATTCCTGCGTCAGGACGGACAGAGCATGATGCTCTACAACGTTAACCAGAAGGCGCTGACACTCAATGCTACTGTATCGGGAACCATAAAGCTCGACTTTAAGCCCTATAACGACCTGCCCGAGATGGTGGCCAATACCTTTACCAGTTCTGACGACCTGACCATCACCACAAGTACCTCTGCTGAGCTGGATGCTGTAGAAACCACAGTGGCCGACCTGCTGGCCAAGAAGCATCTGTGCGACCTGGTAGTACTCAAGGGGGCTACCATTACCTCCCAGACTTCGGGTACCAGTACCAACTACTACATAGTCAGTGGCGAGAGCAAGATACAGCTGTGGGGCAACCAGAGCCTAAGCAAGGCCGGTGTAGGCAAGGCCCTCGACATCTATGCCGTATGCAACGCCATACACAACGGTGCCGCACAGATTAAGCCTGTCAAGGTGGGCGACATCACCCTGGGTATAGGCAATACGCTCGTAACCGACCACACTGTGGCCAAGGGTGTATATACCATCGATGGAGCCAAGATGGGCAACGGGCAGGCTCTGCCTAACGGCCTGTATATCGTCAATGGCAAGAAAGTGATAGTAAACAACAAATAACCCAGAATCGGTAATATACCGACTCGCACCTTACAGGGCCGTCTCAACGATGATTGGGGCGGCCCTGACTATTGTGGCGATAGCGTGTGCCGATAGCAGCTATCGCACGGCGTGCTATTACGATATTCGATAATTATCATAAGGTACCTATACATAACCGGCAAAAAGAGACTAACTTTGCACATGGTTTATTAGAGGGTTATGGCACAGGCAGCTATCATACCCCGACATGGCCTGTTGTGTACGACATACAAATAGTTTTTCAGTATAATGGAATTAATTCACAATCTTTTTATGGGATTTCCCACCCTGTGGGGTGGCGGAGTGGCTCACTCGGTTATGATCCTGTCTCTGGTCATTTCATTAGGACTGCTTTTGGGCAAAATCAAGGTGGCCAACATCTCATTAGGACTCACCTGGGTGCTGTTTGTGGGCATCCTGTTCGGCTACTTCTGCTTTAATCTCGACGACCATCTGCTCCACTTCCTCAAGGAGTTTGGCTTGATTCTCTTCGTCTATTCTCTCGGCCTCCAGGTAGGTCCAAGTTTCTTCTCCTCGTTTGGCAAAGGTGGTCTCAGGCTCAATATGCTTGCCATATCGACCATCGCGATAAGCATTGTTGTCACCGTCATTCTATTCTATACCACAGGCACTCCTATCACCACCATGGCAGGTATCTTGTCTGGTGCCGTGACCAATACGCCTGGACTGGGAGCTGCCCAGCAAGCCAATAGCGACCTCAATGGAATAGACGACCCCAGCATTGCCGCCAGCTATGCCGCTGCTTATCCTATCGGTGTTATCGGCGCCATACTTATCTTCCTTCTCTTGAAGTATATCCTTTGCATCCATACCGGTAAGGAAGAAGAGGCAGCCAAGCGAGGTCTCGGCGCTACTGAAGAACTGACCGTCCGTCCATTCTCCGTATGCGTGAAGAATGAGCAGATTGTCGGTAGAACAGTGCGACAGATAGCTGAAATCTCGCAACGAGATTTTGTCATCTCTCGTATGCTTGTAGATGGAGCCGCCTCCCCCACCGATGTCATTAACGGCTCGACCGTGCTGAATCTCAATGACAAACTGCTCATTACAGCTGCCCCACGTGACATTGAAGCTATCATCGCCTGCCTTGGCGAGCCCACTACTGTAGACTGGGAGAAGTGTGACAAAGGCCACATCTCACGCCGTATTCTTATCACGCGTCCCGAAATCAATGGAAAGACATTGGCCCAACTCCGCATACGCTCTCTCTTTGGAGCCAACATCACCCATGTTTACCGTTCTGGTGTAGAACTTGTTGCCGCACCCCACCTCCAGCTTCAGATGGGCGACAAGGTCACCGTCGTAGGTAGCGAACTGGCCATCAGCCATACCGAGAAGCGTTTGGGCAATTCCATCAAGCGTCTCAACATCCCCAACCTCATTCCTATCTTCCTGGGTATTGCGCTCGGCTGTTTTGTTGCCAACATTCCCTTCTATCTCCCCGGAATCCAGGCTCCACTTAAGCTCGGACTGACCGGTGGCCCGTTGGTTGTAGCCATCCTTATCGGTTTCTTGGGTCCCAAATTCCACCTGATCACTTACAATACCATCTCTTCCAATCTGATGATACGAGAGATAGGATTGTGTATCTTCCTTGCCTGCGTAGGTTTGGGAACCGGCAAAGAGTTTATAGATACCGTCTTCAATGGCAATGGATTGGCTATGGTGGGTTATGGAGCCATCATCACGATGCTTCCACTCCTTATTGGCGGACTCATCGGCCGTTATGCCTTCCACCTCAACTACTACACCCTCATCGGAGTTCTGGCAGGCGCCAACACCAACCCCCCAGCCCTCCGCTATGCCAACGACCTCACCGCAAGTGATTCTCCCGCTGTAGCCTACTCCACGGTATATCCCTTTGCGATGTTCCTCCGCATTATCACCATTCAGATATTAATATTGACTTTAGGATAAAACTATATGCTGAAAATTATTGCCGTCGATGTGGCGCTATTGCTGATTATCGTTTATGGCGTCATTCAGTTTAGAAAAAATAAGAAAAACGACAGACATGGTTGAAACATCTTCACTTATCACCCATCCCGTAACGGATGACGAGCGTTTGGTTCACCACAAATTGGATTTGCTGTTACGTACCGGCTGTATTCTCGTTGAAAATGCAGCCGACACCAGCCGCATCATCCGCACGATGAAGCGAGTGGCTATGTATCTCTGCATCCCCATCGAAAATCTGCATATTTACGTCAATTACAATATGCTGATGGTCAACCTTAGTGATGTCGAAAAGTCATACACCAAGTTCCAGCGAGTAGACAAGCATGGCGTCAATCTGGATGCCATCCGCGAGATTAGCCATCTTTCCTGGGACTCTATTCGTAAGAACCTGACTTTGGAGGAATACGAGCGACAGCTTACGGAGATACACCAGCGCAAGCGCAATTACACCCCTTGGCAGGTAGCCATCGGAGGAGGACTGGCGTGCGGCGGCTTCTGCATCCAGTTCGGTTGCGACTGGACGGCATTCTTCTATGCCTCCATTGCAGCCATATTGGGCTTGCGTCTGCGTATGTTCCTCAATTCCAAGGGCTCCAATGGATATTTCAACATCGGCTTGGCAGCTTTTGTATCCACGCTGTTGGCATGGCTCTTCGCCTTGATTTCCACCCGGTCTGGCATTTCCTTCTTGGAGTCCTCCACCCCATGGCATCCGCTTTTGGCCTGCGCCTTGTTCATCGTTCCCGGCGTACCGCTCATCAATTTCGTAAGCGACATGCTTTCAGGCTTTACCCAGGTGGGTATCACCCGAGCCACCAACACGCTGCTTATGCTTTTTGCCATGGCTTTCGGCATAGCCTTTGCCATCCAGTTTTGTGGCATCGACAATTTTGTCCACGACTTGTCCATGATTCCCCATCACACCTATGATGAATACATGCTGGCTGCTGCTATCTCGGCTATCGGTTTCTCCATGATATTCAATGTTCCTCGCCACATGATGCTCTTTGTAGCCCTTGGAGGTATAGTAGCTGTCTGCACCCGCAATTTTGTCAATCTTGGAGCCAGTTCAGGCAACGTCGGATTGGATATGGGCCTCATCGTAGGCTCCTTTGTCGGGTCGGCAGTGATTAGTATCATCTGCTGCTTCATGGTACGTCGCCTGCACACTCCCCACCAGTGCCTGAGCATACCCAGTGTCATACCTATGATTCCTGGAGTGCTGATGTACAGAGCCCTGTTTGCCTTCATCAATATGCATGGAGTTATAGGCGAAGTCACCGTGGCGATGAACAATGCCATCCACGCATCGCTAATTATCCTGTTTATCGCTATTGGTGTGGCCATACCCAATATATTCTTCAGACGGATGATTAATCCCAAGCGGGAGCAGAAGCTGATGGAGCTGCTGCTCATCCGCAAAAATCAGATGGCTGACAAATAAAAATGTCGGCCACCTGTGACAGGACGCCGACATTAATTCACTCCATATTATATCATTTGAGGGTGTATCAATTACATATTGATGCACCCTTTTTATCTATCCAGTATTTTTATAAACCAATGCTTTTCAGCAATTCGCCATTGAGATGGTGTATTTCGACCACACCATCTTCGTAGATGGCGAATGTTGGCACGTTGCCTCCTTTGGGGAATGTGATAGAACCGGTATTGCAGAATACAGTGCCTTCTTCATTCTCCAGAGTCCACAGATGCGTATGCCCACTGAACACGACGTCATATTTGCCAGGCAACATGTTCTCCTTATTATATTTATGGCCATGGGTGAGCAGCAGCCTGCGCCCATTGTCGACCACCAGAGCATAATCTGCCATGATGGGGAAATCGAGCAGCATCTGGTCTACCTCCGAGTCACAGTTTCCACGTATGGCTACTATCTTGTCTGCCATTGCGTTCAGCGTCTCGGCTATCAGTTTTGGGTTCAACCCTTCGGGCAAACCATTGCGAGGACCGTAATTGAGGATATCGCCCAAGATGAGCAACATATCGCAACTTGCGGAATCATAATAAGACAAAACTTGTTGTAAAGTGAAAAAACAACCGTGGATATCGGAAACAATCAAATATTTCATTCTAATAAATATTTGGTAAAAGATGTGGGTGGTGATGGATTCGAACCACCGAAGGCGAAAGCCAGCAGATTTACAGTCTGCCCCATTTGGCCACTCTGGTAACCACCCTTGCTCAATTGCGAGTGCAAAGGTATACATTTTAGCCGACACTGCCAAAGGTTTGACCAACTTTTTTGCCACAAATATTGTCTGCGCGGTGGCTGGGATGATTAATCGGGTATGGCTCAAACTTTTTATTCCCCTTTATTTTGATATTACGGAAAAAACGCTTATCTTTGCAATCGCAATTGCCGATATGGCTCAGTTGGTAGAGCAACGCATTCGTAATGCGTGGGTCCCGGG